>VAPR01000886.1_pt1 | contig 17179 bp, 14 predicted proteins | sample 3380701 | NCBI WGS metagenome assembly VAPR01 (sample SAMN11536904, study PRJNA540576) | hot springs metagenome | isolation source: hot spring wet sediment | place: Spain: Lobios | collected 2014-01 | reverse complement strand
GTACGATGCGGTCCGTGGACACCGCCAGCAACAGCACGCCGCGCAGCTCCTCGTCCCTGCCCTCCAGGGCCCGGCGGTAGGTGGCCACCGCGTGCTCCACGCCCGGCCCGAACAGCATCTGCAGGAACCGGAGGTTGGAGACGTGCACCGGCGGGATGTAGTACACGTTCGGCTCCAGGCCCAGCTGCGGCAGCAGCGGCAGGGCGACCTTCCGGACGTGGACGAGGAAGTCCACGGGGTTTTCCGGGCGGGCCCGGTCGGGCGTGCTCACGAAGCCGAAGGTCCGGATCTTGCCGATGCAGTTCCGCATGCAGCGGGGCTGAAGGCCGCGTTCCACCGCGGGGAAGCACAGCACGCACTTCTCCGAGATCCGGGTGGTGTGGTTGTAGAACACCTTCTTGTAGGGGCAGTTCTTCACGCACTCCCGGTATCCGCGGCACCGCTGCTGGTCCAGCAGCACGATGCCGTCCTCGGGCCGCTTGTAGATGGCGGTCCGGGGGCAGCTGGCCAGGCAGGCGGGGTAGGTGCAGTGGTTGCAGATGCGGGGCAGGTAGAAGAACCACAGGTCGTGGGGCAGCCGCAGGTAGAAGCGCTCCTCCGTGAGGGGTGCGTTCGTCTCGTCCTCGCCCCGGTTGGGGTACGCGTAGTCCAGGTCCTCGGGGAGGTAGCCCAGGGCGCGCTCGCCGCTCGGGGCCGCCTCGAACAGGGTCTTTCCCCGGTACACCCCGCCCTCCCACGCCTGGGGGCCGAGCATGTGGAGGACCCGCACGTCCCACGCGAGGGGGTAGGACCCCCAGGGCTTGGTCTCCACGTTGTTCCAGAACATGTACTCCTGGCCCTTGCCGGAGGTCCACGTGGTCTTGCAGGCCATGGTGCAGGTCTGGCAGGCGATGCACTTGTTGGTGTCGAACACCGCCGCGGCCTGCCGCCGGGGCCGCTGGCCCTCGAAGGGGTAGTCCATCTCGCGGCCGATCTGCCAGTTGTACACCTTGGGCATGGCTACCTCCGCTTCCAGGCGATGAACTCGCCCGCCAGGTACCGGCGCAGGGCCTCGGACTCAAACCGGGGGCGGAAGCCCAGGGCCGCGGGTGTCCACAGACCCTTGCCGTCTTCCCCGCCGGGCTCCGCGCGCCGGATCCGCACGTAGCTCTCCTTGGGAGCGCCCACGGTGCAGTGCACGTCCAGGGCGAACCCCGTGCCCAGCAGCTGCCCGATGGGCTCCTTGCGCACCAGGCTGTCGGTCTGCAGGGTGGGCCGCAGCCACGCCCGGGTGACGGACTGGTGGCTGCCGTACCGGTAGGCGGCCTGGTAGTTGGTGCGGGGGTTCTTGGCCAGGCCGTCGGGCCGCCGCTCGTGCCCTTCCACGCTGCCGTGGGTGGCGATGTAGAAGTGGAACCAGGCCCGCCCGGTCCCGGGCATGATGCTGGGGTGGTAGCGGGCCCGCACCAGCCACCGGAAGATGCGCCGCTCCTCCGGCCTGGTTTCGTGGCCCACGAAGGGCCGGTCCTGCGGGTCGGCTTCACACCACACGTAGTCCCCGTCCGCGATGCCCAGCCGTCTGGCATCCTCGGGGTTCAGGTCGATGTACCCTTCGCTGACCCACGGCTTCCGGCGGTCGTGCCGGTAGAAGTCCCCGAACGGCCCCCAGAACACCACGTCCAGGTCGGTGCTGGCGCCCGTGGAGTGGCAGGCGTGGCGGTACTTGGGCGTGATGAGGATGTGGGTGTAGCCCAGCTTGCGGAGGGGGTGGCGGCTTGCGGCCACCTCCTCGGGGCTGCGGACCACGTTGCGGACCTGGCGTGCCTCCGTGCGCAGGTCGTCCGGCCTCAGGCCGTACGCCTCGGGGGGCGCGGGCCGCAGGGCGGGGTGGGGCCTTGCCACGATCACGTTGGGCTCGTGGTGGGTCCCGTCCACGGGCTCCCGGTGGACGGGGAGGTTCTCCCCGTACTCGAGGAACTCGTCCTCCTCCCGGTAGAACTCCAGGCGCCCCGTCTTCGTGTACCAGGGCTTGCTCTCCTGGGTCTGCTCCCAGCCCACCACCTTGGGGCTGGTGCGGGTGAGAAGGTACAGGGGCGTGCCGCGGCGGCAGCTCTCCAGCAGGTGCTGGAAGGTGTAGCCCCGGGTGGTGTTGCCGGCCCGGAAGGCCCGGTCGATGTACACCTCCGGCCTGCCCGCGAGCACGAAGTGCCAGTAGTCACGGAACCGGCGCTCCCCGGTGAGCTCCGCCAGTTTTGCCGCCACCCCCGCCCAGCACTCCAGGTCGTCCCGGGTGTCGAAGATGCGGGGAAGCGGTGAGGGCGGCCAGGCCTGCAGGAAGGGGTTGGTGACCGAGCCGTACACGTCCGGCAGCTTCCGCTCCACCCAGCTGTCGACCGCGAACACCACGTCCGCGTACTCGCAGGTGGCCGTCCAGAACCAGTCGGCCACCACCAACATCTCGATCTTGGGGAGGGTGTTCACGATGACGTTGTGGGCCCACTTGGCGTTCCCCAGGATGGAGTTGGAAAGCGCCCACATGGCGGACTTGGTGGGGGTGGGCATGTGGGTCTTGCCGGTGAACTGCTTGCGGCCCACCCGTAGGGGCCGGTCGTCGTAGTTGAAGTAGTGGGCCGACTCCCCCTTGACGTACGCCCGGGTCCGGGCGGGGCGGTCCGGGTCCAGCTCGGGGTGGAAGGGGTCCTCGTTGATGTACTGCACAATCCCGGGCAGCAGCGCCAGCCGGTAGTTGCCCGCGTAACTGCCCACCGTACCGCCGAAGTGGCCGATGTTGTTCGTCAGGGCCGCCACCAGGATGATGGCGCGGTCCTTGAGGTCGTTGTTGAAGAAGTGGTTGGGGCCCATCCCGGTCACGAACAGGGTCTTCGTCTTGTTCTGGGCGATCTGGCGCGCCAGGTTCACCACCGCCTCCCGCGGGGCGCCCGTGACGCGGTGGGTGGCCTCGGGCGTCCAGGTGTCCAGGAGGTACTGCTGGAGGAGGTCGAACACGGGGCAGACGGCCACCCGTCTCCCGTCCCGGAGCGTTACCTGGAACTCCCCCTCCAGGGCGGGGTCGATCCCCGTGGCCGCGAAGTGGCGGCCGACCTGGTCACGGGTGACCGGTTTGGGGGAGTTGGTCTTGCGGTCCCACACCACGAAGTCGTCCCACTCCTCCCGCAGGGCTTGCGGGATCAGCTGCGCGTCCTGCTCCGCGGGAGGCGGCACGGGGTCTGTGGGCTGGAGGACCCGCGTGCCGTTCTGGAGGGGTGCTGGCCTGTGGCCCGGGAACACGTCCCGGGCCCGCAGCTCCTTCAGGGTGTCCATGCGGACCAGCAGGGGCAGGTCCGTGAACTGCTTGACGAAGTCCTCGTCGTACAGGCGCTCCCGGACCAGCACGTGCGCCAGCCCCAGGGCGAAGGCAGGGTCGGTGCCCGGGCGGATGACGATCACCTCGTCCGCCTTGGAGCTGGTGGACTGGTACTCGGGGGCGATGGTGACCACCCGGGCGCCGTGCAGCTTGGCCTCCGTGAGCCAGTGGCCGTCCGGCATCTTGGTGGCGATCCAGTTCTTGCCCCACAGGGTGATCAGCCGCGCGTTCTCCGCGGTGTACAGGTCGAAGTCCAGGGTCTGCTGGCCGGTGACCATGGGGTGCCCGGGCGGAAGGTCCGTGTGCCAGGAGTAGCTGTCCCAGTGCCGGCCGCCCTTGGCTTCCTCGGGCCGCACCTTCCGCACGTAGGCGTCCAGCAGGGCCATCATGTTGGCCATGCGGTACAGCCCCCCGACCCGGAAGGGCGCGATGAAGGGCATCCCGCCCCGGAACTTGAGGGTCCGGGTGCCGGCCCCCTCCGTGGCCTCCACCATGTCGGGGTCGTAGCCCTGGCGCAGGAGGCGCTGTTTGCCGGCTTCCCCGGAGTACGTCTGGGCGATGTTCAGCAGGGCCTTGGCCACGTAGGTGAACGCTTCGTCCCAGCTCACCCGGACGAATTCCTCCTTGCCGCGTCCCTCGAAGTACCGCGCGGGCGGCCGGCCCGTTTCCGGGTCCCGGGGGAACCCCGCATCCACCCACTCCTTGAAGCCCTTTCGCACCATGGGGCCCTTCACGCGACGGTCGGAGTAAAACCGGCGCACGTACGCGAGCCCGCTGATGCAGATGCGCGGGTCCCAGCGGGCCGAGGCCTGGTTGCCGTACAGGTCCGTGGCCTTGCCGTAGCCGAAGCTGGGGTCCGCATACACCACCACGCCGTTCTTCACGCTGGCCCGCAGCAGACACCCGTGGGTGTCGTTGGGCGCGCAGAGGTAGTGGAAGGTGAGCTCCGGGGTGTACAGCTCCCGGTACACCCTCTCCCAGTCCCGGTTGGGGTAGTTCCGCAGGGGGTTCGTGCCGGGCTCCAGGGGCTGCAGCACGGAAAAGCTGAGCAGCTCTTCGGGAAGCTCCAGCCCGCCAAGGGCTGCAGCTGCAGGCAGGGCTGCCAGGAACTCGCGGCGGGTCAGGCGGAATGTCGGATCCAAAGGACCCACCTCCTCCTCAGGCCACAAAGCAGAACGGGCAGCGCGCCCGCGCCGTGCGGACGTGCTGCCCTGATTCACGAGACCCCTCGGGTCCCCTCGGCCTGCCTAATAGCGCGGACCGGCGCCTGGCACCATCGGGCCGAGGCCCGATGACTTAACTCAGCGGCCTTTCAGAGGAGGCGGTGCGTCACGAGGCTGGAGACCGCACGCAGTCCCGTGCGGCTGCCGAGGTACAGGCCCAGGGCGTACAGCCAGCCCTCCACCCGCAGGGTGGCCACCGCGCTCCAGAAGCCGGAGACGTTGCACCCGATGGCCACCCACACCGCGACACCCATCACCACCCCTCCCAGGAAACCCACCACGCAGTCGCGCCACCGCCACGGCCGGAAGCCCGCAAACTCACCGGCCAACAGGGCGGCCGCCAGGCTCCCGGTGACCAGGCCCGCGTCCAGGTGGAACCCGGGGTCCAGGGCGGGCAGCCGCTCACCCCAGAAGCGGGTCCACGCCAGCCGGTCGGTGTGCGCTCCAACGGCCTGGGCGGCCCACAGGCTGAACCGGGCAAGGGGCAGCTGGACGCCCAGGGCAGAGTGGTAGGCGAACTGCGCGACAAACAGCACCGCCACCACCAGGCCTCCCAGCCACGCGGGCCAGGGGGCCAGCAGGGACAGGCGGGCGGCGGGTTCGGGGTGTGCGGGCCGCAGCCAAACGTACAGGACCCCTAACGCCACCAGGTTGAGCAGGGTGGCAGGCCACAGCCCCACCGCCTCCGCCAGGGAAAACGAGCTGGCCCAGTTCATCAGCCGCTCGGTGACCGGCCACGCGTACGCCGCACCCACCCCGTTGCCCACCAGGATCCCCAGGAAGGCGGCCAGGGACTTGGGTTGGCCGGAGCCCACGCGGTACAGGGTGCCCGTCATGCACCCGCCCGCAAACGGCATGGCGAACCCGAACAGGAACGAGCCCAGCAAGGTGTGCAGCCCGAACGGCAGGCGGGGAGGGCGGTTCCACCCCAGGTGTACGACCAGCGCGGAGCCCACCGACGCCACCGCAAGCCCCAGGAGGATGCCGCGCAGCAGCGCCCGGTTGCCGTAGAAGGCCGAAGCAAAGCAAAGCCGGCTGCGCTGGAAGGCAAACCCGTAGCCTAGGCCCAGCAGGAGCAGCACCGCCGCAGACCGCAGCTCCAGCTTCCACGCCACCGCGGCGGTGGCCAGGGAGCTGGCCAGCACCAGCACGGCCAGGGCGGGCTGGCTCACTCCACCACGAGCTCCCCGAACATGCTGCCGTCGTGACCGGGGACGGTGCACACATACCGGTACCGGCCCGGCCGCGTGGGGGTGAACTGGACCTCCTGCTGCTCCCCGGGTCCCAGCAGTCGCGTGCGCGCACCCGGGAACGCAGGCTCCAGGTACGGGGCGCGTTCGTCAGCGCCCACCACCCACAGGTCGTGCTGGAGGCTGTCGCGGTTCTCCAGCACCAACCGCACGGGCTGGCCGGCCCGGACACGGAGTGTCGGTCCGGGGACCCGGTCGCCGAACCGCATGCCGGGTTCCGCGGTCACCCGTAGCACGCCGCCCTCCGGCCGCGGCACAGGGCTGCGCCGCCAGGACACCGCGGCCACGGCGGTGGCCGCCAGCACGACCACCGCCGCGGCCAACGGCAGGACGGACGTGCGCTTCATCCGTACGCGGCGCGCAGGATGCCGTACTCCCACTGCTTGCGGTCCTGCACGTGCTTGGCGCTGGGCGGGGCCACCCGGTTGCGGGCCGGGATGGCGCGGCCGTCCTTGTCCCACGCCACCTCCACCAGCAGCGCCTCCTTGCTGGACACGTACGGCCAGCACTGGTTGAACACGGGGTCCGGCTCGCCCCGGTCGCGGCCCAGGGCCCGGGCGATGTGGTAGGCGGCGTTGCGCCCCTGCAGGAAGGCGGTAAACGCGCTCTTGGTGTAGGGGGAGGCCGCCACGTCCCCCATGGCGTACACGTTCTCGTGGCTGCGGCTGCGCCAGGTGGCGGGGTCCACGGGCACAAACGGCGCTCCCAGGCCCGCTTCCTCGATGAACAGGGGCGCCCGCTGGGGCGGGATCACGCTCGCCAAGTCAAACCGCTGCCGCTCGCCCCGGTCGGAGACCAGCACGCGGCTGGAGGGGTCCAGCTCCACCACCTTGAAGCTGGGCCTGTAGGTGATGCCCTTCTCGGACAGCACCCGGCGCCACAGGTCCGCCAGAAGGGGCGGCTGCGGGCGGTCGTTGCTGTCCAACACCACCACCTCCGCGCGGATCCCCTTGGCCCGCCAGTACTCGTGCACCAAGCACGCCACCTCGTACGGACCCGGAGGGCACTTGTAGGGGGGCGGGGGTACCGTAATGACGAAGGTCCCGCCCGTGAACGCCTCCACCGCCCGGCGCAGCTCCACCGTCCCCGCCCACGTCCACGCGTGCGGGCTGAGCCGCCGGTTCTCCAGCAGGTTGCGCACCTCGTGCTCCGCCGGCACCAGCCCCGTGGCCAGCACCAGCACGCTGTACTCCACAAACCCCTGGGGGGTGAGGAGCCGGTTGTCCTGCGGCCGCACGCCCGTGGCAGCGGTGCGGATCAGCTTGACCCCGTCCCGCACCAGGGCGTCGAAGGTCACCGTGACCTTCTTCGCGTCCTCCAACCCCACCACGTAGTCCACGTGGGACGGCCCCGACACGTAGGTGGGGTTACGCTCCACCACCACCACCTCCACGTCCGGGGCCAGCTTGCGCAGGGTGCGGGCGCACATGGCCCCGCTAATCCCCGCCCCCACGATCACCACCCGCCGGCCCGGCCTCGGGAGCAGCGGCCGGCTGGGCTCCTGCGCGGTGGCCCAGCCCAGCAGCTGACCCGAAAACCCTCCCGCGGCCGCGGCCACCGTGGCCCCACCCAGCACCTTCAGCACCTGCCGCCGGGTCAACCGGTCCATGAAAGCCCTCCTTTCACGTGCAGCTGGAGATGTAGTTCAGCACCTCCGGGGTCGCCACCACCCGGTAGGTGAACACCAACTCCTGCCCTTCCGCCACCAGGTACCGGTCCTCGTAGTCCGCCACCGCCAGCTCCACCACCGCCCGGCCCGAGGAAGCCTCCACACACGTCTGCGGCGTGCACCGGCTGGCCACCGTCGCCCGGCCGTCCCGCACGTCCAGGTAGTCCCGGGTCTTCAACAGCCCCACCACGCCCCGGCCTGACTGCACCTCCACCCGCACCACCGTGCCCGGCACCAGCTGGTACACGGGCATGGTCAGCCGCCCCCGGTCCACCACCACCACCCCGCGGTTGCGCACCAGGTTCTCCCCCTTGCGCAGGCGGGCCATGGCCTCGTCCACCGTCCCCGGCACGTACCGCACCCGGGTCTCCCCCGGCTGCAGGTGCCGCACCCGCACGTAGAACTGCGTGTCCGTCACGCTGGACAGCGGGTAGCTCACCTCCCGCACCTGGGGGAACACCTTGGCCGTCCGCGGCACCCGCCCCGCCTGGAACTCCTCCAGCTCCTGCCTGTCCCCCGTGTGCTCGTACACCACCACCTCCACCAACCCCGTGGTGGACACCTCCAGCACCGTGCGCTCCCCGGCCTTCACCGGCCGCGGGTGCACCACGTCCTCCCGCACCACCACCGCCTCCGCGGGCCCGGGTGCGAGAGCAGCCCCCCGCACGGCCAGCATCTGACCCACCAGGAACCCGTTCAGCAGCAGGGCCAGTAACACACCCGCCCAGCGGTGCACCGCCCGTCACCTCCCCGGGGTTCCCCTGCGCACGTGGAACCGGTACACGCCGTCCTGCGGCGCCAGCGGCGTCACGTGGTGGCCGGCTGCCTGCGCCCACGCCCGCAGGTCCGACTCCGACTGCAGGTCGGTGGTCCACACCTCCAGGACCTGCCCCGCCCGCAGGTCGGCCACCGCCTGCTGGGTCTTCAGCAGGGGCAGAGGGCACAACAGGCCACGGCAGTCGAGGACGGCCACCTCAACCGGCCGGCTGTCTTCGACCTGTACGGTTGTAGTGCACGCAACGCCACGCGCGTCCATGCCGCACCTCAAACAGGGTTGGGTTGTTTGTGAGGCTGAACGTCCGGAGCTGCGGAGGTCAGGCGGCCAGTCTACCGCCCCTGCCCCCGCCGGGGACAGATGCACTGCCGGGGGGCGAAGAACGCTGCAGCTTGCCTGCGGTCCACGGCAGTTAGTCTAGCGTCTGCGGGAGAAGGTGTGCAAGCGCCGGCGGGTCACGAGCCGAAAATCGTGCCAGGGGTCGGCACCCCGCCCCCGGGAGCCGAGCCCCTCCTCAACCGGAGGGGGAGGGGTGGGGTTGCCTGGCGCCCGGCCGGATCGCCTCTTCGCCTCCCGCGGTGGAGGGACGCCAGAGGGCGCGCCACGCGGAGATCAGGAACCAGGCGGCGCCCACAGCCGTGAGGAGACCTGCAGCTCCCACCAGCAGGACCGGTGCCGACCACGGGTGCCCTCCGGTGAGGTAGGCCTTGCGCGGCATGCCCTGGGACGCGGCCACCATCAGGGCCGCCACCGTGAGCACCACCCCTGCGCCGAAGAGGTGTACCTGTAAACGTGCGTGGTGTTCGCCCACGGGCCGTCCGGCCGCGTGCAGGATCCGGTAGGCGGCGCCCATGAAGGCCGTGGTCACCCCACCCACCAGCATGGCGTGGTAGTGGGCTGTCACGCGGAGGGTGTTGGGCGCGCCGAAGGGCGCGAGGGCACCTCCCAGGAGATACAGGGCCACTGACCAACGGAGCGCGGCACCTTCCACTCCCGCGGCGTGGACCAGGTGGGGCGCGAGGACGGCCAGGTGGAGCGCCGTGGGGACGCTCAGGCCGAACCCCATGGCAGCGTTGGCCCCCGTCCAGCGGGGCAGGTGAGCCGGGTCGGCAAAGAAATACAGGAGGGCAGGAGCCCACGACAGCCCCGCGCCCAACCCGAACGCCAGGCCCGACAGCCGCGGCTGCGGAGGCCGTGAGACCTCCGGGAAGGCCAGCTCGTACCACGCCAGGGCAAGCGCGGTGACGTACACGAACTGCAGCGCGTGCCCGGCGCCCCACACCGCCGCGGAGGGTAAGGCGGTGCGGGCGAGGCCGCAGGCCAGCGCCACTAGCGTCGCCGCATACGCGGTGGCGAGGCAGCGGAGCTCCAGGCAGTGGTGTGGCGCCGTCCAGGCCATCCAGCCCAGGGCGGCGGCGGTGCCTGCGGCGAACACGCCGTAGCCGAGGAGATAGGCAGGGGACTCCACGTACGGCAGGTAGTCCACCACCACCGAATGGCCCGGCAGGAGGAGCCCTACCGCCATGAACAAGACCCCCATCCACGCCACCGTGAGGAAGAGGCCGGGCAGCCGGCACCGGGAGCGCTGCAGCGCCACCGCCACGGTGGCGCTGAGGAGCCACACCACCAGGGAGAAGGACACGTGTCCGACCAGGGCCCTGTAGAACGCGGCGCCGGACAGCAACCCCGCGGCGAAGGGCAGGCGCGTGGCGGTAACCACCATCGCCAGGGCGCCCGCGCCGGCCGCGGCGGTCACCGCCAGGGCGAGCCAACCCTCCGGACCCGGACGTGGCAGGGGCTCCACCGGACTCCCCCCGAGGGACGGAAACAGGCCGCCCGGAGGACGTACGCCGCCCGGGCAGCTGTCCGCGGACACGCTCCTACCCACCGATGGGCCAGGAGCGCGACAGGTTCCAGTAGTTGCCCAGGTACACCAGGACGAAGAAGGCCGCGAACACTAGACACAGGGCGAAGGTGCCGGGGACCGCAGGGAGCTCCTTCGCCGCGTGCCCAGGGTTGCTCGGCAGCGCGGGCAACGCGTACTGCTGGCGCAGCTCCTGGTCCGTGAGTCGCTTTCCGAACAAGACCGTGGCCACCACCAGGACCACGAACAACGCCCCTCCCAGAAGGGCCAGCAGCCCCCCGACCCCCGCCACCGCCAGGAGTCGGTAGACTTCCTCCGGCCACGCGAACGCCAGGGGCAACCCCCGGAACCGGAAGATGTCCGGCTGCTTGCGCGGGAGCCCGTACCGCACGCCCAGCTGCATGTAGGCCAGGACCAGGAGGCCGACGCCGATCCCGAACAGCCACGGCTGCCACCGAGCCCAGCGTTCTCCCACCACGCGGCGGCGGAAGACGAGGGGCAGCACGTACCAGGTGATCCCCATGAAGGCAAGGGTCGTGCCCGCCACCACGACCCCGTGGAAGTGGCCCATGATCGCCGTGGTGTTGTGCCACTTCAGGTTGAGCTGCTCGGTGCCCGCGATCACCCCCGTAGTACCGCCCAGGAACCCGAACAGGGCCACGGACAGGACGAGGCTACTGAAGGCGGGGTTGTGCCATGGGCCCCGGACCAGCCACTCAAACCACCCACGGGTGTAGCCCCGCAGCCGCTGGCCCACCTCCACGCTGCCGGGCACCGCGAAGGCGTGGATCATGCTGCCCAGGACCGCCAGGTGCATGAGGTAGCCCGTGTTGATCCACTTCCAGCCCACGGAGAGCGCCCCACTGGGCTCCGTCTGCAGGTGGTGGGCGCTGCCGAGGTTGATGGCCACCAGGTACAGGACGAAGGCGGCCCGGGAGATCTTCTCGCTGGGTGTGCGGCCGCCGACGGTCAGCTGGGAAAGGAGGTACCACACGGTGATGGTGGCCGCCAGGTTGATCTGCTGGGAGGGGTGTCCGAAGCCCCAGTACGCCAGCTTCCACAGGAACGGGTCGAGGTTCGGGACCACCCCCGCGGACCACAGGAAGGCAGGCACGAAGACCAAGGCGCCCACCAACAGGGTGGCCACTGCCAGCACCGCAGCCACGAAGGCTCCGAACACCACGAGCGGCAGGGGACCCTGGTGGTTGCCCTCGCGGTAGGCCTTGCGGACCGTGGCGAAGAATAAGGCTACTCCGACGAGGGCTCCCACGGCAAACAGGATGGTCCCCAGGTAGAAGTCCGGGGTGCCGCGCAGGGGCGGGTATGGCTGGAAGGACAGGTGGTTGAGGGGGTTGGTCAGGATCGCCCGGTTCACCACGAGAGCGCCCAGGACCATGAGCCCGAAGGCCAACCAGCCCGCCGCCGGGCTTGCAGGGCGCGTGTTCAACATGATGCTGCCTGCGAAGTGCAGCAGGGCGATCTCGAAGAAGATGATCCAGAAGATGAGCATGTTCCACGCGTGCAGGGCCAAGGACTGGTAGAAGGCCTCCGGCGGGAACGCGCCCATCCACCGGGTAAACAGCACCACCACGGCCGCCACCCCGCCCAACAAGAGGGAGACCACCGCGGCCACCGCGTTCGCCTTCACGAGGTCTTCCGCGGCCCGGTGGACCCGGAACCCCGTGACCGGGCAGACCCTGGACTCTGCCCCGACGACCCGGTCCATGGCTCACCTCTCCACGATGATCTTTCCCAGCATCATTTCGTGACCGACTCCGCAGAAGTCGTTGCAGGCCATGTGGTACGTTCCGGGCTCACGCGGGACGATGGGCACCACCCACTCGTAGCCCGGGTACAGCTGCAGGTTCCACACGTGAGGCCGGGTGATGCTGAACCCGTGGAGGTAGTCGATGCTGGCCACGTGCAGGATGTACCGCTCGCCTGCCTTGAGGCGGAGGATGGGGTAGAAGCGGAAGCGCTGGGCCAGGATGTACACGTCGCTGCCGGGAGGAGGGGCGACCACGGGTTGCCCGGCTTCCTCGCCCACCCGGTACCGCTGCACGAACCGCTCCACCTCTTGTTGGTAGGCCTGAGGGTTTACGCGAAAGGCGCGCCCCTGGACGTTCTGGTGGCCCAGGGCATGCCAGACCAGCATCGTGGCGGAGAAGAAGACCACCGCGATCAACGCCGCGATGGCCACCCAGGCCCGTTCCAGGGGGTGAACAGGTTCCTCCCACCAAACGCCCGGCGCCACGGCAGGCCTCCTAACGGGCGGGGATCCGCAGGACGTCCCACGCGCCCCACACCAGGTAGACGAGGAAGAAGAACACGTTGCTGGCCACCAGCCAGAACCACACTTGGTCGGCGACCCGCCACCACGAGCCGTTCCCGCGTTCCACCTCCGCCACCTCCGCCAAAGCGGACCGTGAGGATCCGCTTTCTCTTGTTTTTTCCGGCTGAAACGTGGCAGACGGGCGCGGGCGATTCTATCCGCCGACGACCTGATGACTCAGGTCAGCGGGACTGGAGCGGCCCGGCCTGCAGGTAGCGGGAGGGAAGCCGGCGGCCCAGGCGGGCCTGCACCAAGCGGCTGGCCGCGCACAGGCGCTCCAGGTCCAGGCCCGTGCGGACGCCCATCCCGTGCAGCATGTACACGAGGTCTTCTGTGCTCACGTTCCCCAAAGCGCCCGGGGCGAAGGGACAACCTCCCAGCCCGCCCGCGGAGGCGTCCACGGTGGTGACGCCCATCTGAAGGCTTGCCAGCACGTTGGCGAGCCCGGTGCCCCGAGTATCGTGGAAGTGCACGCCGATGCGGCCCGCGGGGACGTCACGCAGGAGGAGCTCCAGCAACTCCTGAACCTCCCGCGGCGTGGCCGCGCCCACCGTGTCCGCCACGCCCACGTCCGCGCAGCCCATGTCCAACAGCTCCAGGACCACCTCGCGCACGCGTCGGGGGTCGGCGCGGCCGCTGTACGGGCACCACCACGCCACCGACACGTAGCCGCGGACCAGCATCCCGGCCTCGCGGGCCCTCGCCACCACCTCGCGGAAGGCCTGCAGGGAGCTGCGGACGGTGGCGCCGAGGTTGGCCTGCGCGAAGGCGTCGGTGGCCGCGGTGAACACCGCCACCGCACGCACCCCGCAGGCCGCGGCGCGCTCCAGACCGCGCAGGTTAGGCACCAGGGCGAGGTACGTCACCTCCGGCCGGGGCTTCAGGCGGCGGAACACCTCGTCGGTGTCCGCCATCTGCGGGACCCGGTCCGGTCTCACGAACGAGCCCACCTCGATCCACCGCAGGCCCGCGTCCGCCAGGGCCTCCACGAAGGCCACCTTCACCTCCGTGGGGAGCTGCTCCGGCTCGTTCTGCAGGCCGTCGCGGGGGCCCACCTCCACCACCCGCACCGACTCAGGCAGGTTGCCCAGGGGGATCAAGGTCCACCACCTCCAGCTCCACCACCGTAGCACCTCCTTCCACCTGCTCGCCGGCACCCGCCAGCACCTGCCGCACCCGCGCCGCGCGGGGGGCGCGCACCACGGTCTCCACCTTCATCGCCTCCAGGACGTACAGGGGCTGGCCCGGCTGCACCTGTTCACCCGGTCGGACCAGCACGCGGGTCACGACCCCCGGCATCGGGGCACGGACGTCCCCCGCCGCCGCCACCACCTGGGCCTGCGGCTCATCCCGTGCCTGGCTGAAGGTGTACACGCGGCCTGCAAAGTGCAGGTGGACCGCCTCGCCCTGCCGGGCGTAAAACAGCACGGCGCGGCGGCCGTCCACGGTAGCGTGCACGCGGCCTGCGTCCCCCTCCACCAGCCGCACGCGCACCTGCCGTCCTTCCACGCGCACCACGTACTCGTCCCCCGCGGCGTGCACCTCCACGACCCCGCGCCAGGTGCCGGAGGCCAGGTGCACACGTGCGGAGCTCACGGCAGCCGGGCTGCGGGAAGCCGGTCCCAGGGGTCAGGCGGCCGGGCGGGGGGGGTCGGGCCGGCGGCCGCGCGGTGGGCCAGCAGCGCTGCGGCCACCGCGGCCGCCTCCACGGGGGGCTGTGGGGGCTGCCAGCCCGAGAACTCCTCCTCCAAAAAGCGCGTGGACACCTGACCGGAGGCGAAGGCAGGGTGCGTCACCACGTCCACCAGGAAGTCGACGTTGGTGCGGGGGCCCAGAAGGACGTAGTCCCGGAGGGCTTGCGCCAGCCGCGCCACCGCGGTGGGGCGGTCCGCGGCCCACGCCACCACCTTGGCGAGGATGGGGTCGTAGTGCACGGGCACCTGCTGGCCCTGTCGCACCCCGGAGTCCACCCGGACGCCGGGCAGGTGCGGCTCCCGGAGGAGCAGGATGCGGCCGGGAGAGGGCGAGAAGTCCCGCTCGGGATCCTCCGCGTACACCCGGGCTTCCACCGCGTGGCCGCGCCAGCTCACCTCCTCCTGGCGCAAGGGTAGCCGCCGTCCCGCCGCCACCCACAGCTGCAGGTGTACCAGGTCGACGCCGGTGACCAGCTCGGTGACGGGGTGCTCCACCTGGAGCCGGGTGTTCACCTCCAGGAAGTAGAAGCGTCCGCTGCGGTCCAGCAGGAACTCCACGGTGCCCGCGTTCACGTACCCCGCGGCCTGGACCAGGCGCACCGCCGCCTCCGCCAGCTGCGAGCGCAGCCGTGGGTCCACCGCGGGGGAGGGGGACTCCTCCACCACCTTCTGGTACCGGCGCTGCACGCTGCACTCCCGCTCGCCCAGGTGGACCACCGCGCCGTACCGGTCTGCCACCACCTGGACTTCCACGTGGCGGGGCCGGTCCAGGTACTTCTCCAGGAGCACCGCGTCGTCGCCGAAACTGGCCCGCACCTCGCGGCGGGCGGAATCGAGCGCCTCGCGGAACTCGCCGGGGCTGTACACCACCCGCATGCCCCGGCCTCCACCCCCCGCGGCGGCCTTGAGCAGCACGGGGAAGCCGAGGGCGCGGGCGGCGCGCTCCAGGGTGTCGTCGTCCGCGGCGGGGTGTCCCGGCACCGTGGGGATGCCCAGCCGCTCGGCCAGCCGCCTGGCTCGGTCCTTGTCGCCCAGGGAGGCGATCACCTCCGAGGGAGGGCCCACGAACACCAGGCCCGCCTCCTCGCAGGCCCGGGCGAACTCCGCGCTCTCCGCCAGGAACCCGTAACCGGGGTGGACGGCCTCCGCCCCCGTCCTGCGGGCCGCGTCCACCAGCTTGCCCACGTTCAGGTACGACGCCTCGGGCTCCGGGGGACCCAGCGGGACGGCTTCGTCCGCCATCTCCACGTGCGGCGAGCCCTCGTCCACGTCGGAGTACACCGCCACCGAGCGCACGCCCAGCTCGCGGCACGCGCGGATCACCCGCACGGCGATCTCCCCGCGGTTGGCCACGAGAAGCTTTGAGAAGGGAGGTGTCACGGTCCGGACCACGCGGGCCTGCGCCGCTCCAGAAACGCCCGCATGCCCTCCTGCCCTTCAGGGCTGACCCGCGCCGCGGCGATGGCGCGCACCGCCTCCTCCCGGGCTTGGTCCCACGGCAGGTGGGGGAGCGTCCGCAGCAGCCGCTTGGCCTCCGCCAGGGCCTGGGGGCCCGCGGCCAAGAACGCCGCTCCCCACTCCTGCACCACCTGGTCGGGGTCGTCGCTCACCGCGTGCACCAGCCCCATCTCCAGGGCGCGGGCGGCGGGGAAGCGGCTACCGGTCAGGATGGCCCAGGGGAGGGCGGACCGGTGAACCTTCCTCAAAAGGAAGGGGAGGATCATGGCGGGCACCAGCCCCAGCCGCACCTCCGTGAGGCCGAAGGTGGCCGCGGGCGTGGCCACCGCCAGGTCGCAGGCCGCCACCAGCCCCACCCCGCCGCCCAGGGCCGGCCCGTGCACCCGCGCCACCACGGGCTTGGGGCAGTGGGCCACCGCCTCCAGGGCCGCGAACACCCGGCCGGCGTCCTGCTGGTTTTCCTCGAAGGACGCGGCCGCGGCCTGCCTCATCCACTCCAGGTCCGCGCCCGCGCAGAAGGACGCACCTTCCCCGGAGACCACCACGTACCGCACGTCCTCCCGCAGGGCGGCCTGCCGGAAGGCCTCCACCAGGGCCGCCAGCAGGTCCGGGTTCAGGGCGTTGTGCACCTGCGGCCGGTTCAGGACCACGTCCAGCCGGCCGTCCCGCATTTGCACCCGGAGCACGTCCGCCACGGCTACATCCGGAACACGCCCGGCTTCATGGGCTCGATGGGCGCGTTGAGGGCGGCAGACAGCGCCAGGCCCAGCACGTCCCGGGTGGTGGGCGGGTCCAGGATCCCGTCGTCCCACAGGCGGGCGGTGCTGTAGTAGGGGTTGCCCTCCCGCTCGTACTTCTCCAGGATGGGCCGGGCGATGGCCTCCGCCTCCTCCTCCGACAGGGTCTTGCCCTCCCGGGCCAGCTGGTCCCGCTTCACCGTGACCAAAACCCCCGCGGCCTGCTCCGGCCCCATGACGTTGATGCGGGCGTTGGGCCACATCCAGAGGAACCGCGGCTCGTAGGCGCGGCCGCACATGGCGTAGTTGCCCGCCCCGTACGACCCGCCGATGATCACGGTGAACTTGGGCACGTTGCTGGTGGCCACCGCGTGCACCATCTTGGCGCCCGCGCGGGCGATGCCCGCGGCCTCGTACTGGCGTCCCACGATGAAGCCCGTGATGTTCTGCAGGAACACGATGGGCACCCGACGCTGCCCGCACAGCTCGATGAAGTGGGCGCCTTTTTCCGCGCTGTCCACGAACAGCACCCCGTTGTTGGCCACGATCCCCACCAGCATGCCGTGGATGCGGGCGAACCCGCACACCAGGGTGGTGCCGTACAGGGCCTTGAACTCCGCGAACCGGCTGCCGTCCACCAGCCGGGCGATCACCTCCCGCACGTCGTAGGGCTGCCGCAGGTCCCGGGGCAGGATCCCGTACAGCTCCTCGGGGTCGTAGTAGGGGTCCTCCGGCGTGGCCACGTCCAGGTCCACGGTCTTCCGGCGGTTCAGGGTGGCCACGATCCGGCGGACGATCTGCAGGGCGTGCTCGTCGGACTCCGCGTAGTGGTCC
>VAPR01000885.1_pt1 | contig 17184 bp, 12 predicted proteins | sample 3380701 | NCBI WGS metagenome assembly VAPR01 (sample SAMN11536904, study PRJNA540576) | hot springs metagenome | isolation source: hot spring wet sediment | place: Spain: Lobios | collected 2014-01 | reverse complement strand
AGGCTCGTCGCCTCGCGCACGTCGTCGGTGTTGGGCTTGAAGGCGATGCCGAGCAGGGCTACCTGCTTACCGACCAGCGAGCCCAGGTGCTTCTGGAGCTTGCCGACGAGCCTGCGCTTCTGTAGCTCGTTGACGTCGATGACCGCCGTCAGGAGCTGGAAGTGGTAGCCGCTGTTGCCCGCCAGCTGTTTGAGCGCCTGCACGTCTTTTGGGAAGCAGCTGCCGCCGTAGCCAGCGCCGGCGCGCAAAAAGTGCGGGCCGATGCGCTCGTCGAGGCCCATGCCGCGCGCCACCTCGGCGACGTCGGCGCCGACTTCTTCACAGACGTTCGCGATCTCGTTGATGAACGAGATCTTGGTGGCGAGGAAGGCGTTCGAGGCGAGCTTGATCATCTCCGCGCTCGCGACGTCGGTGCGCACGATCGGCGCACCGAGCGGCGCGTATAGGGCTTCGACGCGGTCGGCGAACGCCTCGGAGTCGCTGCCGGCGCCGATCACGACGCGATCGGGGTGGAGGAAATCCTCGATCGCCGAGCCCTCTTTCAGGAACTCGGGGTTCGAGACGTAGTGCAGGCCGGGCAGGCGACGCTTGATCGAGGCGCCGGTGCCGACCGGAACGGTGCTTTTCATGACAAGGGCGTGGTCGTCGGGGTCGGCGAGCTCGCTCACCACCGCCTCGACGCGCGATAGGTCGGCGTCGCCGGAGTAGGTGGGCGGGGTGTCGACGCAGCAGAAGAGCAGCCGAGCGTGCTCGAGCACCGGCGCCATCTCGGTAGTGAAGTGCAGGCGGTCGCGGTTGCGGGCGACGAGCTCCGGGAGACCCGGCTCGTGGATCGGCACCTCGCCACGGGTGAGCCGCTCGACCTTCTCGCGGTCGATGTCGCGCGCCCACACGTCGTGACCGAGCTCGGCGAAGCAGGCCGCCGTCACGAGCCCGACCCAGCCGACGCCGACTACGCCTATCGGTTCCTTAGCTTCGGGCATGGGGAGCGCAAGAGCCTAACCGAGCTCGCAGCCGGAAAAGCGTCGTTCGCGAGCGCTGGCGCTCGATCGATTCAGAGCAGCCGTGTCGAGCGGGCGATGGCCATCATCTGCCGCTCGCTCAACGTGAGCAGGAGGGTGTTGGAGATCCAGTAGACGGCGCTGCGGGTGCGCCAAGCGACTAGCCGGACACGGTCGCCGTCGTAGTAGACGAGAAACTTCCGGCCGCGGTAGCGCTTGACTTTGTGGGGACCGGCGAGGATCGGCGGGTTCTTCCAGGTGAGACCCTGGAGGCCGTAGTACTCGCCGACGAGGCCGCGCTTGATCACCATGCGGTAGGCGAGGTGCGAGCGTCCGTCCGGGTCGCGCAGGCGGTAGACGCGCGGCGGTCCGGCGTACATCGCTCCGCGTGTGCGCACCGTCGGGAAGAAAACGGGGAGCCGCTTGCCGCCGGCGCCCATCCGCACCGCCATGATCGCCTGCTCTTTGCCGGGAACGTCGGCGCGCTCGAGGCCGAGATCGTTCGGCGCGCGCCGCGCACCGCGCGGGCGCAGGGTGCCGCGCGGGCCGGGGGTCTCTTCCACGCCCAAAAACTCCTGCACGAGCTTTTGCACCTGGGCGTCCGTGGCCTCGACGAAGCTCGGGCCGATCTTGCCTTCGAAGTGCACCTCGCGGATCGGCTGACCGACGCTGAACAGCGCGAGCTTGAGCAGCCGCAAAACCTCGGCCCGAGAGTCGATGTCCGAGGTGGTGTAGCGGGCGAAGATGCGTACAAGCCGATCGCGGTCCTCGATCAGCTGTGAGACCGCGATCTGTTGTTTGGCCTGACGCAGGAACTCCTGCTGCCGCGCGGAACGGACGAGGTCGTTGTCCTCGTGGCGGAAGCGCACGAACTGGAGCGCCTCGCGCCCGCACATGCGCTGGTAGCCGGGCTGGAGGTTGATGTACGAGTATGCGGCGGAGGCGTTGTAGTAGCGACGGTCGACCTCCGCGTAGACGCAGCCGACGGCGTTGACCGCCGCCCAGAAGCCGCGGAAGTCGATGTTGATGACGTGGTTGATGGGCAGGCCGGTGAGTTGCTTGACGGTCGCCAGCGTCAGTTTCGGCCCGCCGTACTCGTAAGCCGCGTTGATCTTGGCGACGCCGTGCCCCGGGATGCGCACTTTGAGGTCGCGCGGGAGCGACATCAGCGCGATCGCCTTCTTCGACGGATCGAGGCGAACGAGCATGATCGTGTCCGAGCGCGCCCCGCCGCCGCCCTCGCCGGAGTTCGCCGGCCGCCGATCGGAGCCGAGGATCATGATCGTCTGCGGCTGCCCCGGGTCGGTACGGGCAAGCTGCGCGCCGAGTCGCAAGCGCGGATGCTCCTGGAGCGCACCGACCACACGATCGACCTCGCGAAAAGCGACGACCGCCGTCGCCGACGCCGACGCGAAGACGATCGCCGCCGCGCCAGCCAAGAGGCGGGGCCAGAGGCGGGGCTTGCGTGCTGGCGCGAGAATCACCTGCTCATCGGAGTTTCGCCGCGACTGCCTTCGAGTCTCGCATGGAAACGTAGCGGTACATCCCTCGAAGGCGTGGCCGGCAGCTATCCGCTGCAGCTGCTGTCCAGAGGCCCCTCCTCAACTATCGCTAGGACCGTTCCGCTCACCCTCACGCGGCTTCATCACGCTCGTGCCCGCCCGTCGCAACCCCACTTTCGTGTTGGTCCCCTTCCTGCCCTTGACATCCCCTTACAGCACCATTAGCGTACGGGCCGAAACACTTCCGGTACGCATCGCCATCCTCTTGTGCGATGCGCCGTACCCCAGCTTTTCACTTCCTCTTCACCCCGTCTCTGGGAGTCGTATTCCATGCTGAATCATGCGCAGACCCTGCCCCGTCCTTGCACTCGACCCAGCGATCACGCCGAACGGCGCAAGTGCTCATCCTGCTCATCCTACACACCGGACTCGCGAACTATTTTCTTCTCCGCACGCTTATCGTTTTCCACCCTCCGCCATTTCCACATCCCGGTTCATACCCTGGCCGGATTCCTAATCCTCACAGCACTCCTGTTCGCCCTAGCCACGCCAGCCTCCGCGGCGCCGCCTTCCCTCTCGGCCAGCGCTAGCTTTCAAGCCCCTAACACCATCAGAATCTCTTGGACAGTCACTGGCGGTGACAGCACCAACCTTCTCTACGTCTACTCCGAGCACCCGTCGCGAATCCCCGATCCCGGGTTCGCTCCCCAACGCTGCAACGGTACCTCCGGATGTTCTATCGACGTCAGAATCAGCCAGACAGGAACATACAGCTTCGTTGTAGCCGTCAAAAACGACAACGGTGACTTTGCGACCCGCCGCGCAACGGTTGACGTTACTGATCCTGCTCCGCTCGCTATTCCACGCTCTCAGCGCTATGTGACCGTGGGCTTGTATTCCGCTCCTCGAGATATACCGGTGACTTGGAGCACGCCCACCCAGTCCGACGCTGTTGTAGTCATCAGCAAGCGTGGCGAAGGGCCCCTAGCGACGGTCGCCGCCTCCGGTGGCTCCTACACGATTCCTGCCTCCACGTACTCCGCTGGTGGCACCCCCGTTCCTGGTCGCCACACATATGAACTAAGACACTGTATAGGTGCGACATCCAGCCGCATTTGCTCCTATCCTGTCCTCGTCCATGTCTTTGTCACCGCTGATCGGTTCGCCGGTCCCGAGCGCCTCTTCCTTGACCCCAGCGGCCAGCCCCTCGCCCTGAGCTGGACTAATCTCGGCTCCTTTTGGTACGTCGACGATCGCCTAGTCGACGCGACTGGCAAACCCCAGTCGCTCGCGGGGCGCTGGTTCACGTCCCCGTCGGCGTCGTGGCCCTCGCAGTTCGACTCTCGTGCTGGAATTCACGAACTTGCGCTCATCACTTGCAGTACCGTGTCCGGTAGGCCGCGCTGCTCGAACCGAGCTGAGGTAGTCGCATCTAGGTCCGGTACCCTGCACTGGCTGGCGGCGAATCAGTCCTTGGTCTTTCCGAGCCCGGAGTATCCGATTGCCAGGATCGACGAGTCGGCCGTCGTAGCTCCGCGCCTAGGGACACTCGTCTATGCCGCCGCTGATGGCTCCACCGTATCTGCGGGCCAGGTAATTGGTTATGTCCTTTTCGAGGACGACGACCACGTCGACCGCATCCAGATCGTCAACGATCCGGCTACCCAGGCGACCTGGCAAACTGCTAACGTCGGTGCCGACTTCGCTGTCAGACGCTTTGACCTCCGGAAATTTTCCGAAGTCGGTGCGCCGCTTGACGCCGCATTCGATCCCTCTGGTGCGGCATGGATATCCGGCGAGTTCGGATATGCGCTCGCGCAGATATCGAACAACACCGCTCGAAGCTTCACACAACCGCTTCGCCGCAACCAAGGCAATTCCACGTCGTGGCCCGCGGTCCGTCCCTTCCGTACCAAGCTTGCTAAAGAGTCGGACGGCACACCCGTGCGGGCTCACTTTTCCGAGCTTGCGGAACGGGTCATCTCCTCGCGCAACGCCGTATGGGCTACCTACGGTGGTGGTCTATTCATTTCCACTCCCGGTAACTATTCGCGAGTCATGCGCTTCGCGCTAGATTCGTCCGACTCGCCATCCACGCCTTACGACGATCGTATATGCGCAATCCACGTGCCGGGGGATTCGAACCAGATCATCGGTACCGCCTATGATCCCGCGCGGAGTCGTGTGTGGCTTGTAGCGGGAAAGGCTAACGACATCTCCGCAAACTACTCGCAGCCGGCTCTCTATTGGTTCGCCGATAGCGGTACGCAACAAGCGCTCTCAGACACCTCGCCTACTCCGCCTTGCGACAACCTCGCCAATTACGAGGATGCAAGTGCGATGAGCGAGCTGAATCGTAGCCGTCTATGTGCAACGGACAGCGACGTGCGTTGTGTCCATCGCGTGCGGCTGCCTCAGGGAATCGGCTATCCGGAGCACGTGTGGTACGACAACAACGGCACACCGAACGACGCCTCCGATGATTTGCTGTGGATCACCTCCATCTTCGCCGATGTGTCTGGAGCACGGCCCTGGACGGATCGCTCTCCGTCGGTTGTCGCCCGGTACCGAATCAGCGATGGCTCGCTGCGTTGTGTCGGTTTGCCCGTCCCCACCCCGACGGGTCTGCGCAGCTTGGCCGGCGGCTTCCCGTGGCAGGTGAGGGCTGACTCGACGTACGTTTACGTACTGGAATACGCCGACAACGACTTGATCCGTATTCCGAAAAGCAATCTGGGTGAAACCACGGATTGTTCACAAGCTCCTCCGCCATCCGCAACCGCTGAGGAGCTGCACCTTCCTGTTCTCGGCGATGAGCAGGTAACGCATTCGTTCGACATTGCTCGAGGCAAGGCCTGGTTCACGTACACGATCGAGGAGTGGGATCCTCGCACGCCCGACGTCTCCGGAATCGGCTATGTCGATCTCGTAGCGTGGGGGGCGGGAGCGCGTCGTGGAGTCATCTACCAGGGCCTCACGGATGGCGCATATTCTCTGTCGGGAGACCCGCACCACATGTTCCGCGGCATCGATGTCGACGACGCGTCGGGCAAGATCATTGTCGCGGACGCGAGTGGAGGCGCTTATCTCCTAGTTCCGCGGTAATGCGGTTATCGCGCGCCCCGGTAGGGGTCACGCAGCGCGAATCTTCTGGAGCCCTCTTCTTACCCGGTGACAGAAGATCGCGGCTACCTTATCGCAGGAGCAAGTCGCATTTTTCGACCCAGCGTGCAAGATAGGCCGTTGCACATGAAGTGAGTTTTCCCACAAGTAGAGCACACAGTGTCGGCTAGTGTAGGCGCAACGACTGGGTGGGCACCTACGCGGTCAGGCGACGGACGAAGCGAGATTTGCTAAATGTGCCGAAATCGCAATGTGGCGATCTTGCTTGTAAAGTCTCGAGAGCATGAGGAGAGTGAACTTCGCCCTCGCTGGGTTTTTCCGTGCATCGGGATCGCGCGAAGCTCTCCTTGTAGGTGGCGCCGCTGTTTTTCAGAACGTCTTCGGTTTGGCCTTTGTTATCGTTGCGTCTCGGGCGCTTGGACCGTCAGCGTATTCCGACCTAGCTGTCCTGATATCGGCCTTCCTCGTCTTTTCGATTGCCGGCAGTGGACTCCAAGCAGCGACTGCCCGCTGGGTCACGGCTTGGTCCTACGGCTCGCGGATCGAACAGGTCGTCTCGGCGGGTGCACCGGCGGCTCGCCCAAGGGCGATACACACCGCTCTCGGCTTCGCAGCAGCTTTGGTTGCGGTGCTTCTTGCGGTCTACGGCGCCGGTTTTCTTGTTCGCGAACCGATCGCTGGTGCAGTCGGCGCCGACTCGGACTCGGCTGCGGCATTGCTCTTGCCGACCGTTACGGCGTGGGGAGCGCTTGGCGTGCTGCGAGGGATAGTTCAAGGAGTTGGCCGCTACACACTGCTCGCGGCGACTATCGGGTTCGAAGGTTTGATCCGCATCGTCTTGGCAGCGTTCCTGCTCGATAGCGGACTCGGTGTTTTCGGCGCGTACGGGGCGGGCGTGCTGTCGTTCCTGGTCCTCAGTATCTCCCTCCTGCTCGTCCTTCGTACCGAGGTTGCCGCTCTCGCCAAGCACGTCCGGGGACGCGTCGGCAGCGCTGTGCACTCGCTCGGGATCGCGGCTGGGACACTGAGGCGATCGGGCAGTCTGGCCCGTGAGCGATTTGCGGGGCCGCTTCGACACGATCTACCACTCTCCGCTCGCGGCGTCCTGGTACCTACACTCGCCATCGGATGTGTTTTCGCGGCTCAAGAGCTCCACATCATCGTCGTCAGGCATCTGGCCCCGGCACAACAGGCGGGCGCCTACGCCGCGGCGGCTGTCGCCGCGAAGTCGTTGATGTGGCTCGCCCAGGGGCTCGCCCAATACGTTCTTCCCGCAGCGACCCGCCGCTACCTCGAGGGGACGTCAACTGGCAGCCCGCTCGCTCACGCGTGTGTTCTCCAGATGGGTGCGACCACAATCGTCCTCGGCGTCTTCGCGCTCTTTGGCGACACCGTACTCACTCTCGCCTTCGGCCCGGCTTTCGCGGCGCACAGCCCTCCCCTCGTAACCCTCGCCGCAGCGATGGGCGCTCTCGGACTGGCGACCCTCCTCGCCAACTACTACCTGGCCCTAGGCCGAGCGTGGCATCTTGTCCCCTTGGCTGCTACCCCAGCGCTAGCCGTGCTAGCCGGCCTCACCCTCGCTCACGACCCCCGCGGCTTCGCGCTCGTCGTATTGCTCCTCTACTCGCTTCTCGCCGCCGTGCTTCTCGCGCCAGCCGTGGCCACCGGCAGGGCGACCCGCGCGTCGTCCCTAGCGACGATGCTCACCAAGCGTCAGAGCCCCCGCTAACGAAGGGAGCAACCGCAGCGAAACGGAGCAACCGCACCGACCGCGGGCACTTGACGGCGACTCCCCCTACGACCCGACAGCCAACGGAGAACGGGAAATCTACCGGCGATTCAAACCAGTCTGCGCGACCCGAGCCGCCCTTCCCTTATCCGGGAGTCGCCAGATCGCCGGCCATACCTCCGCAGTCGAAGCTTGACTGCATTCTGGCGTCGCGGCTTTCGGCTTCTCCCTACGCGCCGACGCGGATAGTCACCACTTGCCAGCAACCGCTCGAGCCAGACGTACAGCACGCTGAAAAGATACCGGCTCCCCATTTCCCGCAAATCAAGCTTCGACCTTCCTGTGCGCCGACCACGCCAGCGTATCGGAAGTATCGCGTAACTGTAACCGCGCACCACGGCTTTAAGCGGCATTTCTACTGTCAGGTTGAAGTGATTAGACACGAGGGGCTGAATCTCCTCGATCACCTCGCGCCGATAAGCCTTGAACGCGTTGGTGGTGTCGTTGTAGCCGTGCCTGAACAAGACTCGGATCGCTGAATTGACGATACGGTTTATCACCAACTTCAGGAAGGGGTATCCGTCTACTCTCGCCCCCGGCATGAAGCGCGATCCGAACGCGCAATCGAGACCTGACGACAGCGCCGAGTAATAGCGGACGAGATCACCCGGATCGTCGGATCCGTCGGCCATCATGATCGCGACACAGTCACCCTGTGCTGCCTCCAGGCCCGCTCTGACAGTCAGCCCGAAACCATGTCCGTACCGCGACCGCACTAACCGCACACGCTGCTCTCGTGCTGCGACCTCCTCTACCACTCTGGCAGTTCCATCCTCGCTGTTGTCGTCAACCACTACAATTTCACACGGTATACCTTTCCGATCGAGAGTGTCGAGGATCTCCTTAAGCGTATCGCCGATGCAACCTTCCTCGTTGCGTGCTGGTATCACCACGCTCAAAAGCACTGCTCGTACACCCACCTTTCGGCGTTCTCTGCGACGATCTCCTCGATGATATCGCGCACGTTACGGGTGACCCGCCAACCCGGATAGTCAGCCTGGAAGATACTGTTATCCGAGATCCACCAGATGTGATCTCCCTTGCGCGCTCGATCGCACACGTCATACCGAAGCTCGCGCCCCGTAACTTCTCTGCACACTTCTATGGCCTCGAGCACCGAGCAATTGCTTGCCCTGCCGCCCCCGATGTTGTAAACTGCGGCAATGCGGGGCCGCTGTATCACTTCGTGGAAAGCGCGTACCAAATCGCGGCTATGGAGGTTGTCGCGTACCTGCTTACCCTTGTAGCCGTAGATGGTGTACTCACGTCCAGAAACCGCGCAGCGAACGAGGTAAGACAGAAATCCGTGCAATTCCGCGCCTTCGTGCCGCGGACCCGTCAGGCAGCCCGCCCGGAAACAGACAGTGGGCATCTGAAAGTATCGGCCATACTCCTGCACCAGCAGGTCGGCTGCAAGCTTCGAGACCCCGAACAGTGAATGCAAGGAGCGGTCGACGCTCATAGATGTGTCGATACCCTTGAACCACTTATGCGAAGAGGGGAGCTCGTAGCGCGTATCTTGTTCTAGCAGTGGCAGATCGTTTGGGCGATCACCGTAGACTTTGTTGGTCGACGTGAAGACGAACGTGGCGTCCGGCACGTGGTCGCGTACCGCTTGCAAAAGATTCAGCGTGCTCCGCGCGTTGATGTCGAAGTCGAGGTGTGGCTGTTTTGCCGCCCAGTCGTGCGAAGGCTGTGCCGCAGTGTGAATTACGGCTACGAGATCCCGCTTCTCGCGCCGTATCACGGCGTCGATTCGCTCCTGATCCCGGATGTCGATCCGCTCGCACCGAAAGTCCCCGTGGTAGTCCCGCTCGAGCCGCTCGACCCGTCCGGCCGTTGACGCTTCTTCTCCAAAGAAGTAGGACCTCATGTCGTTGTCGATCCCGACCACTCGGAAGCCGGCTTCGATGAAGTAGGCGACCGACTCCGACCCGACAAGTCCGCCGGCCCCCGTGACGATTATCGTCCCAGCAGTCATCGAGCGCACTCCAATCGCTGACCTGAGAGGACACCGTTAGCAAGGAACATACGGCACAGCTCCCTTTCGTTTTCTTCTATCCACTCGAGAATGCTTGCAGCGATGGAACGAGGCGTGTGCCGGGGCTGCCAGCTCGCGAGCGCCTCGAGGCGAGCGCAGTTGGAGATGTATATCGGAATGTCGCCAGGACGCTCCTGCTCGCTCGCGACGATCTCGACGCTATTGCCTGTGAGCTCGCGGCAGATCTCGGTCAATTCGCATAGGGAAACCGAGCTCCGTAGACCGCCGCCGACGTTTACGATGCGTCCCGACCAAAAGCTCGGCCTGGCTAGTTGGTCGAGGACGAGATCAGCCAAATCGTCGACATGCAGGACATCGCGGACTTGCTTCCCACTACAACCAAAACCGAGGTATTTCAGCGGCGCGCCGAAGTAGTGGGCGAGCAACCAGTACGTAAGGAAGCCCTGATCGACTCGGCCGAACTGCCAAGGCCCTGCAACGACCCCGCAGCGGTTGATGACTGCCTCCAGCCCGTACATCGCCGAATACTCGGCGACCAGATGTTCGGCAGCCAATTTCGTGGCGCCGTATAGCGTTCGTGCGCCGTCAAGTGGAAAAGTTTCGTCGATACCGCGCGCGCTCGCGCCAGGATAGGGTTGCTCGTCGCTAAGCACGAACCGGGTCGGGCTCTCCTGATAGTTGAGATCAGCCAACAGTGTGTAGGGATAGACGCGCGATGTTGATATGAAGATCACGGTAGCATGATTAGTTCGGGCAAACTCAACGCAGTTGATCGCACCAAAGAGATTGGTGTCTACAAGAAAGCGAGCGCTGGCGGGCCCGTTCTCTACACCGGCCAGGACCGATGGTTCGGCAGAGCACTCGACGATCGCATCGACATAGCCAACTTCCATAAGATCAGACGCGTTGCGGACATCTCCATGGTGGAAGCGAACCTCGGCTTCCTGCAATCTTGGGACGTTCAGTTCGGAGCCGCGCCTGCGCAGATTGTCGAAGGCGACTACTTCGCAAGAAGGCCACTGTCGTTTGATGGCGAGGGCTAGATTGGAGCCGACGAAGCCAGCCCCGCCAGTTACAAGTACGCGAGCGGGCTGAGCGGTAGCGAGTGCTGTGTCGGTAGGGGGCATACGGGAGTGAGCCTACGCGATGAAGAGCGCTCCTGCAAGCAAGGGCGCTGCGCTGTTAACCTGATTTTGGGTACGGGGTATGGATGCTCAGTATGTAGGCTGAAGGGCGCGGGGACCCGCCGCACACGCTTGGCGCCCACGATGGCTCGTCGCGCGCGGCCAGTGATCGGATCGCGCTATCGGATCGCAGATACGCTTTCGAACGCGGCTGCGTCGTCCGAAGTCTTCGCGCGAGCGTTGGCTGGTACCAGGCGAAGGAGTCCGAGCTCGAGCGGCGCGAGCGGACCTGCGGTTATTGCGCGAGTGTCGTCGATTCTCGAACATCGGCCGATCGACCCGCACTCGTCCCCCTGTTCCCGACGCGACGGGCGACCGGAGCAGTTGCTGCGCTCGACGGGAAGCCGCGCTCGGGCGCGACCAGAAGCCGTTTTGCGACATTGATACCTTGCGGCATCGGTATAACGGCAGTAGGATCCCTTTCTCGCACGATCCTTGTTCCTCTCTCCGGAACAACGCCCCACCGATCCGACCCTCGCACATACGCTCGCCCGTGGCAGTCACCCCACTCGAAACATCAAGCCACGACTCCGGCAAGCTCGGAGTGTCGCTAGCGAACCTTGTGGAGGTGATCGTTCCCGCTCTCGACGCGGTGCGGCGTTCCGCGTCCAGCGATCGCATGCTCACGATCGTCGAGGTGGGAGCGTACGCCGGCGATTTGACGTCCACTCTTGTCGCTTGGGGACACATTAATCGCGCGCGCGTCGTCGCTATCGATCCCGATCCTCAGCCCTCTCTCGTCGAGCTTGCCTGTCGCGAGCCAGGGATCTTCACTCTTCTTCGTGACTACAGCCCCGAGGCGCTGCTCACGCTGGGGTCGGCCGACTGCATCATTGTCGACGGGGATCACAACTACTTCACCGTGATGTCCGAGTTGAACGCGGCTGCCGAGCTTGCCTCGCCGCTGTCACCGTATCCTCTTGTGATGCTTCACGATGTGCTTTGGCCGCACGGACGTCGCGATCACTACGCCGATCCCGCTCGTATTCCGGCCGACTATCTGCATCCTCACACGCCCGGTGGCGAGCTTCATCCTGACAACACGGGCCTAGCACATGGAGAAGGTATCCCCTACCCGTGTCCCGCCAACAAAGAGGGCGGCGACCGCAACGGCGTACTTACAGCCGTCGAGGATTTCATCGCGTCACGCGATGACTTGGTGCACGCTCTGATACCGGCGTTCTTCGGTCTGTCGATTCTCTGGTCATTACAGGCTCCGTATGCGCACGAGCTGGGTGCACTCGTCGCTCCGCTCGATCGACATCCCCTCCTCGAGAGGCTGGAACATAATCGTGTTCTTCACGTCACGGAATCGCGCCGTCTCGCCTTGCAGCTGAGTTCTCGACACGAGCGTCTCGTCCAGCTGCATCACCGGATCGCCACTTTACGGGGATCGCGTACCTATCGCGTCGCACGCCTCCTTGCGAGAGTGCGCCACTTCCGACGCATGCCCGACTTGTGGCGCGAGACCACGGTCGTGCGCGCGGAAGCCAGCTAGCCGTATCTCCCTGTCGAGGTCACGTCCCGATCGCTCGCGCAGCAGGGGTCAACCCAGCAATACCTTGAGCCCGAAGCGAGTGGGAGGCCCGCGAGTCCAAAGACCGCTTTCCTCTTCCCACAGATCTCAGCCGCTAGACCGCGGCTCTCCCCTCAGCGAACCGATCGTGCGCTTGATCTTCCGCAGCGGTGCGGTTAGCTTCCAGCTTCTGGTATGGGTTAGCCGATTCCGATCGAGCTCCTCGGCGTATGCGCTGGCGTGCGCTGATAGCAGCTCCGAAGCGCTAACCACTCTCGCGAGTGCGGCTTCTGCCTCGATACGCCAGACAGTCTCGAGCTCGAGTCCCTCTCGCGTGTCGGCGCCCGGATACTCGCGCCATTTCTGGGCAAACAGTACTTGAGCCTCTATCCACGCATCCGGATCCCTCACGAGATCCGGCTCGTGATGATGCACGACCCCCAGATCGCAAGCCATTACACGAAGGCCCGCAGCCTTCGCTTGGCGACATATATCCGCGTCGTAACCGTGCTTGGCGTCTAGAGTCTCGTCGAACCTGAGCGTCCGTACTGCATCGGGGCTCAGCACGAGCACGAAACCGTCGAGTACGTCAACCTCGCACGGCGTAGCGATCTCGCCCCGGCCCATTCGCCAAGCGAGCTGCGGAATCCAATCGTCGGGGACGTCGGGGTAGCTCAGCTTGAACGTGTCCCAAGTAGCATCTCCCTCCCACCAAGCCATAGTGCGCGTGCCCTGTGCACCCACCATGCCTACAACTCCGACTTCCGGCTGGGCCAATGCACGGCGCACGCGTTCACAAAAATCCGCTGACTGGATCTCGGCATCCTGATGGATGAAGACGACCCCCTCCAGATCATCGCCAGCTCCGATCCGATCGAGAGCCAGGTTGTAGGTGCGCGCCACAGATCCCACAGCCGAAAGCACGTACTCCTCGATGCTCTCGCGAGCGCGCAAGCGTTCGATTGATGCGCCCGCGCAGCTTGCAAAAGCGTCAGGATCGGTGACGGAACATACGAAAGCGAGCATCTATAGCGATTATATAACCCGCGAGAAGTAAAGGCTTGCGTCCTTTGCTTTCGCCCGGTGACAGTGCTCCCCCTGGGTGGCTTCCCACTCCTTCGCCTGCCCGCCCGCCCGGGCGAAATCGATTGACCCCGCCGGCCGACCGTGTTATAAGAGTGCGCCAGTGCTCGCCGCCGTGCTCGATCCGCTACCCCGGCCCCAAGCGCAGGACACCAGTTCCTGCGACCATGCTCTTACCCTCGAGATCGCGATTCGCACTCCTGTGCACACTAGAGAAGTCGCAAGCGCCTCGCACCTCCCGATCGGTCCGCAACCCCTCCTGGCTACGTACCGAGCCGCCTCGCCTACCGTGCCAGCTTACTTTCCACCCGCGGGATCCTCGTATCTCTCGGCCCGGTGCAGGGTCACTTACGCGTATCGTCCGTTTAGTCCCGGGCAAGCGGAGTAGATGTTGACCAGCATCACCACCCAGGCTTCGCGTCATGCCGGCATCCGCCCGATACATCGTTGGCGGCTCAGTGAACCGGTAGTGGTGGGCCTTGTCGCCCTAGCTGCGTTCATAGTGCCGTTGTTCCTGGCACGCGGTACGACGTTCTGGTTCGACGAATGGAAGTTCATCCTGGGACGAGACCACCTCACCATCGACACGATATTCCAGCCACATAACGACCATCCGGCTCCGTTACTGGTGCTCTTCTACAATGCGCTGATGCACATTGTCGGCCTCGATACGTACGTGGCGTACCGAGCGGTTGCCCATGCAGCTCACGTCGCGGTGGCGCTGACGATCTACTGGTATGTCCGTCGGCTCGTTCCCTTCAGCGCGGCGCTATCAATTTTCGCTGTCTTGGCAAGCTACGGACCTGGCTGGGAAAACATTCTTTGGGCGTTTCAATTGGGATGGACAGGTAGTCTAGCGTTCGGGCTCGTAGCGCTCGTTTTAAGCTCCTATCATTCCCGACGCGCCTATTGGCTGATCGGTATTTGTCTTGTGGTGTCGACTTCCTTTAGTTCGCTTGGCCTGCTGTTTATTTTTGGAATCGCCGTGAAGTGGCTGTTGACCCGGCGGCCCGGTCTGCTCGCCGCGTGCTTGCCAGCGGCTCTCGCTTATGCGGTGTGGTTTGCGATGTTCTATGACTTTTACACGGTCAGAGCGAGCGAACGGTACGGTTTCGACTACTCGCTTCCGGTGCAGCTGATGGGCCTACCGCATTTCGCAACGGTGATGTGGGCCGACGCGTTGGCAGGCGCCTTCGGTCTACTGCCTTGGCAACCGCCCGAGGCTCAAACTGGACCCCCGACACCAGCGCCTTGGGGTGTCGCATTGCTAGTGCTTGTCGCTGCGATCGCTGTTGTCCGGGTTCTGAACCACTGCGCTACCGTGTCCAACGCCAGCAGCGGCGGATCCGCAACGCAAGGTACGCGAGGGGTCCGTCGCGCTTGGTTTTCGAAGGCGCTGTGGTGGGCAACGACTCGGCTTCGAATCCGGGTCCGGCGCGACGATCAGCAAGCCACGGCCTTAGCAGTCGTATCAATCCTGCTCTTCTTCACGCTCCTCGTTGGCGTCGGCCGAGCGTTCTTCGACCGTCCTAGCACTAGCCGCTACTTGTACGTTACGGTGTGCTTCATTGCGCTTCTCACCGCTCACGCGATAGGCGGCTTCCTGCATCAACAGCCTTCTGCCGTACGACGCGGCTTGTCTACCTTGCTTCTGGCTCTCGCCCTGTTCGCTTCGCTCGCGAATCTCGGCCTTCTGCGAAGAGGAGCGCTTTACCTGCGGGCACAGGCAGCGCACACGAGAGCGACTCTCTACTTTCTCGATCTCGCCCGGCCCTTCCTACCGAGAAGTTTCGTAGCCGAGCCGATGTTCGACATACGCGCGGGCGCTTACTATCGCGTGCGCGACAGATTCGGCTCCCCGGTGAACGGAACGGCGCGGATAACGAGCGAGGCGGACGGCCTGCGCGCCGAAGTCGACCAGCTGCTCGTGCGCAGCGGCGCATTGCTCGTCGATCCGGCGGGCGGCCCCCGTACTTCGAGAGCGTCAGCCTTACCGACGCCTCCAGCGACCGATGGCTCCAGCGCAACCTTCTCTCGCCCCAGGCAGGAGGCCAACTGTACAACCATTGTGCCGAAGACGTTCGCTCCGGAAGGTAGCGGGCCGCCCGCCCAAACCACCGTCGAGGCTCGTCCTGGTTCGGGACTCGTTGTATGGGGACCGAAGGGAGTGCACGTAGCTGCCCACGCTTTCGGCACGCGCGCCACGGATGTCGGAACCATCGCCGAGGAAACCGAGGCGATCATCACGCCGCGGCGAATGGCTCTTGACCAAGCGTGGACTGTGGTTTTATCATCCGAAGGACGTTTCAAAGTCTGCAGAGCTGAGTAAACGCCACCTAAGGTCGCTCGGCTACATCTACGCCCTCAACAATCCTCCAATGTTACCAACATGATAGCGTTCGGCGTAGCTGTAACCAACGAAGAGGTGTATCAGGCATGTGCAGCTCCGGGCATCGAGCGCGTGCGCGAGCCCGACTCTGAGCTCTTGCTGGTCCGTGAGCGTCGCTCTCTCTTCCAGAATTACAACACCTTGCTAGAGCGAGCGGCGCAGCTTCCCAACCTCGAGGCATTGGTGCTGGTTCATCAAGATGCTGAGATAGTCGATGGGGAGTTCGTCCGTAAGGTTCGAGAGGCGCTAGCGTCCGAGGACGTGGGGGTCGTGGGCTGTGTTGGGGCGGTCGGCGTCCGCAGTATCGCCTGGTGGGAGGGATCGGTGACATGGGCGTCGTTCACGCATCGCTACGGGGCACCCGGTGAAGAGTTCCCGTCTTTTTCCTGGGACCCGGAGGATCTTCCACCTTTCGCTCGAGTCGGCGAGGTCGACACCATTGACGGTTTCGTTATGGTCCTATCGCCATGGGTAGTGCGCAACCTTCGCTTCGACGACTCGCTCGGTACCTTTCACGGCTACGATCTCGACTTCTGTTTGCAGGTCCGTGCTTCGGGCAAGAAAGTTACTGTCGCAGATTTCCGGGTCATCCACCATCATTCGCTGCAATTGTGTAACGATCCCGACGGTTGGATTGACGCATACGTTCGCGTCGCGAAGAAGTGGAATCCCCATATGCCTGAGATCGGATATGCGGCTGGTTCTTTCGAAAGTCGTGCGCTCTACGCTGAAGCAGAACGAGGCGCGGCGCTCGGACAGGCGATCAGCATCCAGCTGCAAGCGGCGGCCCGTCAGAAGCGCCATCTCGCGGAGCTCGAGGGGATCAAGGCGAGCTTGAGCTGGCGGATCACGAAACCACTTCGGGCAGCATCCCGCGCGGCGCGAAGGTTCAAGGCGCTACTCCGATCTGCTGCACGCGGGCTCGGTCCCCGGACCGCAACCGATGCCGACGGCACCCTCTTGAACCCCACGTCGCTGGTACCCGAGGCCGCCACTGAGCCAGCCGTGTCCAAGGAAGAGTTGAAGCGAAGGCGGCGCGTGAGCTCGGGCTACTAGTCGCAGGACGCGAGCCGCCACTCCCTGGGAACCGCTAATCGCAAGCCGAGTGTCGGAAGGGCGAACAGCGAACTCTTCCGACGCCTGTCGAGACGCCTCAACCGACCAGCCACACGACAAGCGCGTTCCGTTTTGCCAGTGCGTGCAGGACCATACGGAAAACGGACGGCCGATGTTCCTCCTGCTCGAGTAAACCGCCGGTCTCAGGCTTCGTCCCGAGACCCATCGGACAGGCTGGGCGCACGACGCGTAGCAGATCGGAACGCCCCAGCGACGGATCGAAGAGTTCGGAAGATCCTTGATGATTCGATCTTGCGCAACCAGTCCTCAACCTGCTGAATCTCAAGCTCCAGCTCGTACAGTGCAGACCTTTGTGTGTGAGTGGTGGCGAGGTGCCACACGCGGTTGCGTTCGAGACGCCCCACGATTGCGTTCGCACTCCACGGGCGCACCAACTGTTCGATCGCCTGAGCCCACGGAGCATCCTCGTGCCAGAGAACCCCGAACCCGAAAAACGCAGCGACGACCGCCACGCG
>VAPR01000884.1_pt1 | contig 17185 bp, 20 predicted proteins | sample 3380701 | NCBI WGS metagenome assembly VAPR01 (sample SAMN11536904, study PRJNA540576) | hot springs metagenome | isolation source: hot spring wet sediment | place: Spain: Lobios | collected 2014-01 | reverse complement strand
GACCGCGGGGTCATCGCGGCCGGAGAACCGGTGCGCGTGATCGGGAGGCTCGTGGCCCCACCGGAGCGCGCGCCGGAAAGAGTCTATCTCGACATCGCCGTCGAGCACGTCATCGCGTTCGGGCACGTCTACGGCGTCAGCGGTCGCCTGCGCCTGATGGTCGCCGTCCCCGATGCGGAAGCGCGCGCGGCCTACGAACGCTTGGGGATTCGCTATGGCCAACGCCTGCAAGCGCTCGCACGCCTCGTCCGACCCCAGCGGCATCAAAACCTGCTGCCTTGGCGCGAGCAGCACCGTCGGCAAACGCCTGGATGGTCGATTCGATTTCCGCTTCCGTCAACTCTCGCGGTTTGGTACGGTTAATCGGCGCTTGCAGCGGAGAAGGCGCGACCGGATCAAGCCCAGTCGTTTCCTTGTACGCATACCGGCCGGCATGAAACAGCTGAAGGGCAATTTTCCCTCCCGCCTCGTGAACCATATCCGGTATGATCCGCAGGTGCTCGATGTGGTCATCGCGGTAGATGTTACAGTACATCTCCCCCATGCCGCCCTCTGGGCAAACAGCGGTGCCGCCAGTGACGATCAGTCCCACTTGTCCTCTCGCCCGTTCCGCATAGAAAGCGGCCAGTCTCTTGACGCCCCCCTCCAGTTTTTCCAGCCCGACGTGCATGGAACCCATCATGATGCGATTGGACAGCGTCATGTTGCCCAACCGGATCGGGTTGTGTACGAATTTCAGTTCCATCATTGCTTCCTCCCATTTGCGAATGAATGTTCATTCATTTCTTATTTCAATTCTGTCTCTTCAGAAAAATTCCTGCCTGTTTCCCATCATTTATACTTGAATGCTTTTCCACTCAGCATTAGACTAAGTTTATCCATTGAACAGAAGAAGGGGATACATATGCAAAAGATTGGATTTATCGGACTAGGCACAATGGGTCTGCCAATGGTTCGCAATTTGCTTGCAGCCGGCTTTTCGGTGACAGTAGTGTCCCGCAGCCGCGGGCCGATCGAAATCGCCCTCTCGCTGGGAGCTGAAGAAGCTCTCCATCCGTGCGATCTCGCGGAGAAAACGGACATCATTCTTACCTGCCTGCCGCTTCCGCCGACGATTGAAGAGGTATACTTCGGTGAAAACGGCATCCTGCAGGCGGACTTAACCGGCAAGTTGGTGATCGATCACAGCACGGTCAGTCCTCTCCTGAACCGACGCACATACGCCGCGATCAAGGAAAAAGGCGGCTCCTACATGGATGCACCGTTGAGCGGAGGGCCGATGGGCGCCGAAGCAGGTACGCTTGCCATCATGTGCGGCGGTGACAGGGCCGATTACGACCGTGCCCTGCCTGTCTTTGAAGCGATGGGCAAACACCTGTTTTTTGTCGGGGAAATCGGCAGCGGCAGCTTCGTGAAACTGATGAACAACTATCTGATCGGCGTACATACGGCGGCGCTGGCTGAAACCTTTTGCCTGGCGACCAAGGCAGGTGTCGATACCAATGTGATGTACGACATCATCAACGCCAGCACCGGCGAGAGCAAAATGCTGCACCGCATTGTACCGCTGGTTCACAAGCGTGATTTTGCTCCGCGCTTCAGCAACGAGCTGCTTCACAAGGACATGAAGCTTGCCACGGAATTGGCGCAATCCTACGAAATGGACATGCCGATCAACCGTTTGGCAGAAGAGATGTACGAGATCGCCAAGAACAAGTATCCCAAGGAAGACATGGCCGCTCTGTTCAAAGTATATGAAGAAAAAAGCGGCGTAGTCGTCCGTGGAGAAAAGTAGGATCGGCTAGAGGCGAATCAACTTGCCCAAGTCCTCAGCGAACCGCTCCAGCGTCTGTCGAAACGATATCTCTTCCTCATCCGTTTCCGGCAGGTCAAGCAGAAAATGGTAGTCGAGAACGACACTTGATTCGGCGATCTGGCCAGGTGCTAGGTAGCGCTTTTTTTCCGTCAATGAGATCTCGGCTACGAGTGCTTGTGCCGCCAGCCACAATGGCTTGAAGTCTGACTCATCTTTCTGGGCAAACTCGATCTCCACCTCCAATTCGCAGGTCCCCCGTTCATCCAACGGAAACAGGTGAATGGTGGCGACGGGTTTGTCCAGTTCTGTCTCGGACGCGGCGAAAAACAGAACCACTTCCCTTGAGCCTTCCTCATCCGCCAAAGATTGCTCTGTACGAAGCAGCACATCCGTGATGACCCCGTGACGGGACAGATGCTCGTCCAGATGTTGCAAAAATACGTCAATCATTTATTTGTTCCTCCCCTGGGTGCATGTATTCCATCAAAAAGTATACCTCATCCATATGAAAAAGAGGAAAAGGGAGTTAAGTCACGACGATCGCGTTGTTTTGAATGGAATGGAGAAAAAGCCAACCCCTTCACGATGAAGGGGTTGGCGTGTTGATATTCTTTTGGTTGACAAACTCGGACAACCAGGCTCGGCGCACTTCTTTATTTGGACAAAAACCGAGGACGTAACTCTCTCCGCGCATGTATTTCTCCTTGATCCACTCTTTATGCTTGCGAAAGAAAGCCTGTTGAAAGTCGATCGGCATTTGTTGATACTCTTCCAAAGCAGAAGGGTTCTGGAGAAAGAAATCTTCGTCGTAGATGATTTCTTCGTTCTGCTGGCGGCTAATCAGGTACACGAAAACGATCACCAGAAACAGGTTCACTAAAAAGATAGTCATCCATATCCCTCCCAGTCAGCCTAAATTGTCTGAAGTATCTGTCTTCTCCATATATTATTATTCTACCACGTTTTTGGTGTTTGCAAACCTCCTTTTTTTCGAATAAAAAAACGGGCTGGATGATCTCCAACCCGTTTTGTGTTCGCATGTTTTATGAATTGTTGGTGCCGCTTCCCGGTTGTGTATTGGAGCCAGTGTTTTGTTCCGGTGTGACTGGTGGAACAATATCCGGCGGTGGCGTCTGAGTGCCAAGATCAGGCGGAGGTGTCGTCGTTCCTCCGTCCGGTTGAGGCGGCTGCTGGATGTCAGGCGGTGTTGTCGTCTCTGGCACTGGGGCCGTTGTTCCACTGTCCGTTGGTGCCGGGGTCTGTCCGGTGGCAGGCGTTTCCTGCTTCGGTTTTGGTGACGGAGTCGACTGGGCCGCCGATTCGATCGTCTTTTTCTTCCGCGGTTTCGATCTGGTTGCGGTTTCCTCGCCGCCGGAACTCGCGATTGGCGAGTCGTTCAGTTGTGCGACCACGCTTTCATTCAATCCCATTTCGGTTTGCAGTGCGGTGCGGATCGCTTCCAGATTTTCTTTCGGCAGATAGGTAAACGGAGACTTCCAGTAGGCACCGTTTTCCAGACTGTTGATGGAAGCGGAGCTCATCCCCTTAAAGTCGATGGCCAATCCTTTGATTTTCTCCGCAGGCATGTCGGTGTGGATGTGCTCACCAGCCACATCCATGATGCTGAACAGTTTGGTTACGCCCTCAACGGAAATGGTCTTGTCGACGATCGCCTTGATTACTTCCTGCTGGCGGCGGCTGCGGTCAAAGTCGCTGGAGTAGTATTTCAGCCCGCGGTTGTCGTGACGGTGGCGCACATAGCCAAGCGCCTGCTCTCCGTTCAAAAGCTGCAGACCCGGCTCCAGGTTGATGTGGGTGCCGTCTGTCGGATCGTCATACACCAGCTTGCGGTCGACGTTTACCTCCACGCCGCCCAGCTCGTCAATCACTGCCTTGAACCCGTCAAAATCCACTTCCACGTAATGCTCGATCGGGATGCCAAGCAGTTCCTTCAGCGTCTTTTTGGTTAACGTCACGCCGTTCTCGGTCGGAACCTGTCCGTTGCGCTCTGCCTTCCTGCGCTCTGCTTCTCCGTCCGCATACACTTCGTTAATTTTGCGGTAGCCGCTATAGCCCGGGATTTTGATTCGGGTGTCACGCGGCAGGGAAACCATCGTCACCTTTTTGGTTTGTGGATTGGCGACGGCGACGATCATCACGTCCGTGTTCATCGAGCCTGTCTCCGGTCGAGTGTCGCGTCCCAAAACCACGAATGAGATCGGCTTGTCAGAGTGGTACGCGGAATCTACTTCCTCGGTCAGCGTGTTTACCCCGTCACGAGTTGGGTTGCTCAGTGTGCCTATTGTGTCGTTAATTTTCCAATAAAATGCCCCGGCCACACCGCCAGCCAACAACAGCATGGCAAACAAAAACAGAAAAACCAGACGACGGGCTTTGCGTCTCTTCACCGGTTTTTTCTGTTGCTTGTGCACGGAGGCGCGAGTTCTCGCAACCGTTTCCTGCATCTGTATCAGACTCCTCACTTGTTCGTTCATCTACATGTTATGTAACAGCATTTTCAGAACAGATCCATTCGACAGGATCCTCTAATTTTTTCTTTAGATGGTAAAACTCTGACTTATTGTATCACATCACTGTCCGGTTTTGTAGAAAAATGTGCGGGAAAGACAAAGCTCCCCCGTCCAAAGCAACAGGACGAGGGAGCTGTCAAGAACGATTTATTGCAGTCCTTTTGGCGCTTGACTGAAGCCCTGCACAGGACCCTTGGGCTCTTTCTGATGGGACTGATGGGCATCTCCACCGTGACGAACGTGGCTTTCCTGTTTGCCGTTTAGGTCATTCGACTTCTTTTCCATCTGGACTCCTCCTCTGGATCGTTGGACTACCGTGTAGTCTACTTCAAAGTCGGTGTGTTCATACAGGTCGTTTGGCCAGGAGGTTTCCGCACGAGTGGTGTAGAATGTTTCCACCATTCTGCGCATGTGAAAGGGAGGCGTTTTGATGATGAGCTCCACTTTTTCCTTCGATTTGCCTACACGAATTGTCTTTAGCGACAACCTGCTGCCCAGAACGGGTCAGTGGATCAAGGAGAGTATTCCCGGCAGGAAGGTACTGGTGATTACCGATGCCGGAATCCGAGCTGTCGGCCTGCTGGAGCCGGTACTAGCCTCGCTTGCCGAGGAAGGGTATGAAACCTTGATTTTCGACCAGGTAGCCGCCAATCCCAAAGATGTGGATTGCCAGGCGGGAGGCGAACTCGCGAGGGAATGGAATCCGGACATCATCCTCGCACTTGGCGGCGGCTCTGTGATCGATTCCGCCAAAGCGATTGCCCTTTTGCACACCCATCCAGGGGCACTGCGCCAGTACGAAGGACGTGGCAAAGTGACCGGTAATGTGACGCCCATCGTCGCCATTCCTACGACGGCAGGCACAGGGTCGGAAGTGACACGCTCGTCCGTCATCACGGATACGGAGCGCCGGTTCAAAATGACGGTAAAAGATGGCAAGCTCGCCCCGACGCTTGCCTTGGTCGATCCGGTGACGACGTACACGCTGCCTCCTGCTTTAACCGCAGCGACTGGTATGGATGCTTTCGTACATGCCATTGAGGCATACACCTGCAAGCTGGCCAATCCGATTTCCGACGGTTTGGCGCTGGCAGCCATGGAACGGATCTGGCGTCACTTGCCCGTCGCTGTACACGATGGAAGCAATCAAGAAGCACGACGTCAGATGATGATCGGTTCGTTGATGGCCGGAATGGCCTTTTCCCATGCAGACGTGGCGGCGGTACACGGCATGGCGGAAGCTCTGGGCGGGCTGTATGACACCCCGCACGGCGTGGCCAACTCCATGTTTTTGCCGTATGTGACCGCCTTTAACGCCCCGGCCGATCCGGTGAAGCATGCACGGGTAGCTCGCATATGCGGAGTAGCAGATGCGAACACGTCTGATGTGGAGGCAACGAACCTGCTTGTGCAGGCCCTGTTCAAAATGGCGGATGAGATCAGGATTCCCCGTTTTTCTTCCCTGTCGTACGTTCGATCAGAAGATTTTGCTGCGCTTGCCGAGGCTTCGTATCAGAACGGATCCACGCCGAGCAACTGTCGTCCCATCGCAGTTGAGGATTACCGCGAGCTGCTGGAGACGGCATATGCCGGTCGATTGCCGATGGGACAATCGTGAAGCAGCGGTGTATGAGTCGTCAGCATATATTGAATCTTCAGTAGTGACGATCGAGTGAAACAGTGCTACAGTGGGGAATAAGTTTCGTACACGGAGATGAACGTATGTCAGCGATCAACCCTACTGCACCTTCTTCCCCCACTGTTTATCGCGTCCTGTTTGCCATCAGTCTCGTCCATTTGCTCAACGACAGCCTGCAGGCGGTCATTCCCGCAGTGCTGCCCATCTTGAAGGACAATTTGAGTCTGAGCTACTTTCACATCGGCATCATTTTGCTGGTGATGAACGTCACCGCATCAGTGCTGCAGCCGGTAATCGGCTATCTGTCCGACCGTACTCCAAGGCCGTTCCTGCTGCCGCTTGGCATGCTGGTCTCCGGCTCGGGCATGCTTGGCATCGCCTACGCGCAGAGTTATCTGCTCGTCCTGCTCTCCGTCGCCTGTGTGGGAATCGGCTCCGCTGTCTTTCACCCGGAGGCATCCCGCGTCGCATTCATGGCGTCCGGCCCTAGACGCGGACTCGGCCAATCGATTTTTCAGGTAGGCGGAAATGCGGGTCAAGCGCTTGCTCCGTTGATGACTGTCCTGATCTTCGCTCCGCTGGGTCAAACGGGTGCCGCCTGGTTTACGATTCCTGCGGCGATCGCCTTGGCCGTTCTCCTGTTTGTGGCCATGTGGTACCTGCAGCAGCAGCGGCAGATGAAAAAAGCAGCTGCTGCCGCTGTCGGATTCGCCTATCGGAACAAACGGCTCACTGCCCTCGGATTGCTTGTGCTGATAGTCAGCGTCCGTTCCTGGATGCACGCGGGTTATCAAAGCTTTTACCAGTTCTACCTGATCAACGTGCAGGGACTGACGTTTTCTCATGCGCAGTTGTGCGTGTTCCTGTTCCTGTTGGCTGGAGCGATCGGCACCTTTTTCGGCGGACCGATCGCCGACCGCTTCGGCAAACGGAACCTGCTGATCACCTCGACGCTCGGTGCCCTTCCCCTTACACTGCTGACTCCCTATGCGACCGGAGTATGGGCTTATCCACTTTTGTTCATCACCGGTCTGGTGCTGTTGTCCAGCTTCTCCGTAACCGTGGTGTACGCTCAGGAGCTGCTTCCCGGCCGCATCGGCACCGTGTCCGGCCTGATTATTGGTCTGGCCTTCGGGATGGGCGGCATTGGCGCTTCGGTGCTGGGGCATCTGGCAGACCTGCAGGGCATTGCGTTTGTGATTACCTTGTGTTCGCTGATGCCGCTTATCGGGTTGCTTGGCCTGCTTCTGCCGAGAGATGAGACGTTGAGGGAATGGGAGCGGAAAGCGGCTTGATGTGGTTCACGCCAAAAACCAGCTTTGTCGTCACTGACAGAGCTGGTTTTTTTGGTACATCAATGTACGAAAGCTTCAAAAAATCCATGTTCGTAATTGTCGTCATCTTCTGGCTGTACGTCTTCCATACGTCTAAACGTATAGGAAAATTCATCGTTGTCGAGCAAATACTGGATGACAGCTTCAATTCTTTCTCTGCTGACACAGTCGATCAGGATCATGTCGCTCGCCCAAAAGAACGCGCCATTCATGCTTTCGCCGGTCTGCTGGTCCTTTTTGCGTAACGTATTGATGTTCTCGTACGTAAAAAAGGTAGCTACCCATCTCGAGCGGTCTGAAAAGGTGACGATCACATCCAGATTGTCATCATAAGGATCATAACCCTCCGGATCACGTGGAGTCATCCAGATATGTTTCTTTAAGGTTTTTAGCAACTTGAATATTCCTCCCTATCTACAGCGCCAATCCAAAATAAAACAAGCTGACGCCAGTTAAGTGATCTTACCGACGTCAGCATGCTGTCTCGCTATTCTCTTACACCAACACCGACAATTCCGCTCCCAACAGCTGGGCAACCACAGGCGGATAAAGCTCCGGCGTGCCGTACAATCGCCACTTGCCGTCGTTCCCTTGTCCGATCAGACCTGAGATGATCCAGTCAGACCCGAGATTTCCGGCAATCTCCTCAGCTAGCTGCAAAGTGACGCTCTCGCCGTTTCGCCGTTTGGCTCTCCAGTCACTTCCATCCATTTCAACCAGGACGAGAGGCTCCTCCAATACCCGTTGCAGCGGTGCATCGGCAGAAACGAGATGCTGATGGGCCTCTTTTTCCAGGAGCGTTCGCAGACGGTACGCTTCTGGCAGACTCTCCTTCAACTCCGTGAACAGCGGCTGCATCCGGGACGTCAGCTCCAGCTTGTACGTTTTGTCCAGCCACTTGAAAAACGCGAGCAGGACGGAGAGCAGGTTGGCACCCAGCGTCTTCGTGGCAGCGTCCACACGGGTGAAAATATCGTGCACGAGGAAGTAGGCAAGATCTTCCTGACGAAGCTGATCCCAGGAAAAACTGGGGCCGAACGCTCCACGCACGAACGAGCGGAAGCAGTTCATCACTTCATCGTACTTTTTCACGGTCGCCTCGGATTTGCCCTCCGTCATTTCCTGAACAAATCGGGTAATGTCTGCCAGCCGCTCCGGATGTACGGTGTAGACGCTCTCCGGCAGCCCTTCGATCATCGGACGCTGAAGCAGGTTCGCAATGTGCAGCTCCTCGTTCGGCAGCGACAGCCGCGGGCGCAGCAGGTCCATTCGGATAAACCGAGCCAGGCCTTGTCCCAATTTGCTGTCACTCTCGATTTGTTGAATCAGGGACAAAAGCTTGCCTTTCCATTCCATGTTTTCAGAAGCGGCCACCAGCGTTGGCGCCAACCCATCCAACTGGTCATGAGGAGTTACCAGCCATTTTTCTGCAAAATAGGTCTGAACCGCCCACTGCAGTACTTTTGGCGGCAGAGCAGGCTCGCTCGTAATGAACAACGTGCCTTTGGTCAGCTTGGTACCGGTAGAGGTAAGCTGCTGAATCGGCTGCAGCTCGCTTGCTTCCGGCAGCGGCAGCAGCGAAGCCACTTCGTCCACAGTCGAGTGCAAGCCTTCCACCCACACGCTGTCGGGGTGCACGATCACTTCGGCCAACACCTCATGCAGCTCCAGCAGTGCATCCTTCAAAGCCGGGAAAAGGTGCTCCTCTTTACGGGTGGCGTACACCCAGATCTCTCTTCCGCCGTCTCGCTTCTTCAGCTCGAATGCTCGATGCGCCTCGATCGCTTTGCCCAACTGGGTAGTGTCGACGTCGCGATAGATACGGCGCACCATGTCGTCTCCTTCTGTACGACCTGCAGGCTCGCCGAACTCCACAATAAATCGGTACAAATCCGTGGTATAGGTGCGTTTGCTGGAGTCTGCCGCCGCTTCCCGCACTTCCGGATGGCCCTCCAACCAGTTCTGCATCGCCGGCTTCACGTGGGCCTGCAGCATGATGCTGCCTGAAAAGAGCATATCGCGAAGACCCAGGTTAAGCAGGCGTCCCACGATCAATTGCCCCGCCTGTGCCTCAACTCCGGCAGAGCGCAGGATGTATCGCGTTTCACCGGTGGTGAGCTGACGCACGGTGTATACTTCTTTATCTACTTGCTCGATTTCGTACAATCCCAAGGACAATTGGGAAAAGGCGCGGCGCAGATCAGACTCCATCTTGCGCCCGTGCTGTTTGAGAAAATTCTCCAGCAGCGTCTCGCCGTTCGTTTGCACATCGATCACGTACCAGTTGAAGAAATGAGTAGTCCACTCAGGGCGCAGGACGCTTTCCTGGCTCAGCCCGATTTCGCGGGCAAACCGGCCCCTCGCCTCGTTGATTTCTTCATTTGTTACATGAGAGCCCACAAAGTTGTTCAACCGCTCGATCCAAGCGGCGTATTCCTTTCTGAGCTTCTGCTCATGCCGGCCGCGCAGCTCTGTAATCGGTGTAACGACACCGCAGCATTTCTTGTATTTTTTCCCGCTTCCGCAGGGACAAAGCTCATTTCTACCGACTGACATAAGGGGTTTGGTTCTCCTTTCAATCCCAGCGCGGCATGCGCGGGAGATAAACAATCCCCCTATATATACCGCATTTCACGTTAGGTATTCAAGTGTTCTCTTTTGGGCTCATGAGCGATGCCCGTATCCTGGGAAGCTTCCCAGTGGTCCACAAACTGTTCGAGCCGTTGGATCAGCCGGACAATCCGCTGCTTCTCGCTCATGCATGATGAGATAGCGGTGAGCTGATTGGCCGCAAACAGCTCCACCACTTCCCGTTCCATTTCCTGAAGGCGAATCCGATAGCCCGCGATTACCTCGCGCAGCAAGCCAAACCTGTGCTCAAACCGGATCATTGCCTCGAGCTCGCTCATTGCTGTTCGCAAACGGCCAATACTTGTTGAATGCCAAGTGCAACTTGTTCATTCTTATGTTTCTCTTTCATCAGGACTTCTATTGCTTGCATATTGCTTTGTTGGAAATGGGCAATAACTTCCTGTGACATCTCCTGGTTGCGCACTTCCAGACGTCCCAGTGCCTGACGCAGCATCTGATGCACTTCTTGCAAGGCGGATTGAGTTTGTACGGTATTCATTAAAGGTTCCTCCTCAATTTGCAATTGTTCATAGGATTCTGCTTGTTCTTCATTCAGCTCGGCCAGCGTGGCCGCTGCTTCTTCCTCGGCGGCAGCAATTGCTTCATCTGCGGATTCGATTTGTTCCGCATGCTGCTGAAGCTCTTGCTCTTCCAGGTGCTCTTCCTCGTTGAAAACGAGCATGTAAAGCGTCTCTCCGTTCATGCGGAAGCGCTCATCCAGATAGGGGATAAAAACGTATTCTCGTTCCGGCAGTCCCACTTCCATCTCCATTAAATGGGGAAGGGTACGGGCCGCTATTTGCGTGATTCCTTTTTCGCGGCAAAATTCGTAGACCTGGTCGTTGGCCAGTTTCCAGTCGGCCAAATACCAGCGCTTATCTCCCTGATACTGTACAAAACGCGGGTCTCTCTCCAACTCCAGCATGCGTACGATTTGGTTCCAGGCAAACTGCGTCTGTCTGCGCAGCTCCGGAATAATCTGCTCTACGGTTTTGGGCGTGTGCGTCTCGCGCAGAAAGCGATAGGCTAAATCGAACAGCTGATGCGGCTGAAACGTAAGCTCAAGGATGGCTTCGGAGCGTCCAACCCGCACTGGTGACTGTTCCATCCGAAGAACCTCGACAAGCAGAGCTTCGCTCTCCAGGCCGTGCTGATCGGCCAGTCCGCTCGCCTCAATCCGCGAGATAATCTCGTTTCGCGGTAGAGAACGCTCGCCGGACCGAAACACCTTCTTGATGATACTGGATAAGGTATAGGTTGGCCGTTTCATGAACCTTCTCCTTTTCTGATTTGCCAAGTCATTCCTTATGGCTTGGAATAACTAGGTATTCTACACAAACGGGAAAAATCCTACTTTCCCGCAGACGGATTGTGTTTTTCCATCTCTTTTGAAAAATACGAAAAAGCCGATGCCCCGAGACATCGACTCTATTTCGTGCGTTTTGCAGCCATTTTATTTCCCCTGCGAAGGAACAATTCGTTGCAATAACCCGCGGAATTCGTTGCTCAACCGGACGAATTCTTCACCGGTCAAACCGCTTCGCTGCACCATTTCCGCCGGGATGTCACACGCTTTTTGCTTCAACTGCCTGCCCTCTTCCGTCAGATGAATCAGGACTTTTCGCTCGTCCTCACTGGAGCGTTTTCGCACGATCAACCGGGCCGCCTCCAGTCGTTTCAACAGCGGGGTGAGGGTGCCGGAATCAAGATACAGTCGTTCGCCGAGCTCACCCACTGTTATGCCGTCTTGTTCCCACAAAACGAGCAGGACCAGATATTGCGGATACGTGATCCCCAGTTCATCCAGCAGCGGACGGTACAGCCGGGTCAACTCCTTGGAGCAGGCGTAGATCACGAAGCACAATTGATTGTCCAGTTTTAATGAGTCTTCTCGATTCAAGCAATTACACTCCTTCACGTACGAGGCGCTTAATGTCCGCTTCTAACCTCTCCGGCTTCGTCGTTGGCGCGTAGCGTTTCACTACATTGCCATTCCGGTCTACCAGAAATTTGGTAAAGTTCCACTTGATGTCCTTCGTCAAAAAACCGGGAGCATGACGGGTCAGATACTGAAACAGCGGATGGGCATTCGGCCCTTTTACCTCGATTTTCTCAAACAAGGGAAACGTTACGCCAAAATTGAGCTCGCAAAAACTTTGAATTTCTTCGGATGTGCCCGGCTCCTGCTGGTTGAACTGATTGCAGGGAAATCCCAATACCTCAAGACCAGACTCCTTATAGTCGTCATACAGCTTTTGCAGCCCCTTGTACTGCGGCGTAAAGCCACAGCGGCTGGCGGTATTCACGATCAGCAGGACTTTTCCCTGATAATCAGCGAGGGACTGAACCTCTCCTTTATTTGTTTTCGCGGAAAACTGATAGATGCTCATTCTTCCCATCTCCCCCGTATCAACACACAAAAAATTGTATGCAATTTAATTTATCACTATTCAATTGGATAGTCAACTTACCAAAAGACGCGCGTTTTGGTAAAATCAGGACGAGGGCAAACAAAGGGGGAGAACGTTTGATTTTTGCGTTGCTGATATGTGCAATAGGGGGTTTTGTTGCTTGTTTGGCCGCTTGGCCGCTCGTTAGAAGAATCCGCTGGAGTTTCGCCGCCAACTCCTTGCTGCTTGGTGTCGGGGTGTTTCTCTTTAATGCGATCCTCTATGCAATCACTATGTTCGCATATTTCAACATCAGACCTTGCCATTCTCATTACGGGAACCGCAGCCCTCACCTGCACCTTGATTTTGGGATGGCCGAGAACAAGGAACTCGTAAAAAAAGCGGCTATCCGCATGTGATAGCCGCTTGACTTTTGCACGAATACTCTTAATATCCCCGCCACACCTTGCGCCGCAGCGCTCCTGTATAGCCCCACTCTTCCTCTCCCATCTCGGACAGCGTTTGCCCCAGGGCGTTCATCTTGCTGTCAATCTGGTCCAGATAGTGGAACATGACCGCTGTGGGGGTCTTGCCGGAAACAGCGCTTCCCCAGCCGTTTTCCACATCTCCATGGTGGCTTAACATGCAGTGTTTCAAATGAAGCACTTCGGCTTGACCGAGCGGAATGCCCAGTTTCCGGCAAATGCCGCTCACCAGCTCCACGCCCATAACCAGGTGGCCGATGAGCTGACCTGGTGTGGTGTAATCGGGAGCGACGGCGTCTGAGAGCTCGTACAGCTTGCCGATGTCATGCAGAATGCAGGTAGCGTAGAGCACGTCCTTCTCCACATGAGGATAGAGCGGGAGCAGGCGCTCCGCTGCCGTAAGCAGCGACACGATATGCTCCAACAGTCCGTGGAAGTAGTTGTGATGCATTTTTACCCCGGCCGGAAACTGGCGCAGCCTGCCGGAGATCTCCTCGTCCTGCAGCACTTCGCGAACGATTGCCTGAAGCACCTGGCTTTTTATTTCGCCCACGTAGCGCTCCAGTTTCGCCCATAGTTCTTCCACCGGAAACGGAGAGACCGGCACGAGCGCTTCCATCATGACCTCATCGGATGGAGAGGCGAGGCGTACGCGCTGGATGACCAGCTGCTTTTTGCCGCGGTAGTTCTGCACCATCGCATCAATCTTGATGATCGACTTCACCTGAATGGATTCTTTCAGTTCCTCGGTCACATCCCAGAGCTTCGCCGTCATGGTGCCGGAACGGTCCCCCAGCTCCAGATTGAGGTACTCGCTCTGGCTGCTTGTAACACCCACTTCCTTCGCTTTTACCAGACAAAACGCGACAACCCGTTCTCCCTCTGCGTACTCAAGCAAATATCTCATCTTTTCAATCCTTTCCCCATCTGTCTATTGCTTGCGGAACAGCTTCTCCTCAATTTTGCGCACCAGCTTCTTGCCGATCAGATCATCGGCCGACTTGATCACTTTGGTAATCACCTTCAATACATCCTCTTCACCGTTCCAATGCTCCCGGATGATCGCTTCGTCCACATCCACAAGTATCTTGCGCAGGGCATAAACGGCCAGCACGACGTCGTCAAGCAGGCCAAACCCGCCGGTGAACACTTCCGGTATGAAGTCGAGCGGCGTAATGAAATAAGCGACCGCCACTCCGGCAACTGTTTTGGACTGCACGCTGACTCGCTTGTCCAGCATCAGGCGTGCCAACAGCACAAACAGATCGGGTGCGAGAAGGACGAACCTGGTCACCGTTTCGTTGCCGCCCTTTTCGCGTAGAAACGCTTCAATCTTGTCACGCAGCTTGTCGTAAAAGCGTTGATGCTTTACCGGAAGCTTGATCGGCACGAGCTCCTGCGGTTCCTGCACCGCAGGCAGCAGGGTTGTCTCTTGTTTTTGCTCATCGCTCATGGCAGTTCCTCCCTTTTCGGTTTGGTGTAGGGTTTGCGGCGGCGGTAGTAGGAGATCCCCGCGATGACAGCCAGAATGACCAGGAAGAAGATCGCAAGGTTGCGGGAAATCACGTCAAACAGCAGTTCCCAACGCTCTCCCAGCTGCCACCCAACGGTGACGAACAAGGCGCTCCAAAAAAGCCCTCCCGTATAGGTATAGAGCATGAACGTGGGAAACGGCAGCTTGGTAATCCCGGCAAAGTAAGCCGTAAACTGGCGTACGCCCGGAATAAAGTAGCCGAGCGGCAGCGCCCATTTTCCCACGCGGTTGAACCATTCCTCTGTCTTTTTATACACCGTATAGCCCAAGCCAAATCGCTTTCCATATCGCTCGATAAACGGATAGCCCAGGCTGCGTCCGATCCAGTACGCGGCGGTCATGGCCGACACAGAACCGAGAAAGCAGATCAGAAACGTGGGGACGTACTTCAACTGCCCGGTTGACACGAGAAAACCAGAAAAGACCAGCAGCGTCTCTTCCGGAAGAGGCATGCCGAGAATCCCCAGGAAAAACAAACTGAACAGGGCTGCATATCCGTAATCAGCTATGTATCCGCTGAATGCATGGACGAATTCTTCCACGATCTCTCCACCACATTTCAAAACAAGTATCGGTACCTCTCCATTATGCCAAAGGAATGGCAGTCGATACAAATCAGCGCTTCTTGACAATGGTACCAATTAGGTGTAATTTACACATAGGTAATCATTACAAGGAGGGTTTCAAACGAGATGGATCAAGACATGGTGAAACCCATTCGTAGCTGGCTTACGCCGTATCTGCTGCTCATGCTGCGCTCCTGGGAGACACACGGCTATGACCTCATCCAAAAATTGAATCTGTTCGGCTTTCCTGCTGTGGATCAGGGAACCGTTTACCGTACACTGCGCCAGTTGGAGAAGGAAGGATTTATCAGTTCCGCCTGGGACGCCACGGATGGAGGCCCAGCCCGCCGGCTTTATTCCATCACCGACGCCGGCGAACAGTTCCTTACCCAATGGGCATCGGCACTAGGCGAGTACAACAAGATGCTGGAAAGCTTTTTTGCGTTGTACACCGGAAAGGCACCTGCGACCAAACCCGAGAACAAGGAATAGAAGAATAGTAGGAGGTTGTGCCATGTTTTCATTCCCGAATCCTTTTGCCTGGCAGCAAAGTGTTACCGATTTGACGATGAAACAGTGGCAGCGATGGATGCAGGTGCAGTCAGCCGCATTCTCCCAGCTGCAGACAGATTCCGTTTCCCGTGAGGAGTCTGCGCTTGTGGAAGAACGGCTGGAGCGGCTGGAACAACAGGTAAAACACATCGCCGCACAGGAACCGCGCCTCATTTTCCTTGAACACGAACTTGCCTCTCTTCGCTCCGAGCTTGTCGAATGGAAGAAAGCCGTTTCGACAGGAAGCGAGGCTCCGTCTGCTCCTTCGTCCAAGCCGCGCAGCAAATCAAGCCGCGCCAAGGCTTCAAAAGAGGAACAAGCGATGGAAAATTGACGAAATAAGTTGCATGCCGTGGCTTTCCTCCCCCTTTTTCGCTATAATGGAATGTATCTGAGTGTGACAAATGAGGGACAAGCCAGCATGTGGAAAAAAATCTATCGCAAGTTGAAATACGAATACTACAAGCTGATACGCATGAAGGGAGCAGTCTCCTTCATCGCTCGCGGCTTCTCCGTTGGTATTTTCATCGAGTTCATCACACTGCCTACCTTCGGGCTGGCGTTTCTGCTTCTGTTTCCGATGACGCGTCTGTTTCGCAGCAGTTTCCCCGCTTCGCTGATCGGTTTTGTAGTCGGCAAGATTGTACTACCGATCTTCATGCTGCTGAATCTGAAGTTGGGCAACACCATTATCGGCAAGCCGCTGCAGGAACACGTCGAGCACAACAACGAATCGATTGGCGCATGGCTTCAGTGGATGAAGCAAAACGGCATCGCCTACTTTACAGGCAGTGCCGTCATGGGTGTCATCGTAGCGTTTGGAAGCTACTTTCTGGTATACGCTGCACTTCAGTGGTACCGGAAAAAACGGGCGAACCGTTCGCTGGCGGCAGGACGTCAGAGTCCGTAATGGACGCCAACCAAACCAAAACGAAAAGACGAAAAGACCGGTCCTCCTTTCAATCGGGAGAGCCGGTCTTTTTCTTTTATGGGTTATGCGAAATAGCCTTTTTCACGCAGTTGGTCCATAATCTCTTCCACTGTGAGGCCTTTCTCCAAAAGGTCAATTGCCTCGTCAGCCTGTTCATGGGAAATTCCTGCCGCCCACAGGCTTTCGCGCAACAGCACGAGGTTGGGACGACGGAAGTAGGTTTGCAGGGTACGCTTCACTCGTCCTTCCAAAGACGTCTTCAGCATCAATTCGGTTGTAGACATGTGTTTCCACCTCTTTCAAACAAAGAATCTGTGCATAACTTCTATTATGGTATAAATTCACTTGAGAATCAACGTTCACCCTTCGTTGCCTCACTCATGATCTGTTCGAAATTTCCCTCATGGGCCGAAAGCAGTCCGCTGCCAATCGGCTTGCCGTCATAACGCAGCGCAAGAAACTCTCGCTTTAGTTGATCTCTCTCAGTTCCGTTTGCTACGCCTGAGAATATACATTCCCTGGCTTCCAGGAGGTAACGTCGGTCGCGCTCGATACGAAAAACGATTTCGTCCGAAGCAAGCGCGGGTGAACCATGCCCCGGCACCAATTGCTCCACCGTTCCTGAACGAACCAGCTGCTCAATGCGGTCCAGGCTGGTCAGATACGCTGCACTGTCCGCTCCGACGAAGGGGAACTCCAGATTGGACAGCATATCGCCCGCCACCATCAGCTTTTTTTCAGGGAAAATAGTGGCGAGCTGGTCAGCCGTGTGGCCA
>VAPR01000881.1_pt1 | contig 17236 bp, 11 predicted proteins | sample 3380701 | NCBI WGS metagenome assembly VAPR01 (sample SAMN11536904, study PRJNA540576) | hot springs metagenome | isolation source: hot spring wet sediment | place: Spain: Lobios | collected 2014-01 | reverse complement strand
CGGGCGGGGCGAATTTCTACTTTGGGGTTTTGTTCTTCCCATTGTTGGCGCACATCGGGCGGGAATTCGTAGTCGTGAAGAGAGCGCCGCAAATCATAGGTTTCATGCCAGTTGCCAAAGCCTCGCCGCTCCAAAAAGGCTTTCAACTCAGGGGCTTCAGAAGGAACTCCCGGGGTCAAGTGATAGGGGTAATGGACGACAGTGACACGCTTAGCGCCACAACTTCTGAGAAAGGCTTCAGCAGCTTCGTAAAGGGCGCTGCCAATGCCTTTGCTGCGATAATCTGGGTCTACACAGAGGGCACCAATAGCAGCTTGCCCTTCGTAGTCGCTCAACTCAGGCGGCGCTTTGTCAAGGTAGCGAGCCATCACCCAACCGACGACACGATCTCCTTCTACGGCTACCAAGCGACCTTCAGGTTGAGCGAAAGGATCGCCCAACACATTTTGTCGGAACAAGCGTTCCGTCATTGGGTAGTGAGTGCCAATACAACGGTTCCAGAGGTCAATCACTTGTTGGCTCATAGAAGGGTCAAAGGGCACAATGGTCATGCTGCAGCCCCCTCGCCGTCTACCCTCGTTCCTTCAACATGCAACATTTTTTGTATTTCTTTCCGCTGCCGCAAGGGCAGGGGTCGTTAGGACCGACTTTTGTGGCGCTTTTGACAGGGCGTCGTTTTGTGGAGCGACGGGTTCGGGTTGCCACACCTCCATCACCACTTTCGCCGTCGCCACCACCTTCAGTCAACACCTGAACCCGCGCTTGACGGGCAGCGACGGTTTCTTCAACGGCGGGTTCCGCATAGAAGACAAACCGCAGAGTTTCCTCTCGGATGCGTTGGAGCATAGATTGGAACATTTCGTAGGCTTCCCGACGGTATTCCACCAATGGGTCTTGTTGAGCAAAGGCGCGCAAGCGGATGTGCTCACGCAGGTAGTCCATGTCTGCCAATTGCTCCATCCACTTTTGGTCAATTGCCCACAGGAGCACCCGACGCTCCCATTCCCTCAACCACTCCTCACCCAAGCGGTGCTCTTTTTCTTCGTAAAAGTTCACGCAGGCGCTGTAGAGTTTCTCCACGATGGCAGGTTGAGACAAGCCCTGCAAATCTTCAGGGCGGAAGAAAAAGCCGACAGGCAGGAAGGGGTTGAGGGCGTTCAGGAGCCCCTCGTAGTCCCACTGGTCTGGAGGCAAAGTGCTGGGCAAGTAAACTTCGGCGTAGTTTTCAATCGTTTTGCGGACGAAGTCCAAGATGTTCGCTTTCATGTCCACGCCTTCCAAAATCTTGCGGCGGGTCGCGTAGACGATTTCACGCTGGACATTTAACACATCGTCGTATTGCAGCACATGGCGGCGAATCTCAAAGTTGTGTCCTTCCACCCGCTTTTGGGCAACCTCAATGGATTTGGTGACGATGCGGCTTTGGATAGGTTCTTCTTCGGGCCAACTTTGGAGCAGGCGGTGTTCACTGAGCCCTTTGTCGCCGTAGAGCCGCCAAAGTTCATCTTCCAAAGCGACATAGAAGCGGGAACTGCCAGGGTCGCCTTGCCGACCGCTACGACCGCGCAACTGGTTGTCAATGCGGCGGGCTTCGTGCCGTTCAGTTCCTAACACATGCAACCCACCAAGGGCTTTGACAGCGTGGTATTCCCTGTTATGCACGAAGTCCACAGTGCAGTTAGGGTCATCGCAGAGTTCTTCGGGGGCGTTTTCCGGATCGGGTTTGCCGCCCAAGATGATGTCCACCCCGCGCCCTGCCATGTTGGTGGCGACGGTGATTTTGCCCAAGCGCCCTGCTTCTGCGATAATTTGGGCTTCCCGTTCGTGGTGCTTTGCGTTCAGCACATTGTGGGGCACGCCTTCTTTCAGGGCTTGCTCAAGGCGTGTTAGCCCGCTTTCCCAATGCTCCTTCGGGATCTGGATGAGTTCTGCAAAACGCTTCAGGTTGGCGGGGTGCAAAGGGTCAGGGTTTATCCCAAGGGTGCGCGCAATCTGGCGAACCCGTCCAATGTCCAACTGCTCCAATGGCACCCGCAAAACCTGTCGAATCTCGTCCAAACCTTCCTTGGTCAACTGCTTGGTTTGGTGCATCTCCCACGCCTTATCCAAGACCAAGGTGCAAAGGGCGAGGGCTTGCAGGTAATAAGGCGAAAGGCGCTCGGAAATTAATTCGTTGACTTCAATAGAACGGGTGCCTACCAGAACAGGGCGCTGGATGGCGTAGAGTTGCAAGATTTCCCGCACGATGCCCCGATACTTTTGCTCCTGCGTCTTGTAAACCACATCGGGATAGTCTTTCCGAATCATCGGTTTGTGGGTGGGGATGACGACCACAGGCATCCCGTAAATCTTGATAAACTCTTGCTCTTCGGTCTTTGCTGTGCCTGTCATGCCTGCCAGTTTGAAATACATGCGGAAGAAGTTTTGCAGGGTGATGGTGGCGATGGTTTGCATCTCCTGCTTGATCTTAATGCCTTCCTTAGCTTCCACGGCTTGGTGCAGCCCATCGCTCCAACGCCGACCCCACTGGAGCCGACCGGTGAATTCGTCTACGATGATGACCTCGTTATCTTTGACCACATAATGGACATCGCGCTTGTATAATTGGTGGGCTCTAAGGGCGTTCATCACAGCGTGGTAGATGGGGAAGTTTTCAGGGGCGGACAAGTTGGACAATCCCCAAAGTTGCTCCACCCTGCGAACGCCTTCGTCTGTAAGGGCAACCGTGCGATGTTTCTCTTCTACAGTGAAATCGCGCTCTCGCTGGAGTTGTCGGACGATGCGGTCGGCTTTTTCAATGATGTCGGTAGGTTTTTCCACCATCCCACCAATGATGTGGGGGGTGCGGGCTTCGTCAATGAGGATGCTGTCCACCTCGTCGACGATGGCGTAAAACATCTCCCGCAAAACGACCTCATCCAAACTGTGTGCCAAGTTGTCCCGCAAGTAGTCAAAGCCCAATTCGCTATTGGTCACATAGGTCACATCGCAGGCATACATCGCTTTGCGCTCTGCGCTTTCCATGAAGTGTTGGATGTAGCCGACGGTTAATCCGAGGTAGCGGTAAATTGGTCCCATCCACTCAGCGTCGCGTTTCGCCAAGTAGTCGTTAACGGTCACGACATGAACGCCCCGCTCCGTGAGAGCGTTTAAGTAGACGGGAAGGGTAGCGACTAGCGTTTTCCCTTCGCCAGTTTTCATTTCAGCGATTTTGCCCTCGTGCAAGACGATGCCACCCATCAACTGGACATCAAAGTGACGCATGTGGACAGTGCGTCGCCCTGCCTCTCGAACCATCGCAAAGGCTAAGGGCAAAATTTTGTTGAGAAACTCTTGTTCCTTGCGCTTGACTGCTAAGTCCAGTTTTGCTACTTCTTCTTCCAAGCGGAAGCGCTCTTCGGGATCTTTGCAAGCGCGGTATTCTTTGACCTTGGCTTCGTATTCTGCGCGGATTTCGGCAGTATAGGCTTGCAACTGTTGGCGGAACTCTTCCGTTTGGCGGACAAAATCTTCGTCACGCCACTTACGAACTTCAGGCTCCAAAGCGTTGATGGCTTGGATGCGCTGCCTCAATCGGCGCACTTGCCACTCGTTTGGATCAAACCATTTGATAATGGGCTGCAGCACCTTAGCAGCAATCTCCCACCAGTCTTTGTCTTTGAAATCCGTCACGGCGGCTCACCTTCACTGAGCGTTGTTCGTCAGGCATAAAGCCAAAGAGCGATTGTAGCGCATGGGTGCTGAGAGTGCCATTGAAGTCTAAGTTGGGGATGCAAAGACATTGAAACTTGTTTGCCTCGGTCACCAGTTCATCGGGTAGACATAAAAGTTGGGCACCAAGCAACCAACTAATGTCCACAAACCACCATGCAAGAAGTCCCCCAAGATCAACCCAACGAAGAAGGGGATAAGGGCTCGGTAGGTGCTAGCCCCGAAGTAACGAAGGGTCAAGGCTTTGATTGCCCAGGCGATCATGAAGGGGAGCCAAGTTTTATTCATCGTCTCTGTGTTGGCGATAGCGTAACCGAAGGGATGGAGTGGCAAAGAGAGCAGGTGACCGCGAAGAACCGTCAAGCCAACAGTGAAAGCGAAACCAACTCCAATCGCCACTATCTCTCGCCAATCGGGGACGAGGGGTTGCCGCAGATAACCTTCTAACTGGTTGAAGGGCTGCCGCCCCATGTAAATGCGCCAAGCATCAGCTTTCGCAGCAGCTCCCAGTTGATACAGCAACTTGACGACACTAACAAAAGCGAAGGGAGCAGCGAGCAAGGAGCCAATAGCCAGTGCCTTGAAGATTTGCTGCAAAGGCAATCCTACGGATCGGGCAAACTTAACAGCGTCCAATTGATGGGGCATCGGCAAACAGCGCAAGTCGAAGGTAGTGATGTTGCGCAAGAATGCCATCACTGTTAGTTCCCGGGGTCGCAAAGCCGCAGTGCCCAAGGTTGTCGTCACGATGGTGTTGGGATCCACTTGGGGACCGAACAGCCAAGCGTTACCGATTTCCGCCCTCAGCCGTGTTGCTGCTGCCATGTAAAGGAGCGATAAGCCCAACAAGATGAAGGCAGTTAGGAGACGCATTCCCCCTGTGACTGCGAAGAGGAGCAAGAAGCTGAACCCAAGGAGGAATCCCAGGAGAGCTAACCGAGGCGACGGAGCATTGGGTTCGGTTTGGTTTCCCTTCAGTTCCGCCCACAACTGCTTGCGTCCATACCAAAGGCTTAAAAGGGCGATAGCTAAAAATGCCCCTGCCCCTTGATGTTCTGTGTAAGGCATGACATTAAACCCACCCCGACCAATCGCATCCCAACCGAAGGCGGCAGTTAATACCCGCTCCACTTTGACCAGCAAAAAGAAGAACCAGCAACTGAGGGTGACTTCAGTGTTCAGCAGGAAGGCGATGCCTGTGATAAAGGGGTAAAGGGAGACAGGTGTCCAACCAATAGCGTTCCACGGTCGGTCAGTAATGACATTGGCAAGGTTGAACACCTCACCCCGGACATCCAACAGAGGAATAGAAGGGAGGTTACGGCTCAAAGTATTCCAAGTGCCGATTCCCGCTGCAAGGAGGAAGCCCAACCAGAAGCCTTTGGAACGCCACAAGGGCGACTGCGGTTGGGTCATTAAAAGGGGCACTTGGGCAGTAGGGAAGGACAAGCGCTCCCTCTCCACCCACTGCCGCCAAAGCAGCATTACCAAAAACAAAGTGGTCAACATGACAGCAATCAGAAAAAGACTCCAAACCACTGTTGGAACCAACCAAGCACCCCAAAACACTCGGTCGCTTCCCGTGTAGAAAGCGATCACTGCCGCCCGATCTTGAGGGATAAACCACCAAGGAATATGGGGCAAAATCAACTCCCGCCAGTTGTTCTCTGGCGAAGCGTAGTAGATAGGAGCTGTCAAAGCAGGCACAAGAAAGTGCACCCCACCAGAGGAAGCAATGCCGGTGGTCGCTGCGGCAATGGCATAAACGGTGAGCAGTTCGCCTTGGGTAAGTGTTTTATCTGGAAACCAACGAGTCAAGAGGGCATTCAGTGCTGTGAGCAGCATGAGGGCAAAGAAAGCGGCGACGGGTAGCGCTGTGTTGGCTAACGCTGTATGCCCCATCGTCGCGCCCAAGCGGAACTCGGCGTGATGAATCCACCAAATTAGCACGGGCACTAAAAGTAACCCCAACGCAACGGATCGGGCGGTGATCCGCGACCTCACTTCTGTTGCAAGGGCAGCTGCTGCGCTTGTCTGCATGCCATACCTCCTACCTTGCCCAACGCTCAATGGTTCTTTACGCTGGCACTATCCTAACATGCTGACAATTTTCTGTCAACATCTTGCCCTTTGAAAGATTAGTCTTGACTTACACCTGACCTATTTTCCATTGCGCTTTTGGTTGTCGGGAAGCGGGTTGGTAACCAATAGGTTGTGCTTGGAAGGGACAAAAAGGTGCCGAGTTTTCTTCCTCGGCACCCTTATGATCGCTAAAGAGCTTTACTCACCGCTAAGTAACAGGGGACTCCTGCGCCGGGTTACTCTTGATATTCCCAATTCATAGCAGCGCGCTTAGCACGCTCTTTGTCCGCTTCCAAGATGGCACGGATTTGCTTCTGGGACAAGCGGGTAAGCAAGCTCTCAGGAACGATGCGAGGAACGCCAAGAGCAGTCAACTCGTCGTTGGCGACATTGATCAGGTGACGCGTGTAGTAAGGATTGTGAATGCCAAGGGAGCCATCGCGCAGCACGAAGTAGTAGTTGTGGCGGGCTCGCCGCACTTGAACGGGGATTTGGGCTTGAATGGTTCGGGAAAGGGGTCGCTTGGCTTCCGGCACCAGTTCCGAGTAGTTCCACAGGTCAGGATCGTTGTCGGGTTGTCCATTGTTGTCAAAGTCTTGCTGCCTTGCCCAGTTCTCCATCCGAACGCGCAGAGCATACAAGTCTAATTCCACTTTGGCACGCAAGGCTTGGGTGCGGTAGGCATCCGCAGGGGAGTGGCAAGGAACACAACTCACATCGTAACTGACTGTCATAACATGGCTACCCCGAGGCATGTGGCAATGAGTGCACTGACCGGGTGCGTTAGTGTGCTCTTCCAAGTAGCGAACGATTGGTCCTGTTCCTTCCACGCCGCCAATACCCAGCAGCATGTTGAACTGGTTGTTGTAGTGCATGTTGGGGCGCGCTGTGCCTAACGCAGCATCAGCGGGGTTCGCACCACGCCCGTTGTGGCACTTGGCGCAAATGTGGTTTACAGCGGTGTGTTGCTTGACAGGTGTGCCCGGTGCGATGTCGGTCGTATCAGTGCTCTCCGTGGGGTAGCGGAGCATTGCCTGTTTCCCTTCTTTAGTCAAATGCTGGGTGTTGCGATGGGGATCGTGGCAGTTCACGCAAGCAGCGCTCTCATAGGTCACAGGGAGGTAAGACAAAAGTTCTTGGTCACTGAGAGCCAAAATCTCGCTGTTTACTTGGTCGCGGTTTTTGCCGTAGGTCAACTTAGCGTCTACCATCTTGGTGCGGAAGGTAGCACTATGGCAGCGATAACAAGTCGCCACATACAAGCGAGGGTTACCACCCACAAAGTTGGGATCTACCAGTTCCGCAACGGGTTTGAAGTGATCGGAGCGTTTGTGGTCCTCATACGAAGGACCGTGGCATTGACCGCAAACAACGGAACGGACGATGTTGGGGTAAGTGAGGATGTTGTCGTTAGTGGGTGCTTCCACATGTTTGCTTCCGGGACCGTGGCAATGTTCACAACCGACATTAACAGCAGCGTGGCGGGTCTTACTCCAAGAGACATACAGGGGTTCTACTTGGGCTTGGCGACCGCCGTGGCAATCGGCGCACCTTTCGGAGCCCACATAAGTTGCCCCTCGCTGCCCTTCTGGAAGAAGGCTAAGAAACTCTGCAGTTGGCGAAGGTGGACCGGGGGGAGGTTGAGGAACCTGAACGGGACCACCCCCGCCGCCACAACCGTAGAGCGCTAAGAAGGCAGCCAGCAACGACAGCGTGCTGCCCATTAAAGTCAGTTGCCAAAAGCGCTTCATCTTGCTTCACCCTCCTTTGCCGAGATTATGTGTTGACCCCTTCGTTACCTCTTCGCCGTTACAAGCTTTCCCCTGTCCTAAAACCGAGCGCTTCCCGAAACCATCACAATCGTGGCTTCGTAGTCCATCAAGTCCACTACATGGTCACGATAGCGCCAAGGAGCAACGGTCAAGGCAATCTCGTAACCTATTGGGAAGCGATAGCGCAGCGTGGCTGTAAGGAAGCGTCCTCGGTAGTTGCCCTCCCGCAACAGCAAGGGATTGTCGTTTTGGGTCGTGTATTCAGTGAAGGCTGCCGAGAGGAAGGTGCGTCGGTCTATTGCCCAACTCAGCCCAAGAGTGGTCACTCGGCTGTTGGGCACAAAGTTGTCCAAAGTGGGGAAGTCTACCATCTCGCTTTTGGCTCGCCACGCTTCGTAAGCATACTCACCGAAAAGGCTCAACCGGTTGGTCACTTGCCAGTTGGCACCAACGGTCAGGGTGTTCGTAGTCAGCTCCACCAGGCGAGCATCGTTGTCCCAACGCCGATGGGTGAGTAGCAGATAGCCGTTGAGGGTTGGGGAACCACCTTCCAAGCGTAACTGGGCAAACCGACGGTTATCCCAAAAGAGGGCTCTCGGGTCACTGGTGCCCATTGTAGGGGGGTGGGTCAAGTGCTGGGTGTTCCCTCGGAGGGTTAAGCGCCAGTTGCGGTAAACCCGTCCTGATAAGCGCATTTCCCATGTCCGCCAACGGGGCACATCTACAAAATCTTGACCCCTACGAAACCGCTCCACTTCCTGCTGGCGAAAGCCCAGTTGCATCGTCCAGTTCTTCCAGCGGTGAGTGAGCGTTGCAATGCCAACCCGTCGCTCTCGCACCCATGCGTTGTTCACCACAGGCAAATCTAACTTGTCGCGGCGCAAGAGCAGGGAGAGATCCGTAGCCGGATTGAGGACCCAATCGCCCCAAAGAGACAAAGTCTCCACGCTCCCATCGGGGATGGCTGGCTGCTTGATGGTGGAGCGGACGAATTGTCCTTCTATGCCCAAGGTGTTGGTAGGTTCCCAAAGGTAACGCCCATGCCACCGCTTGACTGTTGTATCGGGGCGCACATCGGTGCGGTCAAAGTAGCGAAAGTCGGTGTAACCAAGGCTCAACCGCCCTTCGCCCAACCGCCCTTCCGCAAGGGCATCCCAAAAGCGGAGGCGTTGGTGCAGAGGCAAGAGAGGGGATTCAAAGTGACGATCCAAGCGATCCATCCGATAGCGCACTGAAAGCGCAAAATCTGAAGTCAATGCGTATTTGGCAGTGCTCTCCTGAACTTCTCTTTGGCTCTCTCGCACAGGGACGAAAGTGGAGTCGTAAAAGCGGTGTCGGGACAGATCAAAGGAAAGGCGTGTTCGCCCGAACCAAAGGTCCAAACCTCCTTCCGCTCGGTAGTCGTCGTCTCCCAACCCTTTGAGCAGGAGGGAACCGGCATCGCTGGTGGGAAACCGCAAAGAAGGGGAGAAGCGGAAAAGGGTCAAGGAGAACCCTCTGGCTGGCGTCCCATATTGGCGAAACTTTTGGGCATTGCCGTCCAAATTCCATTGCTGCCAAGAGGGGATGAGTAATGACGGCTCTTGAGCACCCACCAATCCCACTGTTAGCAGCCCAAAGACTATCAGGGCTCCCCAACGCATGTGTAACACCCCCTTGTAGTCACCACTGAACCCAAATGCTTTTTTAAAAGCCGATCGTTGCAAGCCTTCGGCATAACCTTACCTCCCTATGGCTGACGCAACCAGATGTCCGTGTTAGAACCATGCACTGCTACATGGCACCCAACGCTCCAACAGGTTTGCCCGGGATAGTGGTTGTTGCCTTTGTCGGTGTGGCATTGGTTGCACAACCCTCGCGAGAAGGCTCGCAACAAGCGTGGGTTGTGAGAACCGTGAGGGCGATGACACTCGGTGCATCCGTCCCCTGTCCAACCCGCAACGGGATCATGCTCAAAGGCAAAGGGTCCGAGTTTGTCGCCGTGGCAGTTCACACACATCTCTTTGATCGCTTGGGTACGCTTGTTAGAGGCTTTCGCTGGGTGCACATCGTGGCAATCGCTGCAAACCACCCGTCCCTCAGGCAGCGGATGATGAGAGTTGAGACGAAACTCGTTGAGTGAACGCTGATGGCAATTCCCACACAAAACGACTTCATTGGCTTTCAACAGGCTCTTCGGTTCAGGCGCAGTGATGAAAAGTGGTGAGGTTGGGAACTTGGTGTTCTGGAGGTGAGAGGTGTTCTTCACTTCGTCCTCTCGCTTGTGGATATAGTGGCAATCGGTGCATGCTATATCGGCTTGGGCGTGCGCCGTTCGGTGCCACTGAGAAAGGCGCATGGTATCAGCATGGCAACGCAAACAAACCATGGAGACCTCTCTGGGCTTCAATTGGTCAAAGTCAATCACTTTCTTGCGATCCTTCACATTCTCCAGATGAACCTCACCCGGTCCGTGACAGGACTCGCAGCCTCGCTTGTCCACGGGCAGTTTGGGATCGCGAACCCAAAGGGCATGGGGAGAAGCATTGAAGGTCTGGGTCGGTCCTTTATGACAGGCTGCGCATTCCTTGTCACCAATATAAGCCTCTGGGGTTGCTTGGGCAAACAGGCTCAGGGGGAAGGGAGGCGGTTTCTTTGTCGGTTCCTTACCCACGCTCACTGTCCAAACCCACAGCAAAAGTAACAGTGCTGACATAATCGGCCACCGACTCACAGCGAACCACCTCCTCAGCATTGCGTCAAACGAACGCCTTAGTCAACCGACCGCTTAAAGAGCCACCTTTGTTTCGTAGAGCACCTTTGCTTTCTCGTCAGGCACTTCTCTCAGGTATTTATGCAAGATTCGGACGATGGCTTCGCCCTTCTTGCCTTGCAGAGGCACTTTAATCTCGCGGGTCTCACCCGGCTTGAGGCGGGTATCTGAGCCGCCGCGGGACCGATCATCGGCAAGCAGAGTTTGGTGCTTGAGCACCTCCTGACCGTCCGCCACTACCCGGACATCCACGACAGCGACTACCAAGTCTATGCCTGTTGGGAAGTTGTGCCCCACTTCCACACTCGTTAACTTGACTGTCAACTCGTCCCCACTAACTGCCGTTTCCACCTTTACCCCCTTCTTGAACATCTCTGGGTCTGCTCCGGGGAAGGTGTGGACATGGTCAGGGTATTCCTTCTCGCTGGTGATAGCGATCTTGCGATTGACCTTGGGCATGTGGCAGGTGATGCAGGATTCGGGATCATTTGCCCACTTGGTTTGCTTCCACTCGTCCACCGTCCCAAACTTCCCGTGACAGGAGGTGCACGCTTCCACTGTGCCGAACTTATCGTTCTTCACCACGGGATGAGCATCGGTTTTAGTGCCCAAGCGTCCATGTTGGGCTTCGTCAGCGTCTTGGTGACAAGCGACACAATCTACCCCCAGATCCAACATCTCTTTCCGCAATTGAGGCTCCTTACCAAACCCTGTAACTAAAATCCGATCAGGAGCATGGCAGTGCAAACACTCTTGCTGTGTCCGATTCTTAGTGGATTGGACGAAGGTTTCTGAGGTCCAAGCTTTTGCGTGGGCGGATTTCATCCACTCGCGAGCATGGTCTTGGTGGCAAACTTGGCAGCGTCCCCTAACTCTCGGTAGTTTTTCCTGTCCTGAGGGAGCATCGCTGACCACCAAAAGCAGAGCGATTGCACCGCCCAGCACCACAGCGCTCCAACGACCAAGCTGCCAAAACATGACCCAGCACCTCCTAAAAAGATTTTGGTTTGCCAACTTCCTGAAAAGGTGTCAGGGGAAACCTGACTTTTACACCTTCTCACTTTGCAACTTTGTTTCTCCAAAAAAGCAGGCATCAACCTCAAGCCAGAAGCGTTCAAGCCACCTGCCACCCGACAGGGACAAAGAGGCGAGTGAACAGGTCTATAGCGTATCGATCCGTCATGCCCGCAATGTAGTCGCAAACGAGCCTTGCTAACTCTTGTTGCGACAACCTGCCTTTGTCTGGTGGCCCAAAGGGCAATTCATGTGGATGGTTCATGAAGTAGTCAAATAACCGCTCAATCACTATGCGGCACTTGTCGGCTTCTGCCTTCACCTGCTTGGCATTGAGGTAAACCCGCTCAAACAAGAAGTCCTTCAGGTCGTTCATGGCTTTTAGCACCTTGGGACTCATTTTCAAGGTGCCATCATCAATGCCTTGCTGAATCACATCCCAAACCAAAGTCGTGATCCGTTGCGAATGGGTGCGTCCCAAAGTGTCCAAGATAGATGTTGGCACATCGTCCAAGGTCAAAATGCCGGCGCGAATGGCGTCATCTAAATCGTGGTTCACATAAGCGATCCGATCAGCAATCCGCACCACTTGCCCTTCCAATGTAGACGGTAGCTTTTCTTCGTCGTTAGGCTCCAGCGATAAATCGCTGCGCCCTTTGGAATGGTAGCCAATGCCGTCCAAGACCTCATAGGTCAAGTTCAATCCTCGCCCTTCGTTTTCCAAGACCTCTACAACCCGCAGGCTTTGCTCGTAGTGACGAAAACGGCTCTCAGGATCGTATTTGCGGTAGGCTTCATCCAAGGCATCTTCTCCCTCGTGTCCAAAGGGAGGATGTCCTAAGTCGTGCCCTAAGGCAATGGCTTCTGCCAAGTCTTCGTTCAATCGCAGGGCACGACAGATGGTGCGGGCAATCTGAGCCACCTCCAAGGTATGGGTAAGTCGGGTGCGGTAGTGGTCACCCCTTGGAGCAATGAACACTTGAGTCTTGTGCATCAGCCGCCGGAATGCTTTGCTGTGTAGGATACGATCGCGATCCCGCTGAAACTCTGTCCGAATGGGACATTTGGGCTCAGGAACCTTGCGCCCTTTGCTCAACGCACTTTTCGTTGCGTGGGGCGATAACCACTCCAGTTCCCATCGCTCAGTCACTTCCCTCGGGCACATCTGTCAGCACCTCACTAAAGCGGCGGCTGCTTTGCGCTTTTGCGAGAGGAGTGCTATTGGCTTTTGGTCTTGCTTGGCCGCCATGATGTTTACTCCCTTGCGCAAACCACAAAAACCAATCGTTACCTATTTTGGCATCAACATTCCCTTTTGCAACGGCGCTTGCGCTACAATTGGGCATGCCGTCAACATCAAAGCAAGCGGGTAGGGTAGGGATAATCAGGAGGGCAGCATCGTGTTTGATTGGCTGATTGTTAATGGGCGTGTTATTGACGGCACAGGCAAACCACCTTTCTTTGCTGATGTTGCTCTTTCTGGCGACCGCATCGCTGCCGTTGGACAGCTCTTCCACGCAGCAGCTAAGCACCGCATTGATGCTATGGGAAAGTTTGTTGTGCCGGGCTTCATTGACATCCATACCCATTACGACCTTGCTCTTTTTGCTCAACCCGAGGCTTACTGTGCCCTTTCTCAGGGTGTGACGACGATTGTGGTGGGCAACTGTGGTCACTCCCCTGTGCCCATTTCTCACGAGCGTCGGGAGGCTTTGCGACAACTGCTGCCCGTGATTGATGCGGGTGTTGAGTGGCGTTGGCAACGCTTTGCTGACTACCTGAGTAACCTGGAAGCAATCCACCCAACAGTCAATGTCGTTGCCTTAGTAGGGCACTGCGCTTTAAGGGCAACGGTCGTTGGGTTTGATAACCGACCCGCCACCAATGAGGAATTAGCAAAGATGCAGCGGTTGCTGCGCGAATGCATGGACGAAGGGGCGTGGGGATTGTCCAGTGGGCTCATTTACCCACCCAGTGCCTATGCGTCCTTTGATGAGTTGGTGGCATTAGCCGAAGTTGTCGCTCAGGTTGATGGGCTTTACGCCACCCACATTCGGAGTGAAAGTGACGGCTTGGTCACTGCTATAGCGGAGGCGTTGCAAACCGCTTTGCGGTCAGGAGTTGCGCTTCAAATCTCCCATCACAAAGCCTCTCGTCGCCCCAATTGGGGCAAGGTTGCTGTCACTTTGCAGATGATAGAACGCGCTGCGTTGGAACACGATGTTACGGTAGACGCTTACCCTTACACAGCAGGTAGCGCTAACTTGAGCCAATTGCTCCCTCTTTGGGCGTTAGAAGGGGGTGTGGAAGCCCTTCTTGAGCGGTTGAGCGACCCAAACCAGCGAGGACAGATCCGCAACGCTTTGGAAAGAGATACAACCCTTGGCTGGCATGAAGTGTTGATTGCATCGGTGGTTTCCGATGACTACCGACCCTTGCAGGGCAAAACAGTTGCCGAAGTCGCTTCCCTTCTGGGGTTACCCCCTGCAGAAGCCGTGCTGCACTTAATTGAGCACGAACGCAATGCGGTGACGATGGTTTTGTTTGTGATGGACGAAAGGGATGTAAGGCAAGTGCTCACGCACCCGCTTTGCCTCATTGGCTCTGATGGGTTAACCATCCCCCCTGCTCCATGGGAACCCGATCCAAAGCCTTATGTTCACCCGCGAACCTATGGCGCCTTCCCCAAGGTGCTCCGTTGGTTGGTCAAAGAAACGGGTCAGTTGAAGTGGGAAGAAGCTATCGCAAAGATGACGGGCAAAACCGCTTACAAGTTGCGGTTGCCTAAGCGGGGCTTGATCCGAGAGGGCTACTATGCTGATGTGCTCGTATTAGACCCTGACCGTTTGGCTGATCAAGCCACTTACGAGAACCCACACCAACCTGCTAAAGGGATTGATTGGGTGTTTGTCAACGGCACCCCTGCTGTCGCAGATGGACAACTAACAGGACAACGGCAAGGGAGAGTGCTCCGCTTTGGGGCAGCCCTCTGACGGAACAGGTGAGCCGACGATGGGAAAAAAGCGACGCCAAAAAGACGTCCCTAAAGCATTGGCAGCGACTGCACATGATGCCAATTCTCAGACGCTGATGGAGTGGACTGTGCACTTAGCCCAGCGCTACCCTCTCAAAACTGCCTTGACGGTTTGCGTGATCGTTGTCACCCTTGCCTTCGGTTGGATTTGGGCAAACCCGTTGATCGCTATTGCTGCAGGGGCGTTCTTGCTCGGTTTGGTGGGCGAATTTTTGTTTCCAGTTCGGTATCGCATCACGGTTGAAGGAGCGGAAGCGGTGGGGTTTCTGTTTCGGCGCTTCGTGCCTTGGCATCAAGTGCACCGGTTGGTGCTGCTCGCCAATGGGGTGCGACTTTGCCCCTTCCGCTTCTCCTCCCCTTTGGAACCGTTCCGAAGCTTAACCTTGCACTGGTTGGGCGACGAGAAAGGTTTACAGCGGTTGCATCGGCTGTGCGAAGGGCAAGTGAAGAAAGCGCAATCTCAACGCTGTGACCTTTAATCGCTTCAACCTCAAGCTTCCTCTTCTGGCTTGACAATCTTGATTCGTTCCTCTTCGGGCGTTTCTTCATCGCTCAGGTAAACCACTTTCCCTCGGGGACGCCAGAGGCGTTCGTCCTTAGGCAATTCGGTAGCCGTTTCCTCCTCTTCCCCCTCTTCCCCTGCGCCAGCAGTCACTTCTACCGGCTGATCCGCCACTGCCAATTGGTGCTCCCGCAGGATTTGGACACTGCGTTGGACACAATCAGGGCAAATGTGCACCCCTTCGCCGGGAATTAGGGTGCCTGTCACGCTTTCGGGGCGACCACAGAAGTTGCACCGCAAAATCTGTGGCGGTTTGTAGCGCAAAAACACCAGCGCAAATAGCAGCATCATCACCCCGATCAATAGCACGATGTTAGGACCAAGGTAAGAGCGAGGCAGTAACCCTTGGAGCGTGATATACCAGAGGGCAGCGACCGCAACCATGATTACCCCAACCACGATCACCAACCAGGTGACTAAGGGGCGCAATTTTTCCACAAGGGCATCCCAATCCAAGCGAGCCGTTGCAACCTCTCCCACAGCAGCGAAGGCGGAACTCTCTCGCTCCAAATGTTCAGCCAGTTTTAACAACACCTCGCCCAAAATCCCTTCTCGCTCCCCTTGGCGCACCATGCTGATGAAAAGCGGGGAGAAGTAACTGGGGTAGCGGGAAAAAGCGTTGGCAAGGGTCTTGCCCAAAGAGATGTCCCGGGCAATCCCGTCCAAAATTTCCACCAACCGAGGGTTTTCCGTTTGCTGCCGGAGCACTTCTATGGCACGGAAGGCATCCACACCTGCATGCAACATCGCACTAAACTGACGGCAAAAAATAGCTAACTCAATGCGGCTGATACCTCCGGCAGTAGGCTTCATAGCTGTGCCCCTCCGAACTTGTTTGTTTACGACGACCGCACGCGCTCAATATAGCGACCAGTGCGGGTATCCACGCGGACGATATCGCCGACATTGATGAACAAGGGCACTTGGATGATTGCCCCGGTTTCCAACTTCGCTGGCTTGGAACCGCCAGAAGCGGTATCTCCTCGAACCCCGGGATCCGTCTCCACAACTTGCAACTCCACAGCGGTGGGCAACTCCACCATGAGGGGTTCCATTTCATGGAACACGAGAGTGACTTCTGCGCCCTCCTTCAGAAACTGCACAGCGTCACCCACTTGGTCGCTGGACAGGGTCACTTGATCGTAAGTCTCCACATCCATAAACACGAACTCATCGCCTTGCTGGTAAAGGAACTGGAAGGGGCGCCGTTCAACGATGGCTTGCTCAAACTCCTCCCCTGCGCGGAAGTTCCGCTCAAATACATTGCCAGTTAGCAAATGCTTGAGCCGGGTCCGCACATGCGCCCCGCCCCGACCCAACTTGACATGTTGGGCTTCCAACACCATGTAAATCTCGCCGTCAATAATCACTGTGATGCCCGGTCGGAAATCGTTGGTGGAGATCGCCATGTTCCTGAAACCTCCTTTGGGTCTGGATCTCTTCGCACTTTCCTATTGTGGCATTGACTGGGCAAATTTGTTATGGCTTATCGCAAAAGCCTTTATGGGCAAAGTGTCGCCCAAACCACACCTGTAACTTTTCGCCCTGCTGCACCTACAAACTAACTGGCGCAGTGCATAAACGGTCAATCGAGTGGGTAAATAAGCTATGCCTTCAGGCGCTCACCACCTCAGCGAGGGGCTTGCTCTCCCAATCGTGTGGTGAATCTGACACGGGCGTATTGGGTCTGCTTGCTGCCCGTGCAGCGCTAAACTGAAAACGAAAGGAACCGAGGTGAGCGATGATGGATTGGAATCGCTTCACAGTCAAAGCGCAAGAAGCCTTACAGGCTGCCCATAGCCTTGCGGTGGAGCGGCGAAACCCTGAATTGACCCCTGAGCATTTGCTGGTTGCCCTTTTGCGCGACCGCGAAGGGGTCGCAGTGAGGGTCCTGCAAAAGTTAGGGGTTCCGACGGACACTTTGCTTCGCCGCGCTGAAATGGAAGTGCGCCGATTGCCCCAAGCCACTTCGGCTACACAGGTCTATCTGGGGCAGCGCCTTTTGAACCTGTTCAACCGAGCCGAACAAATCGCTAAGGAATGGCGCGATGATTACATTAGCACCGAACACTTGCTTTTGGCGTTAGCCCAAGACGACAGCCCTGCTGGGCGAATCCTCAAGGAAGAAGGAGCAGCACCTCACGCCTTGCATCAAGCGATCTTGTCCGTGCGCGGTCCGCATCGCGTCACTGATCAAACCGCTGAAGAGCGTTACCAAGCCATGGAACGCTTTGGGCGTAATCTAACCGAACTGGCGCGCCAAGGGAAACTGGATCCCGTCATCGGTCGCGATGAAGAAATCCGGCGCG
>VAPR01000876.1_pt1 | contig 17306 bp, 22 predicted proteins | sample 3380701 | NCBI WGS metagenome assembly VAPR01 (sample SAMN11536904, study PRJNA540576) | hot springs metagenome | isolation source: hot spring wet sediment | place: Spain: Lobios | collected 2014-01 | reverse complement strand
AGAGACTGCTGCATGCTTTGACCGGGTGGGGGCCATTGGATGTGCTTCTGGAGGACCCGGACATTACCGAGATTTTGTTTCACCGCTACGACTTTTTGGTGGTGGAACGAAAAAGTACAGGAAGGTTGGAGCAGCCGGACGTTCCCGTCTTCCGTGCAGAAGAGGAGATGCTTCATCTTCTGGAGCAAATCGCCGCCACCATGGGCCGCGAATTCAACGAAACAAAAGCCGAGTTGAATACCCAACTGCCTGATGGGTCACGCGTTGCCGCCACGCACCGCTCCATTTCGCCGGACGGGCACATGCTGACCATCCGGAAGCACCGGGATTTGCTGACGGAAGCGGATTACCTCCAGTACGGTTCGATTTGCAAGCCGATGCTGCAGTTTTTAAAGTGGGCGGTCGGGCTTTCCCGGGCGTCCGGAATTGTGAGCGGCGGTACCGGATCAGGCAAAACCCACCTGCTGAACCTGATTTCCCAATACGTTCCCCATTATCTCAGCATCATAACGATTGAAGACGTATTGGAGATGAAGCTTCAGCATCCTTTTGTCCGCCGGTTCCTGGCCAAGCCTCCCAATTACGAGGGGAAAGGCGGCTTCTCCATCCGGGATTGCGTGCGCTTGTCGCTGCGGAAGCGTCCCGATGTCATCATCGTAGGCGAGACGCGCGGAGGAGAGATCGTCGATATCTTGTGGGCCATGAACACTGACCACCCCGGCAGCTGGAGCACCGCCCATGCCAATTCACCGCGGGCATTAATAGACTCAACGCTGCCGATCCTGTTCGGAAAGGCGGACGAGAAGTACAGTGCGGAGGAGAGGAATTTAATGATCGGTTCTGCTCTCGATCTGATTGTCCAGGTGAAGCGGTTTGAGGAGGACGGCAGCCGTAAAGTGGTGGCCATTACCGAAGTGGTCGGGACGGGCCAGTCACATGAGGAGCGGATTCGGCGGACTTGCAACGTCAAACAGATCATTCCAGATCGTGTCTATCTGCAGGACATTTACGTTTTCGAACCGACTGGAGTAAAGGACGGGCGAGTGACGGGTCAGTACAAATGGACGGGGTACAAGCCTGATCGACTGGTGCGGCGCTGGCTGGAAAAAGGCTTGAAGCCGGAAGAAATTGACCAGGTGTTTTTCATCTCTCCAATCCAGGCATAGGAGGGAACGATCATGATTGAGCCAAGCGGACTCCTCGCTGTAACCGCCGGTATCTGTCTGTTTTATCTGTTGGTGCCGTTGGAGCCGTCGTCTTTCCGGTTCGGACGTTCCCAGACGCATCAGATTGTTACCCAAATGCAGTCAGACAGGTTGACGCTGATGGACAGACTGGAGCGTCGGCTTCTTCGTACACGTGCCGGTTTGAATCTCTATCACTATATGTTTCTCTCCATTGTCATGGGGATCTGTTCCACCTGGTTGAGCAGCTTGATTCTGCAATCCTGGTGGCTGGGGCTTCCTGCTTTTTTCGCAGGCATCCTGTTTACGGAACGTCTGTTGAGTGTCTTGGGGGCGAAGCGAAAAGAGCGGTTTGAAGCGGGAAACGTCAAGGCCATTCGCTTGATGGCTAGCTCGCTGAGAACCTCCCCTTCCTACCTGCACGCATTTGAACAGGTAGCTTCCAGTCCTTATATCGATAAGCAGGTAGCTGAAGAGTACCGGAGAGTGGTAGAGATGCTGCGCGGACACCTGCCGCTCGATCGGGTGATGGCGGAGTTTTACGAACGTACGGGATCGGCGGATGTCTCCTATCTCGCGACGATTGTCCGAATCCAGCGGGAGATGGGCGGAGATATGGCAAAAACACTTGATTTGGCAGCGTCCGCCATTCTGCGTAAAAGACAATCATTGCGCAGGCAGCGGGCTGCCATGTCCCAGATTCTGGCGCAGGTAAATCTGTTAAGTGTGATGCCGTTCGTGTTTGTTGGCGCTCTTTACCTGAACAATCCCCATCACTTCGATCCTCTCACGGCAACTGCAGGGGGCAGGTTTGCCATTCTCGGAAGTTTGCTTTCTATTTTGATTGGAGGAGAGGTAATCCGCTATCTTGCTTTAAAAGGGCTGCACAAAGGAGGATGACAGGATGCTGCTGGTCTCGATCGCGGTAGGAATCGCGGTATTCCTTTATGTGTTTCCTTTATGCCTGGATGCTCCCGGAATCAGGGTGACCTCGCTGCGGCGACGACTTGATCTCGAGAGGCAGGCGCTTCTTGACCGCTCATTTGACAGGAAAAGGTTCCGTTTTGCACTAGCGGGCTTGTTGGAACGAAACGAAAGACTCTTCAAGTTGCTGTGCAGGTTGACAGGGACGGATGCTGACGGAATCGAGCTGATTCTTTCACGACTTGACTGGAGCGTTTCGCTGTCGGAAGTTCTTCTGGCCAAAGCGGCAGGGGGGCTGTTTCTGCTTGGAAATTTGGGCTATCTCGTCGCAGTGCTCTACAGTGGACGAGAAGTGTCGTCAGTCACATTGGCCTTCCTGTTAGTGTCCCTTGCAGCATTTTTAAGCCCTACCCTTTTGCTTGATTGGGCGGACAAGCGAGTGAGGAGCGAGATACGTGAACAGGTCCCGATATTTTTCAGTATCGTACAGGCATTGGTTGAGGCCGGCATGCCGATCCAGGCAGCGGTCAAGAACACCGCTCGCAAGTTTGAGGCCAAATTAGGCAGGGAACTGGCGAGGCTCGAAGTGGAAGAAAAGCGGCTCGGAAATTGGCGCAAAGCACTGGAGGAATTGGCCTATCGCTGGCAAGTGGATGGATTGATCGCGGTCTCGTTGGAAATAAACGAAGCAGTCAGTAAAGGAGTAAGCATAGCCGGTATGCTGTCGGCCCAAGTGGAAGAGCAGCTTCGGCTTCAGGAAGACGAAGCATCGGCGTACATGAACAGACTGAACGTCAGGCTGCTCCCGTTCGTTATTTTACTAATGGGAGTGCCCCTTCTGTTTTTGGTGATGGGTCCCGCATTTATCGGCATGAAAGCCAAGCTGTAAATCATTTTGCGGGAGCCTCTGTCTTTTGCCAAAGTATGGGTAGAGACCTAAAGGGAGGGGATTTTATGGATTTGCTAAGAGGGTACCTGAACCGCTTTGTGAGGGAGGAAGATGGTGTCACGATTGTCGAGATGGTGATTATTATCGCGGTGATCCTGATTTTGATCATACCGACGCTCTCGGAACTGGGAACCGCAGAAAACGATAAGTTGAAGGAATTAAAAGATAATATCAGCAAATGAAAGACGCGGCGATGTTCCTTTTGTTGACCGCGGCAGCGTGGACCGATTGGCGCAGCCGAAAAGTATCCAACTACCTGACCTTTCCTTTAATGGCGGCTGGTTTGCTGCATCAACTGTGGCTGGGCAGTGCGTTGACATCGTTGACAGGTGTTCTGTGTGCCTTTGCGTTGACGTTACTGCCCGTATTATTGCGGGGAATGGGCATGGGAGACCAGAAGCTGCTGATGGCCGCAGGAGCCTGGACAAGTGCGACCGAGGTTTATTGGTTGTATTTGTATTCGCTTTGCAGTTGTTTGCTTGCTGCGTTGTTTTTACCTAAGAAATGGCCTCGGTTGCGCGGGAATATCATCTTGCTTGCATCGGGGTGGTCAGGCCACAGACAGCTTTGGTTGCCGTCGAGAGCTGACTCCGCTTTAAGCCTTCCGTATGCTGTCCATTTGCTGTCGGCTTATGTGGTGGAGCGGATGTGGAGGTAGCGGTGATGTGGAAATGGTTGGATCGGCTCAAACGGGAAGAGAGAGGGAGTCAACTATTGGAGTTTATCTTGACGCTGCCGCTCGTCTGGGTACTGATTGTATTTGCGTTTGATCAATTCACGATTCTGTTCAATCGGCAAAAGGCCCTTTCCGCAGCCTATGAGGCCGGTCGGATCGCGGCCGTTCAGCCTACTTTTGGCTTGGCCCGCTATCACGGAAAGGCGCGCGGGGAAAAACAACTGGAGCAAGCCATCTCAGTGACAGATGGCGAGGTTCGGATTTACCTGAAGGGCGGGAAGTGGAAAAAAGGAAATCACGTGCAGACAGAAGCGACGGTTTCCTTTCGCCTGCTGGCTTCCAGAGAGCTGCTTGAAGTAACGGAAGGGTATACCATGATGATCGAGAACGCGGAGGAGCCTGAATAATGCGGCAAACGATCGACTTATTTTCTGAGGAGCGTGGGACAATCTTGGTCACCACGCTTTTTTTTCTCTTTTGTCTGTGTGGATTGTTGTCACTGTTGTTGTTTCAGGAACAGGCCGATTTACTCAGCATGAAGACACAGATGACGGCTGACGTGATCACGAAAGGAGCAAGAGCGGCCGGAAAATGGGAGTATGTCGACGAGGACGGGGAGAAACAGCTTATGTTGTTCGAGACCACTCGTGAAGCACAGCGACGTGATGCGGTCATCATCAGGGGAGCACGTGAAGAAGCGGAGATTCTCCTCAGTCTGAACGAACCTTCGCTGAAGAAAAGTGCAGACCAGGTTACCGCTGTACACCAAAAAGGTGAGCAAAAGTACCTGTACCGTCAGGGCATCTATCATTTGCAGCTGGAAGTTTCCAGCCTCATTCATCTGTTTTCCGAGACAACCAGGGTAAAAGTGTCAAGAGTGTCGCAATCAGGGCTATATTCCAAGTGACGATAGAACCAAATTGGTAAGGATCAGCTATTATTTTTGTCCTACATATGCATGGTAATTTAGCATTAAATTCCAGACATGGGACAGGAGTGACCAGTTGATGCCGTCCAAAATTATAGAAAGGTACAAGAGAATCCTTAACGGAGAACAGAAACGTTTTTCTCCCTATGAATTTGAAGACGTACAGTACCGGAAAAAGAAGGTGCAGCTCGTGCTGCGGTATGCCATTGAACAGGTGAAAATGTGGACGCCCGAACAAGCACGGAATGAATTAAGCATGAGGGATGTCAAAGAGCTGAAGCTCCATCTGATCCGGGAGTACATCGAGCCGCCAATCGAGGCGAAGCCGGAAGACGTTTACTACATGGTTGAATACGCCTACCCCTACCTGCCGAGGGTGCCGGAAAAGGACAAGGTGCTATGGGTTTATCAGGAAGTGCTAAGTGGTTCCAGGCGTCATTTTCCGCCTCTCTACTTCCAAAGCATCAAGGGGGAAGAGCGGGCGAGAATCTGTTTTGATTACATGTGGCGGGAGCTGCTTCAAATTCAGGATGTACGGGAACTGCCCCGCATTTTCGCAAAGACGGAGAGGGCGTACAGCATTTTACGAAAACACAAGCTGAAGATATTGGTCGACACGCTGTATTTCTCTCCATTTGACATGATCACAGACATGTACCCTGAGTTGGCTGAGCCGTCGTTGTGGGACGTGTATTGAAAAATATTTGCATGCCACCGCAGTCTTTTTCTACGGTAAGAATAGTTTCATGGGCTTATAAGCATATGAAACGGCCGTACTCTTGTGGTGAGAAAAGGAGGCGTTGCGCATGGCAACAGTAGAGGCTCACCAAGATTTCTCCACAGCCGTGGAGCAGCTTTTGGGTCGGATCGTACGGTACCAAAAGCACAAACCTGGGAAGCATCTTTCATTGGAAAGAGTGCCCCAGACCTTTTTCCAAATCGAATCTGTGAACCGGTTTGGAAACAGAGTCATCTTGAATGACGGCATGATTGTCATGGAGGGTGCTCCAACCGTCATGGAACGCGGAGGAAGAATCGCGCTTCTTCTGGCAACCGGGGAAGAACTCTACTTTTTTGTAGAGTAACTCTCCAAAAGATCGCCTTGCTACATTGAGTGCAAGGCGAACTTTTTAAAAAAATCATTACAAAATATTGCAATTTATTTGACGAATGCCTTATCATGTAGCAAAATGTCAGTAAATGTATAATAGTGTAAAAAATAGGGGGTTTTACCATGCTGGTAAACAGCGCAGTGGAGTTGGTCAATCGCTGCTATGAGCAAAGAAACAGCCTATTTACGTTGCAAGAATTGAAAGATGATTTTATTTCCTTCGTTTTTGGCAGCTATCAGGATGAGGTTGTGATTACCTACGGGCTGGACCGATTCTATGAACACCTTGAACACCTGGAATTAACCAACTGCCGCAAGGATTTTGACAAAGCGGTAGAGGACTGGTTTCTGTTGTACTACGGTTGCCAGAACGAAGAAGCAAACTACCATGATATCCTGTTCGCTCTCGTAAAGGAAGCCATTGTCACCAATCTGTCGGAGAGTCGCCAGGCATTGATTCGGGACGTGACCAAGCTGCTAACGACGCCTGCGGGATTTATGAGCCGGTGGAGAGGGGAACAGGATCGTACCCTGCAAAATTATTTTCAGTATCTGAACCGGTTGGGAATCAGAACCTATGAGGATATTGAGGCCATTGTGGATATGTGGTTACTGGAAAACCCAAACGCGTTCGACAAGAAGCAACAGCAACTGTTTGCCAAGTCCCGACGGGGAAGACCCAACAATGTAGAATTGTCGCTCCTGTTTGAGATGGCCTATCAGCTAAAACCTGAGTTGACACCGCAAGAAAGAGAACGAATTCGCAAAATCTACTACTACCACCGAAAGTCTCTTACCATGCGCGAAATGATGGAAAAGTTCAAGAAGTACATTGTGGACAAAAACAAATCGAACAACTCTCACGCAGGATAAACCATGTTCCAGAAGGTAAGCCGTTTCGTATCCCACTTCCGCGAGTTGGAGAAACAAGAGTTTCCCCGTACACAAGAAGAGGAGCAACGTTGGCAGTCTCTCAAAGAAAAGCTGTCCACACCAGTCTTGGAAGAACAGATCTATCCCGTTTCCCGCCGAATGATTGCGGTAGCGGGGTTATATCCTCGAGCAGGGGCCAGTTTTTTGGCCAGCAACGTTGCCTACTTTCTAGCGGAAAAGGGAGTACCAACGACCTTGTGCGAAATGCCGGGTGACGTATCCTATTACTATTTTGCACTCGACTTCGAACGGAGAGCGCATGCAGACCCCAGAGACCCCACTCAAAAATCGCTCCTGCTGCAAAGCAACTTGCTGAAGATTAACGTAGACTCCTCATTGCAGCGACGTACGCCCGCAGAAATCGACATAACCAATTGGCTTTTCGTAGTAAGCAAAGATTCACCGTATGTCATTTTTGACTTGTCCTCACGCTGGATGGAAGAACCAGCCGGTAGAATTATGGAATTGGCTGATGAAATATGGTTGGTGTTTGATTCCGACGTAGCATGTTTAACGCGCTTGTTTCTGTCGGAAACTCCGCCGGAAGCATGGTATCGAAAAGCGAGCAAGATCAAGCTGATCGCGAACAAGTGGAATCCGCATCTTTCGAGGTCGGGCATTATGAAACGAGTAGAAGGTACGATCTCTTTATGGGATCACGAGCAGGAAAAAAGAGATATTGATATGACGTTTCCTCTCATCGACAGCGAGAAGGTGTCGACAGCACAGTCAAAAGCGTCTTTGTTATTGGAAATGTATCCGGAAGAAGGCAGATGGTTTGAGCCACTGGTTTTCACTGAAAAAGGAAGGATGTTATGAAAAAACAGACATTACTCACAGTTGGTCTAATCTCGTTTTTACTGGCGGCTGCCAGCTTTTATGCTGCGACCAGGTACCTTGACGCTCTGGCGGCAGAACGATTATTTGCCCCTGTGGTGAAGGTGGCGAAAGGAAAAGAGATTTCTCCCTTTGAGCCGATTACCAAGGAGGATGTCGTCCTGGTACAGGAAGAGGTAGACGAGATTTTCCCTGGTTCCTTTCAAACAATTGACAGCGTGTTGGGAAAAAGAAGTGTGCAGCCTCTCTATGAAGGTGAACAGTTGATAGGCAAAAAGCTTTCTGACAGCAACCTGCTGCCTTCGAAAGGAAAAGCGCGATATGAATTTCCCCTGCACTCGATCATGCCGGTTACGGAACTGCGAAAAGGGGACTACGTGAAGGTCTGGGTGAAATACAAACCACTCACAGAACTTCAATCAATGCCTGAACCAGCCCATTTTCGCAAAAGCAACACAACAGCCGATCCGTTGTTTGAGAGTCAACTCGTCACAGTGAAGGACAATAACGGAGTCGAAATATACACGCTTAAGCCAAATCTGCTGCCTACTGCAGAGCAGATGGAAACGACGGTGTTCAAAGGATCCGAAGCGAAAAAATACGCGAACGGGGAGAAGAGATATCGGGATTATCGTGCCCAGCCTACTTCCTTGCCTGCCTATATTGGGTTTAATCTCACGGATCAACAGTTCATCGCACTTAGTGAAGCGATGAATTACGGAACCGTCCAAGTTGGACATATTCTCGTCCCGGAGGAGGTGGCTACCAAATGAAGACTCTTGTTTGTTACCCAATGAAGTCTCTGGTGAAAACCTTCATGCCGACGGAATGTCAGTCGTTAACAACGGAAAACCCGAAAGAATTCCTCGATATGGCGGCATTCTACAACCCGGAAGCAGCGGTTCTTTTTTCAGAGATGTTTTCCGTGCCGGTTTGGGAGTGGTTGCCTGTGGTAAAAGCGAGTCTATCCAAAACGATTCCGATCATTATTGTTCCATTATACAAGGACGAGGCTCTCATCAATAAAATGATCGAGGAGACGGATACACCCAACACGTACGTTTTGTCGGCTAATTCCACGCATGAAGATATTCGGGACAAGATCGCACTGATCCTCGGGCTCAAAGATCAGCCGAAAGCAGCGGAGACAAAGGGAGACGGAGTTGTATATGCGCTGATGAGTTATGGGGCGTCGGGAATTACAACCTTTTGTATTAACTATCCCATTCTGCTGGCCAAGCAAAATCCGGACAAACGGATCGCCGTGATCGACATGAACGAGGAAAAGCCTGACCTTACTCGATTTTTCAGGCTGCAGCAGCATCAGTTGGCTTTGTATCGCCCTGATTTATTGGATTTCCCTACTGCCGCCAAACGAAACTGGGTGACGGCATGTAAACAGAGTGACCATATGGACAACCTGTATTACGCGAATGCCACCAACAAATGGAGAAGCTACGAGATCACCAACTTGGTTGAGGTGCTCCGTCAACAATTTGATTATGTATATATCGACTGGGGTTTTTGTTTTCCTGAGACGGAGGCGCTGCAGCGGATGTTGTTCTCCGCAGACCGCAACCTGTTTTTTGTACGTGCGGACCCTTTTGGTTTGGAAAGCGCCACGTCCTGGATTAAGCGTTGGTCAGAAAGAGGAGTGAGGTATGAGGTATTGCTTAGTCACTTTGACAAAGGGCAACCGCACCGCATCGGTGAGGATATGTCCGTGTACGGGATCGTACCTAGAATTTCCGACAATCGCTTGATGGAATCACATCGAAGCCACAGCGTACTAGTCGAAGAGTTTTTTCCTCCGAAGCAGTACGTGAGCAGTCTGCAGGCCATCATGGATTCCGAAAAACGCCAAAGAGGAGCTGTCATGTACCGATGAAAGCGGCTGCCCACCAATGGACCGCACCCCAACTGACCAGCGTAGAAGACCTGAAGCAAGCGGCTCGTGACTACCTTAACCATTTCGGTACCACAAAAGAAGAAAAACTGGAAATGCAGCGGATTTTGACTCTCGCAGAAAACGGTGACCGTGAGTGCCACAATCACATCATACTCCGGTTGCAGCATTATTTTGAGGAGGTGGTGAAACGGCCAGTTACGGAGGAAATTCTTCCGCATGTAAACGCGTACGAAGCGATTACGTTTGCCACATACGGATGGGGGATACTGGACGTCGTCCTGCACTTGTCGCCGTGGATTGAAGAAGTGCGAATCTCCGCGGGTAAAAACGTGGCCTACCTGGAACAAGGGGTAAAAAAGTTTTTACAGTACAAGCCAACGTGGCAAGAGGTGGAGACTCTGCAGCAAAAACTGACCAATACAGCAGGACTCTCCTTTAATGAAAAGAAGCCGCGATTAAGCGGATATCTTGATACGTTGAAAGCGCGATTGACGATGTTTACGTTCCCTTATTCCCGGGTTCCCACTATTATTGTGCGTCGATTCACCACGCCTACATTTTCGTTGGATCAGCTTCGGAAGCAAAAGCTCTCGACGTTTGATGATAAAGTACAGATGTTGATTGAGCAGCAGGTTTATGGGCGAAGCAACGTATTAGTCATTGGACCAATGGCAGCAGGGAAAACGACGCTGATGATATGCATGCTGAAGCTGAAAGATCCCTTGACCGATTTTGTGACGATTTATGAGAGTGAGCATGAGATGCGCTTTGGGGATGTGTGGACGGGAGAGGTGATCGAACTTCAGAATGTGGAGGAGATCGGTATTGATCTGGCCCATTGTTTTAAAGACATGTACCGAACCACTGCAAACACGATTTTGATTGGGGAGATACGCGAGCCAATCGAAGCATACCACTTCGTAAACGCGGGGGTAAGGGGGACGGATGCTACCATTGCTGCGTTGCATGAACGCTTTCCCGACAAAGCGTTAAATGATTTAACTGATTTGGTGTACCAGTACGGCGGAAGAAGTATTGAACTCACCCAGGAAAGGATCAGCCGGGCAGTTAACTTCGTCAACTCTTTGAAGTATCGGAACAATGGGCATCGTTTTGTTGATGCGATTCATGTGACAGAGTGGAACGATGTGATGCAGCGGGTAGAGTCTATACCGCTTGTTTACCGCAATATGGTTACCGGCGAGTACGAATGGACTGGTAAAAAGATCGGAGGAGACCTGGTAGAGTACATGTGTTATCTGGGACAGGCTGACTTGGATGTCTTAAAAAGCTTGAATGCAGCAGATATAGGAAGGCAAATATGAATATTCTCATCTTGATTCCCATGTTCGTTAGTCTGTTCGTCGGCTTTTTGTCCATCGTTTTGTACGGATACAGGGTGTGGTCAACTCCAAAGGTGTTCTTCCCGAAAACGGTCTGGGCAATCCGAGAAAAGATGCTGAAACATCGCACGAGACGGCTCCTGTATGAACGGTATGCTGCATGGTGCAGTGTTGCAGGCGGAGAGCCGGAGGCGTATTTACTGGTTTCGCTGATTGGTTCAGTTACCGGGTTTCTGGTTGGAGTGATGCTGGGGAATATCGTCGTTTCACTCTCGCTCTTTTTCCTGTTGATGTTGTTGCCAACCCTGCTTCTTTACGCTCGATACACGGTGCTTATCAATAAGAAGATACAGTCTTTTTGTCACTTTGTAGATTTGTTCTCCAGATATTACAGCAGTCGAAAAAACATCATCCTCACGTTTCGCGAAATGGTAAGCGAGTGCCCGAAAGAGCTATTGCCCGACCTGATTTACCTGAACAATACGTTAACGGACGGAGGGAGTTTTATTCGATCAGTAGAAGCATTTGCGGAACGATTAAACCATCCCTGGGCGTTTGACTTTGCCACTTACATCGTAAGCGGACTGGAGGGAGAAACAGAGGATATTCAAACATCTCTGAACCGTTTGACGAACGAGATGTTTGTTCAGCAGGATGAGAAAGAGGAAAGAGACAGTGAAATCTACGCGATCTGGATTAGTCTGCTGGTAGTCATCGCTATTTGTATCTGTTTGATTCCCTACAATCAAAGCCTACTAAAAGATTCATACCGTCTCTATTTCACTACGGCCGACGGACAATCGATTCTCTCTTTGGCGATTACCGTCTGGTGCTTGTCCATCCTGATGGCGTTCATCTGGGGACGGAGGTACCGCTGATGAAGCTTTATCTCTTCTATGTGCTGTTGGGATCAGGATCTCTTTTCATGTTTATCGTTTTCTTCTCCCTTGGCACCCTTTTTGCTTCTCAGCCACGCAGGAAGTTGTTTATTTCCACGCAATGGTGGAAGACGTGGGAGAAGGCCGTTGCTTCAGAAGAAGATGGCAGATGGGACAAGCTGCTGAAGCGGGCAGGTTATCCGTTGGGTTGGGGGAAATCAGAGTGGCTCTTTACTCAACTCCTTTGCGGGATTGTAGTGACGCTGCTGAATCTGGTTTTTGCTCTGTTGCAGCAGGATGAAGGCTTTCCTTTCTTTACGCTGTTTCTCACCTCGTCGGCCAGTTTTTTTCTTCCGTACTTTTTATTAAAAGCGTGGGCCGGATATCGGGAGGAGCTGTTGAGTAACGATATTGCCCGTTTTATCAACCGGTATGTCAATCTGTTGGAAAATCACGTTCCCATCTACAACGCTATGGAGAAAGCAGCACGACCGACACGGAAACTGAAAGAGTATCTACCCACCCTTTCTGAGTGGAACAAAGACCCCGATGAAGCTTTGGAGTCATTTAAACAAAAGCTGGGGGTCGACGACGCGATCATCCTTGTATCAAGCATGCGAACGATCGAGCAGTTAAGTATGAGTCAGATGGCGACAACCATGCAGCGGTTGGAATGGGCTGTGGACAATCGACGGATGTTTCGCCACCGCAGGAAAATCAAGTCATTGGGGATCGGATACAGCATCATTGTATACCCGGCTTTTTACATTGGGCTCTTGGTCGCGATGTTTCCGTGGTACAAGCTGCTGACCGAGATCCTGGACAAATATCTGGTGTAGAAAGGATTTTTCCGCAATGACCAAGCTTTTTTCCATTCTTCTCTGCATTGTATTTACGCTGGGGATTATTGTCACCAGTATGGCTGAAGTCAACCGATCGATTGTAAAGGACGACGGTTTGCGCGATCGCGCTGTTCTGTGGATCGATCAAGCGATACCCTGATACATTCAAAAAAGGTTAGGAGAGTGTGAGTAATGTCAAAAATGTTCTTTATTTTCCTTGCATGCGTAATGGTACTTGGTATCGGTGTGAGCTCGTACGGCAATGAGCTGAGTCCCTCTGCTACTAATTCAGCTGAGCGTATTAACAATTCGGTCAGTTCATTGAACTATGATACAGCCAATGAAACCATCCGCTTCACCACGCAAAACGGAACAACCTATACCAGCACAAAATAATGCTTCAACTCCAAACGTTCATACTGCTGGTCATCATGGTCGGGAGCTTGTGCGCTTTTGTCTGGGGGACTCACCCTGAGGAAACGATGCAACGTTCACAACTGGAGCGTGTGCACAAGGCTGCAATCGTCAGTTTTCACTAGGAGGAGCTGCGAATAAAGGTCAATGGTAAAGGTTAAGGTTTTCCTCATCTGTTTACCTGTAATGCTGGTGTTGTTCTCAGTTACAGCTGCTTTCGAGATGTATGCCATGGAGCGGGCGATCGCTCGCGGGTATTTCGCTGACCTGTTGGACGATATGCAGGACATCGGGTATCTGGATCAGGATTTGGCGGAGTACTACCGCAGCAAGATGAGGCAAATCGGGTGGGAAGAAACAGGGAACTTCTTTGCGGGCAGTTGGCCGATGGCGGAAGAACAGCGGGCAAAAAAAGAGAGAAACGACATGGTGTCTCTTACGCTTACCGTTCGTCCTTCCCGAGTTGCGCAGTGGATACATCTGTTTGTACAAGGGGAAACGGTTTTCTCCTTTTCGGGCAGCAGGCCCTCCGAATACTTTGATCCAGGGTGGTAACATACATGAATAAGATGATTTCCATGCTTGTTTTAATGGTATTGGTGCTTCCTTTGACGGTTGGAATTTTGTTGAACGGACCTAACAATCTACTGACAGCGAGCTCTCAGTTTTTTTCCGGTCTCCTTGAAAACGTAAACCGTTTTGGAACAAGCTGATGGGCCAGCTGATTGCAACGATTGTAAGCGTAATGGTCCTGATTCTGGTGCCGGCAGGAATCATGCAAATACACACGGTGGTGCAGGCCCATAATGAACTGTTGGAGATCAGTACGGCTGCCGCGAAATACGTAAGCAACCACGGGGGGATCAGCGACGCTGCGGTAGAACAGGGAGTCAGGCATTTTGTTCGGCAGGAGCTGGCCACCAAATCGTTTCGGGTATTGGATAGCGACTTGCAAGTCAGCGTTACCCGAACAAAATCAGATGACCCTGTATTGTGGAGTCATGAGGACGAATTTCGACTGCGCCTGGAAATCCCGTTTCCGCGTATCAGCTCCCTTTTTCCGGAATGGGGCGAACCGATCTCCGTGGTACGCAACGGAACCGTTCAAGTGATGGATTACGATTTGTAGGGGAGGGGAAGTTTATGGCAATGAATCTACTATCCGTCTCAGTCCTGCTTCTCCTTCTCTTGATCGGTTTGTTTACGGTAGACGCGGATGTGGTCATGCAAAAGAAAACGGAAGTGAATGCGCTGCTTGAACTCGCCAATCACCATGCCACGTTCGCTGTTGACCAGACATTGAAGACGGAAGGCATCATCGACCTGGTGGAGGAGGAGGCACTTGCCCGATTTGATCGGCGGATGGAGGAGAACGGCGGCTACCGGCGATCGGGAAATCTCTACCTGCCTGCCTCTGACAGTGTGACAACCGATCCGATCCCGTTCGCCCGCTATTCCATCGACTTTCAAAACTGGCGAAAGGATCTGCATCTTCGGTTCCGTTATACAGGCGATACTCTTTTGCTGGAACAGGCCGTGCCGGGCACGGAACACCCGTCTGGGGGGAAGTTGCGAATCACTGTTGTCACCGAGCAGAACGAAGCGCTGGAGCTGGCCCCGAAAACCATGATCGGCCCGTCAGCCGTTGTCGTCGCCTACGTGGACGAGCGCCCGTTTCTGCCGCTGCTGCCCGCCCACGCCTTTCCCGTCGTCAGCGTAGAAGAGCTGAAATGGTAAATCGCCACCAATCGACAATTTTCACCACGCCATCCCGACAACGGGGATGGCATTTTCTATTATGTTAATGTCCTGTAAATGGCAACGCTTCCAACAACGATCTGTGTACACTTCCGTTAATATTCTGTAAACAGGGAGGAATGTAGCAAGCCTTTGTCGAAATACGCTATCAGTAAGTAAGACGGTACAGCTTCAGTACTTCACCGTTGTGCCACAACCGTATAGGAATGTATTCCAGAGAAGTGAGGGTTGCATATGACCGTGAGTACCTCCACTTTCCAGTCCACTCCCCGCCGCTGGCGGGAGGTTGAGAAGCAATTGGGGATTGCCGTGCCCAAGTCGTTGCGGTTTGACACGTCTGCCTTGTTGTTTCTGGAAAGCGTCGCTGCAACACCCATGTTGGACAAGGATGAAGAGATGGACTGCCTGCTTAGGTATCAACAGCATGGCGACCTAGAAGCTCGTGAAACGCTGGTGCGCGCCTATCTGCGCTACGTCGTGAGCACCGCCCTGCGCCATCTGAAAAAGGGGATGCCGTTCCTCGACCTGATTCAGGAGGGAACGATCGGCCTTTTTACTGCGATTGACAAGTTTGACGTCAACCGGGGCGTGCGGCTGTATCACTATTCGCACTGGTGGATTTCGCAGGCCATTACGCGCGCCATCAACGACAAGGGCACCTTGATCCGGATTCCCGTGCACATGCACGAACAGATTCGCCAGTATCAAAAGCAGGTGCTGCAGCTGGCCCATCTGTTGAACCGGACGCCGGAGCGGCACGAGATTGCCGATCTGCTCGACATCCCTCTGGAGAAAGTCGATACGATTGAATACGCATTGATGATGAAGATGGAATCGATTGACGACGAGCTTACTGATGAGCAGTGGCTGTTTGACCCTGAAAAAGAGTCTCTTAGCTACGCCGAGATCGTCGATGACGGCGAGACATCGCTGGAAGACTGGATTGAAAAAGTAGACCTGCGCGCGCAAATGCTGGCCGCGTTGGAACGGCTGAGTCCCCGTGCCCAGGAGATTATCGCGATGCGGTATGGCCTGTACGACGACCAGGTGTACACGCTGGAGGAAGTGGGCAAGATCTTCGGCCTGACCCGCGAGCGCATCCGGCAGATCGAAGCGACTACCATCGACCGGCTGCGGAAGCAAAAATGCTCTCGTGTGCTGAAGGACTACCTGTGATAAAAACACGTTGCACCCCCTCGCTTGTGAGGGGGTTTTTCATTGTGTACACTAGGTATGCATCACCTGTTATTTTTCACCATGAAGCACCCGATAAGGAGGATTACCATGAGCGATTATTTGGTACGAGCAACCGGGTTTGGCGGACATGTACGTGCATTCGCCGCCCGTACGACTGATATTGTAGAAGAAATCCGTCGCCGTCACGATATGTGGAATACAGCATCGGCTGCTGCCGGACGAACCTTGACCTGCACCCTGATGATGGGGGCGATGCTGAAAGGAGAAGAAAGCCTCTCTGTCAAAGTAAAAGGAGGAGGCCCGATCGGACAGATCGTAGCCGAGGCGAATGCCCATGGCGAAGGCCGCGCTTACGTGACCAATCCGCACGTTCATTTTGAATTGAACGAGGTGGGCAAGCTGGATGTCCGGCGTGCGGTGGGTACCGATGGGTTTCTCTACGTGATCAAAGACCTCGGCATGCGTGAGCCGTATCAGGGCAGCTCGCCCATCGTGTCTGGCGAGATCGGTGAAGATTTTACCTACTACTTTGTTACGTCGGAACAGACCCCTTCGGCAGTCGGCGTCGGTGTACTGGTCAATCCGGAAGACCGTTCCGTTCTGGCCGCAGGCGGTTTTATCCTGCAGCTGTTGCCCAACACGCCGGATGAAGTCGTCAGCAAGATTGAAGAGCGAATCGCAGGGCTGCCGCAGGTCTCCCGTATGATCGGGGAAGGCTTGTCCCCCGAGCAAATTCTGGATCGCGTGCTGGATGAGCCGAAAATACTCAGCCGCACGGATATCCAGTTCACCTGCACCTGCTCGGAGGAGAAGGTGACCGAGGTTCTGATCAGCCTGGGCCGTCAGGAAATGGAGAGCATGATCGCCGAACAAGGGGAAGCAGAGGTGCACTGCCATTTTTGCAACCAGCGTTACCATTACGACAAGGAAGCGTTGGAGGAACTGTTGAAAGAAATGTAGTTCGTTCAAGGGAGGGGATGGCTTGAACAACGTAAAGATGCTGTGGAGTTTGATCGGGGCGTTGGTGCTGCTGCTTCTGGTTGTCACGTGGACGTGGTACAAGGAAGCGGGAGCGCTGCAGGCCGCAGCCGTGGTGGGGGAAAAAACGATTTCCCAGGCGGAATGGACCAAAGCGCTGCAGCAAAAGTACGGCAAGCAGGTGTTGACGGATATGGTCAACCGCGAAGTCGTGTTCCAGGAAGCGAAACGGCAGGGTATTACAATCGATCCCAAGCGGATTGACGAAGAAGTGGCAAAAATTCAGTCCAGCTACGGCAGCGGGACAGACAGTGAATTTCAGACGGCGCTTCGCCAGCAGGCGGGAACCAGCCTCGAGGCGCTGCGGCAGGAGATTACATACCAGCTGCTGCTTCAGGAACTGGCGACAAAAGACGTGGCTGTTAGCGACGAGGAACTGCTTGCG
>VAPR01000873.1_pt1 | contig 17354 bp, 16 predicted proteins | sample 3380701 | NCBI WGS metagenome assembly VAPR01 (sample SAMN11536904, study PRJNA540576) | hot springs metagenome | isolation source: hot spring wet sediment | place: Spain: Lobios | collected 2014-01 | reverse complement strand
GCAGTGCCCGCAGCAGCGCGCCCAACACGATCCCGTGGCCGCAGCCGGGACACAGGATGTGGGGCATCCGCCCCTCCCGCAGGTAAGCGCGGACGTCGGGGATCATGCCTTCCTCCCCGCCACCGCGGGAGACCCGGCCCCACGGCTGGCCTCCGCGATGCCCTCCAGGATCGCGTCCGGGTCCAGGGGCGTCCCATCCACCCGCTGCACGAAGTGCACTTCCGCCCATCGGCACACAGCCCGTTCCACCTCCCGGCCCCACTGCCCGAAGTTCATCTCCGCCACCACGAAGGCGTGCACCCGACGAGCCAGCTCCTCCAGAAGCGACCGGGGGAAAGGCCACAGAACCCGAGGGCGCAGGAGCCCGACCCGAAGACCTTCGGACCGGGCCAGCCTCACCGCGGCCCGCGCAGCGCGAGCGCTGATGCCATAGGCGACCACCACCGTCTCCGCGTCCTCCGTCGCATACATTTCCGGCTCCAAGCCCTCGCCGGGGCTCTCCGGAAGCTTGCGGTTCAGCCTCCGCAGCATCTCCCCCACCGTCTGCGGGTCTGTGGTGGGGAAGCCAGACTCGTCGTGCACCAGGCCCGTCACGTGGTAGGGAACGCCGTCTCCGAAGTGCACCAAGGGTACAGGGATCCCGTCCGTGTGCGCGTAGGGGGAGTAGGGTTCCTGGACCGGGGGTGACGGCCTGCGCCAGGTACCCACCGCTTCCAGCTCTGCCACCGAGGGGAGCCTCGCGGGCTCCATCATGTGGCCGATCACCTCGTCGTACAGCACCACCACGGGCGTGCGGTAACGGTCCGCCAGCTCGAAGGCCCGACCGGTCAGCTCGAACACCTCCTGCACCCCCGCGGGGCTCAAGACCAGCATGGGATAGTCGCCGTGGCTGCCCCAGCGGGCCTGGCAGACGTCGCCCTGGGCGGGGGCGGTGGGCAGGCCGGTGCTGGGCCCCAGGCGCATGACGTCCACCACCACGCAGGGGATCTCCGCCAGCGCCGCGTAGCCCAGCTGCTCCTGCATGAGAGTAAAGCCGGGCCCGCTCGTGGCCGTCATCGCCCTCAGACCGCCAAGGGAAGCGCCGATGCAGGCCGCCAGGCTGGCCATCTCGTCCTCCATCTGCACGAACACCCCGCCCACGCGGGGGAGAAGGCTTGCCATCTCCTCCGCCACCTCGGAGGAGGGGGTAATCGGGTAGCCTGCGTAGAACCGGCACCCCGCCTGGAGGGCGCCGTACGCGCAGGCGGTGTTCCCCCGGGCAAGGCGAACCTTAGCCAACCACGACCCCCCCTTCCCGCACCACCACGGCGAAGTCCGGGCACAGCAACTGGCACACCTGGCATCCCGTGCACCGGTCCGGATCTATCGCCAAAGCCCTGTCGTCCGGACCGAAGGCCAGCACCGCCTCAGGGCAGACACGCACGCAGATGCCACAGCCGCGTCCTTTGCACCACCCCGGGTTCACCTCCACGCGAAAGCGGCGGACAACCCGCTCGGCCCTCTGTGTACCGAACACCGAATCCACGGGCAGGAGGCGACCCGCGTGGAAGGCCTTCAGGTTCGCCTCTACGAACCGGGGAGGCAGGGTTTCCCGGATGGCCTGCTCCCACTCCTCGACGGTGAACTCCAGGTCCGTGCTGACCGCGCCCAACAGCACCACGTTGGCCATGCGCGCATCTCCCAGCTCCACGGCCCGGCGGCTGGCTGCGTACGGCCGTACGTCCAGACCTGCCTGCCGGAGAGATTCCACCTCCACGGGCGGGTAGGAGGCCTGCCAGCTGCGGTGATCCAGCTGGGCCGCGGGCGGCAGGATCTGCACCAGATCTGTGACCAGTACTCCGCCGGAACGCAGATACGGAGCCCAACGAAGGGCCTCTGCCCACTCCAAGCTCAAGACCAGGTCGGCCTTGCCCCGCTCCACCAGGGGGCTGTGAACCACCTCTCCGTAGCGCACGAAGCTCACCACCGCCCCGCCCCGCTGGGCCATGCCCTTGACCTCACTCTTCTTGACGTCCAGGCCCCGTCGCAGACAGGCGGCGGCCACGATGTTGCTGGTCAGCAGGACGCCCTGGCCGCCCACACCCACGATCAACACGTTGCGGGTCCCCACGGGCTAGCTCCTCCAGCCGGGGCCACCCGCACGATGGCGTCCGCGGGACACAGTTGAGCGCACACGGTGCAGCCGGTGCACGCGTCCAGGCGGATCATCACCTTCGGGCGTCCCTGGTACGTCTCCTCGGTCCACACCAGCGCGGGGCATCCGAGGTTCATGCACAGCTGGCAGGCGGTGCATCGCTCCGGCACCACCCGGAACGGCTCGTCCCGCACCTTCACGGGCGCTTCCACGCAGGGGCGGTTGGTGATGACCACGCTTACCCCGGGATGGCGGATGGCCTCCTCCAGAGCCACAAAGGTAGCGGCCAGGTCGTACGGGTCTACCACCCGCACGCGCTCCACCCCTAGGCTCCGACACACGCTGGCCAGGTCCACCCGGGGCGCGGGTTCGCCGCGAATGTTGGTGCCGCTGGAAGGGTGGGGCTGACCGCCCGTCATGGCCGTGGTCCCGTTATCCAGAATCAGGACCGTGAGGTTGGCCCGCTTGTACACGGCGTCCACCAGCGCGGGCAGACCCGCGTGGAGGAAGGTGGAGTCCCCGATCACCGCCACCACCGGCCCCGGCGCGGTGCCTGCCAGGGCAAGGCCGGTGGCCATCCCGATGCTGCTGCCCATGGCCAGGCAAGAGTCCATGGCCCGCAGCGGCTCCAGGGCCGCCAGGGTGTAGCAGCCGATGTCCCCGCACACGATCGCTCCCAGGCGCTGCAGGGCCAGAAAGGGAACGGTGTGGGGGCAGCCGGGGCACAGCACCGGGGGTCGCGGGGCCGTGGGCCAGCTCATGGTAGCGGCGGGCTCATCCGGCAACACTCCCGCCCTTGCAAACCCCTGACGAACCGTCTCGGGAGTCAGCTCACCCTGCTGCGGGAAGTACGCCTTTCCCTCTACCGGAAGCCCTGCGGCCCGAAGGGCCTCCTCCAGAAAGGGTTCCAGTTCCTCCAAAACGAAGAGTCGACGCACCTTCGAGGCGAATTCCCGTGCCGCCTCCAGGGGCAGGGGGTAAGTCATCCCTAACTTCAGGACGCTGGCCTCGGGGAGGACCTCGCGGACCAGGGCATACCCCACGCCCGAGGTGATCACGCCCACAGAGGGGTCCCGCAGCTCCATGCGCAGGAACTCAGGCCGCGCCGCCGCCTCTATCAGCCGCCGCACCCGGTCCAAGACGTGTGGCCGCCGCTGTCGGGCGTAGGCAGGCAACATGACGTATTTGGCGGGGTCTCGCTGGAACGGCTTGGGTGCTAGCGGTCTGCGCGCGCCCAGCCGCACAACCCCACGGGTGTGGCTGATGCGGGTGGTGGTCCGCAACAACACTGGGGTGTCGAACTCCTCGCTCAGTTCGAAGCCCAGCTCCGCGAAAGTCTTTGCCTCCTGGCTGTCGGCGGGTTCCAGGAGAGGAACCCCCGCGAACCTGGCGTACAGCCGGTTGTCCTGCTCATTCTGGGAGCTGTGCATGCCCGGGTCGTCCGCGCTCACCACCACCAGCCCCCCCCGCACGCCGGTGTAGGAAGCCACCATCCAGGTGTCCGAGGCCACGTTTAAGCCCACGTGCTTCATAGTGCACAGGGCCCGGACTCCTCCCATGGAAGCGCCGACGGCCACATCCAGGGCGACCTTCTCGTTCGTGGACCACTCCACGGACACGTCGGAAAAGCCGCTCAAAGACTCCAGGATCTCTGTGCTGGGGGTGCCGGGATAGCCGGTGGCCACCGCCACCCCGGCCTCGTAGGCGCCGCGGGCGATGGCTTCGTTGCCCGTGAGGAGCGCGACCTGGGTCCGCTCCAGAACCCTCGTGTCCACCACTCACCCCGCTTTCCGCTCCAGCGGTTGCAGCGCCGCCAGGATCTCTTGCTCCGTCAGCACTCGATCCGCTGCCTTCGCCGCGTTCAGCACCCGCTCCACCGCTTCCGCGCTCACGGGCAAACCGCGCCGCTCCAGCCAGAAGATCACGTTGGCCTGGCCGCTCATGGGCCCCACGGTGATGACCTGCTCCCGCCCCACTTCCTCCGCGGGGACCCCGCTGTAGACGCGGTTCGCCAGCCAGTGGTCTCCCTTCCGGAAGGCCTTGGCGATGGCCGCGGCGTGTACGCCGGTGCTGGTCTCGAAGGCGTCCTTCCCCACCACCGGGTAGTTGCAGGGGATCGGCATTCCCGTGGCCCGGGAGACCGCCGCGCAGTACTCCGGGAGCTTGCGCAGATCTTGGTCGATCCAGCCCAAGAGCTTCAGGTTCACCAACAGGAGATCCATGGGGGTGTTCCCGACCCGCTCCCCGATCCCGAGGCCGCAGGCATGCACGCAGTTCGCCCCCGCCTCCAGCGCCGCCAGGGAATTGATCAGGTCCAGCCCCCGGTCCCGGTGCCCGTGCCAGTCCACCTTCACCTGGGGTCCGAGCTCCCTCCGGATGAACCGCACGAGCCGGCGGGTTCCCCACGGCGTGGCGTGCCCCACGGTGTCCGCGAGGCAGATGCGAGCGGCCCCCGCGTCCACCGCGGCCCGGTACAGAGCCCGCAGGTGGGCAGGCCGCGCCCGGGTGGTGTCCTCGGTGACGTACATCACCTCCAGCCCCAGGCTGCGAGCGCGCCGTACGGCCTGCTCGGTGGTGCGCAGGAGGAAGTCCAGGTCCCACCCCTCCGCGTACTGTCGGATGGGGCTGCTGCCCAGGAACAGCGCCGCCTCGATGGCCACCCCGGACCGCTGCTGCGCCTCGGCGATGGCCACGATATCCGCCTCCGTGGTGCGGCCTGCACAGTTGGGGCGGATGGGGAGCCGCGCCTGCTCGATCTCCCGCGCGATGGCCACGACGTCCAGCAGAGCCCGCTGGCTGCTCCCGGGATAGCCGATGTCGGCCCGGTGGATCCCCAGATCCGCCATCCGGTGCACGAGCTCTTTCTTCTCGTCCACCGTGGGATGCCGCACCGAGGGACTCTGCAGCCCGTCCCGGAGGGTCTCGTCGTTGAGCTCCACGGGGTACGGGGGCCTGTCCGGAGCTCCGGGACCCCGATTCCAGTCGAACAGCCACCGCTCTCCCTGCTCGCGGCACGGACTCCGCACGGCCACCACCCCCTACAGGCTCCTCCGGTCGATCACCCGCACGGCCTTGCCCACCTCTGTGCGGGGTAGCTCCTTGGGACGCAGCACCGTGACCCGCGCGGAAACCCCCAACCCCTCCCTCAGGCGAGCCGCCACCCGCTGCTCCAGTTCATGCACCGACTCCTCCCGGTAGGCTCCTTCTCGGGCCTCCACGCGGACCTCCAACACATCCAGGCTGCGCTCCCGGTCCACCACGATCTGGTATTGGGGCTCGAGCTCGGGGAAGCGGGTGAGGATGGTCTCCACGTCGGAGGGGAAAACGTTCACGCCCCGGATGATGAGCATATCGTCCACCCGCCCCGTGACCCGGGCCATCCGGACCAGGGTTCGGCCACATCCACACGGCTCGCGGCACAGGGAAGACAGGTCTCCCGTGCGGTAGCGGAGGACCGGGGTGGCGTGCCGGGTCAGGGTGGTAAACACCAGCTCACCCCGTTCGCCCTCGGGCAGCGGCGTACCGGTCCGCGGATCCACCACCTCCACCAGGAAGTGGTCCTCGTTCACGTGGAGGCCATTCTTCGCCTCCTGGCATTCGCACGCCACTCCGGGCCCGATTACCTCACTCAGCCCGTAGATGTCCACCGCGCTGAGCCCCAGCCTTTTCTGAATCTCTTCCCGCATCCCCTCCGACCAGGGCTCCGCCCCGAAAATGCCCACCCGTAACGCCTGCGGGCGTGCGCCCGTCTCTTCCATGACCTCCGCGATGCGCAGGGCGTAGGAGGGCGTGCAGCACAACACGGTGGCTGCAAGATCGTTGAGCAACTTGACCTGCCGCGCGGTATTCCCGGAGGAGATGGGCAGGACCGTGGCTCCCACCCGCTGGGCGCCGTAGTGGAACCCCAGGCCGCCCGTGAACAGGCCGTAGCCGTACGCGTTGTGCACCCGATCCTGGGGACCCACTCCTGCGCATCCGAACACCCGGGCCATGACCTCGCTCCACAAATCCAGATCCGCCCGGCTGTAACCCACGAGAACGGGAGAACCGGTGGTCCCCGAGGAGCAGTGCAGCTCCACCACCTCCTCCTGGGGGACCGCGAACAGCCCGAAGGGGTACCCGCTCCGAAAGTCCAGTTTGGTGGTGAAGGGTAGCCTGGTCAGATCGTCCAGACCGCCGACGTGCTCCGGCCGGATTCCCTCCGCCTGCAGCCGTTGTCGGTAGAAGGGGGACGTGTGGAAAAGGCGTTCCACCAGCTCCACCAGTCGCCGCCCCTGGAGCTGTTCCATCTCGGCCCGCGGAATGGTCTCCGCCTGTGGATTCCAGATCATTTCTCCTCCCCTCCGACCGTAGCCCGCTGGCGCGCGCTGCGCGCCCGCAGCAACTCCAGCACTCCGCCCGCCTCGAGGATCTCCAACATCACGGGGGGCAGGGGCTGGCCTCGGGCTGTCTCGCCCGTGCGGAGGTTGTGCACCCGCGCCTCCGCGACCACCACCTCGACCAGGTCCCCGTCCTCGAACATCCGCGACACCCCCGGACAGGGGATGGCCGGTAGCCCCAGGGCCACCGAGTTGCGGAAGAAGATGCGGGCGAAGGACTCGGCCACCACGCACGCCACGCCCAGGGCCTGCAGCCCCTCGGGAGCGGTCTCGCGGCTGCTGCCGCACCCGAAGTTCCGGCCCGCCACCACCACGTCCCCGGGCCGCACCTCCTTCGCGAACTCGGGACGCACCGACTCCAGCACGTGGCGCTTTCGCTCTTCCAAGGGCGCCACCGCGTAGGGGCCTGGGGCCAGCAGGTCCGTGCTGATGTCATCCCCCAGCTTCCACACACGGCCCACCAGGGGCTGTCTCAGAGGCCTGCCCGTCACCCGCACACGACCTCCCGGGGGTCTGCGATCCGCCCGTACAGGGCGCTGGCTGCCACCGTGGCAGGGGAAGCGAGGTAGATCTCAGCCTGGGGGCTACCCATGCGACCCTGAAAGTTGCGGTTGTGGGTTCCGATGCACCGCTCCCCATCCCCCAGTAGACCCAGATGGCCTCCAAAACATGGTCCACAGCCAGGAGGCAGCACCACCGCGCCCGCGGCGACCAGGTCCGCCAGCACTCCCCGGCGGCAGGCCTCCTCGTACACCGCCCGGGAGGCCGGCCCCACGAGGAGACGGGTGCGGGGATGCACGCGTCGCCCCCTGAGGTACCGGGCCGCCTCCTCCAGATCCTCTATCCGGCCGTTGGTGCAGGACCCGATGAACGCCTGGTCGATGGCCACGCCTTGAAGCTCCCGTACGGGCCGCACGTGGTCCACCCGGTGCGGGATCGCCACCAGGGGCTCCAGTCGGGACAGGTCCACGGTGACCGCTCGCTCGTAGGCAGCGCCTGGCTCCGGCCGCGGCCAACCCGTCCCTTCCTCTCGGTAGAAAGCCTGCGTGACCGCGTCCGGGGGGAAGAAGCAGAACTTGGCCCCCGCTTCCACAGCCATGTTGGCGACACTCATCCGCCCCGCCAGATCCACACCCCTCATCGCCTCCCCCGCAAACTCCAGTGCCCGATACTGCGCGAACTCCGCCCCGTAGGAGCCCAGCAGGTGCAGGATCACGTCTTTCCAGCTCACCGCGGGGGGCAACCCACCCACCAGCTCGCACCGGATGGTGGGGGGAACCTGGAACCACAGAGTCCCCGTGGCCAGGACGTAAGCCATCTCGGACGTACCGATCCCCGTGCCGGCGGCACCCACCGCACCGTAGGTGGTGGAGTGCGAGTCGGTGCCCACCACCAGCATTCCGGGCTTCACGAGCCGGCTTTCCACCAGGAGCTGGTGGCAGATGCCCTGTCCGGTGTCGTAGAAGTGGCGGATGCGGAAACGCCCCACACCCTGGCGGATGCGCCGGTGAAGGCTCGCCACCGCGGCGTTGGGAGGCGGGGAGAAGTGGTCCAGCACCACCACCACCCGCTCCGGATCCCACAGCCTCTCGATCCCCAGCCGCTCCAGGGTGTCAAACAGCGTGGCCGCGAAGACGTCGTGGACTAAACACAGATCCACAGCGCAGGTGACCAACTCCCCCACTTGCACCTGCCGGCCCGCAGCCCGGCTCAAAATGACCTCTGCCAGCGTTCCCCCCATAGCTTTCCGACCGTTCGGTCGACTCCTAGCGTGGAGGCCCTGCGGGAGCGCTTCAATGATCTGTCCGTGGTTTTTCCTAGTGCGTTTGACTTCCCCCGATACTAGGGGTAGCGCGCCCGGGCCAGCTCGCTTGGCCTCTTTGCACCATTGACAGGATGCGCACGCCGGGGCAAGGGAAAAGGAGCAGGGAAGTACAAGGAAGTAGGGCGGAGGAGACGGGAAGCGACCGGATGGTCGGTCGACACCGGTGTGGTAGAGTATTTGGCTGGGAGAGCCTCCAAACGGAGAAGAGGGGTCGGCGGACTGCCACACGGGGGGTTCGAGCGGAAGCTCGCCACATCAATGAAACCCGACGGGAGGTGGGTGATGAGGCGCTCGTTTCACGCCGGGCGTGGGTTGACTGTGTTGTGCCTTGGACTCGCCGCGTTCCTGGCAGGCGCGCTGGTCTATCCTGTTCTGGCCGCTCCCGCGGCCCGGGTGGGGATTCCGTACCGCATCGGGTTCATCGCGTCCGTGACAGGCCCCGGGGCTAGCCTGGGCACGCCGGAACGAGACGTCGCGCGGCTGCTCCAGGACCGGTTGAACCGGGAAGGGGGCATTGCCGGCCCCGACGGGGTGCGCCACGAGGTCCAGATCCTCATCAACGACGACCAGAGCCGCGCGGACGTGGCCGCCAGCTTGGCGCGCCGACTCATCGAGCAGGACCAGGTGCACGTTCTCGTGGGCACGACGCTGAGCGGGCCGAGCCTGGCCATCGTGCCCATCGCCACGGAGCTGCGGACGCCCAACATCTCCATGGCCTCGGCTCGGGCGATCATCGAGGACCCCAACACTCAGCGCATGCGGCCGTGGATCTTCAAGCCGGTGCCGGAGAACCTGCACTCCGCGTCCAAGCAGGCCGAGTACCTGAAGGCGGTGGGGATCAACAGAGTGTGTCACCTGTACGAGAACACCGCCTACGGCCAGGACACCTTCGCCAGCGCGAAGCACGAGTTCCCGAAGGCGGGGATCCGGATCCTCTACGGAGACTCCTTTGACCGGTTCGCCACCGAGTTCCCCCAGGTGACCCGGGTCCGCGCCAGTGGATGCCAGGCCGTGGTGATCGGGTCCATCCCGCCCGCGGCCGCGGTGATCAACGTGGCGGTCGCGGGCCGGGTGGGACCTCGCAAAATCGTTCACGGGCATGGCGCCTGCAGCCCCGACCTGATCCGCACCGCGGGCGCTGCGGCGGAGGGCACGGTGATGCCCTGCGGCAAGATCCTGGTCGCAGACCAGCTGCCGGCCAACGACCCGGTCCGAGGCGTGAACCTGGAACTCATCAGCGAGTACGCGCGCCTGACCGGCGGCCAGCCCATCAGTACCTTCGCGGGGCACGCGTACGACGCTCTCCAGTGGGCTCTCTTGGGCCTGCGGACCGTTCCCGACGGTCAGCCTCTGGGCCGCATTCGGGAGATGGTGCGGGACGGCATCGAGAGGATCCGCAATTACGTGGGCACCCACGGGGTGATGAACCTGGGACCCGACGACCACCTGGGATTCAACCCGAAGGACTTCGTGATCGTGACGGTGCAGGGCGGGCGGTTCGTGCTGCTGGCGCCCGAACGGTGGAAGTAGCCTGTGAGGTCCGCGGCAGAACCCGCGACCACCGAGCTGGCCGCGCGGACCCGCAGGAAACCGCAGGAGCCGTTTCGGGCCCCTCCCGCCGCCCGTCGGGTGTTGCCCCGCATCGTGCGCCCTGCGGCCCTCGCCCTGGCGGGAGCGGGTCTTTGGCTGCTCGGTCGGCGCCTCGGGTATGGCGCTCCGGAGTACCTTCAGCTGCTGGTGGACGGAACCGTCACCGGCTCGGTGTACGGGCTCGTGGCGGTGGGGTTCGTGGTGGTCTACCGGGTTACGGGCGTGATCAACTTCGCGCAGGGCGCCTTTGTCATGCTGGGCCCCATGCTCACCATCACCTTCCTCGGTGCGATCGGTGTGACCGGCGGTGTTCCCCTCGCCGCCGCGGCAGCCACCGCGGTGGTGGTCACGGCGGGGATCGCCATGGCGGTTCACCGGTTTACCCTGCACCCCGCCCGGCAAGCCTCTGCGCTGACCCGGATCATCATCACCGTGGGCGTGTACATCAGCCTGCAGGGGCTGGCCCTCCGAGCCTGGGGACCCCGGCCCTACGTAATGCCCGCCTTCAGCACCCTTCAGATGGAGGACCGGCTCCTTCAGGTGGGCGGCGTGGTGGTGCAGGCACAGAGCCTTTGGGTGTGGGCTGTGGGCGTGGTCACGGTGCTGGGCCTCATCCTGTTCTTCGAGCGAACCGTGGCGGGCAAGGCCATGCGGGCGTGTGCCGTGAACCGCACTGCAGCCCGGCTCATGGGGATCCGGGTGGACCGGATGGCCACCCTGGCCTTCGGTCTCGCAGGGATCCTCGGGGCGGTGGCCGGCATCGTGCTGGCACCGTCCACGCGACCCACTTACGACATGGGACTTGAGCTGGGGTTGAAGGGGTTCGTCGCCGCCATCGCGGGGGGACTGACAAGCCTCCCCGGCGCGGTGGGTGGCGGCCTGGTGCTGGGCATCCTCGAGAGCCTGTGGGCCGGGGTGACCGTAGCGGGCTTCAAGGACCTGTTTGCCTTCGTCATGCTCATCCTGTTGCTCCTGGCGCGGCCTCAGGGTTGGCTGGAGGCGGGTCATCAATGACGCAACCGCGCTGGGGCCCTCCCTGGCTGGCCATGGCTGCGGTGGTGGCAGCCGTGGGCGTGTGGGAACTGGCGCAGCCAGGGGGTTTGGCGCGTCTTTCTCGAGGGCTAATCAGTACCGACCTGCTGATCCGAACAGGTCTGTTCACCATCGTCCTGGTGGGGCTCAACCTCCTCATGGGGTACGCGGGACAAGCCTCCCTGGGGCAGGCAGCCTTCTACGGGATGGGCGCGTTCGCCTCCGCCATCCTGACGGTCCGCGGCCGCGTTCTGGGCATCCCCCAGGACCTCCTGGCGGCCTGGTGGTGGCCGTGGTTGGTGATGGGGCTGGCGGCCCTGGCTGTGGGCGGTTTTGCCCTCGTGGTGGGCCTTGCCATCCTGCGCCTGCGGGGCCACTACCTGGCCATGGCCACCCTGGGCTTGGGCATCATCGTGTACATCGTGCTCCGGGAAAACCTGGGGATGCCCCACCTCAACCTCACGGGAGGGTTCGACGGGATCGTGGGGGTTCCGCGCCTGCGGGTGGGCGGCGCGGAGTTGTGGCCCGTGCAGGTGTACTACTTTGTGGTGTGGGCGGTGGCTCTCACCGTGGTGGCCCTGGGTCTTGGGGTCGTGCATTCGCCCGTGGGGCGGGCCCTACGGGCCCTCCACGGCAGCGAGCTGGCGACTGAGAGCGTAGGGGTGGACGTGGGGCGCTTGAAGGCGAAGATCTTCGCCCTCAGCGCGGCACTGGCCTCCGTGGCAGGGAGCCTGTACGCCCACTTTCAGGCCGCTGTGGTCCCCGACACCTTCGGGTTCGTGCCCTCCTTGGAGCTCGTGGTCATGTCCGCGGTAGGCGGTATGAGTAGCATTTGGGGGGCACCCTTCGGGGCCCTCACGGTGCTGCTCCTGGAGCAGCTGCTGCGCACCCACGTCCTCGGCCTCCTCCCCGCGGTGTCGGGGGAGCTGGAACCTGTGGTGTTCGGCGCGCTACTGGTGGTCATCATGATGTTCTGGCCCGCTGGACTGGTGAGCTCCCGCAAGGTCCAGGCACCGCCGGGGTCGAGCTGATGACGGGAGAAGCCCTCCTCGAGGTCAAGGGTGTCACCAAGGCCTTCGACGGACTGGTGGCGCTTTCGAACGTGTCCCTGCAGGTCCGCCCCGGTCAGATCAAGGGGCTCATCGGCCCCAACGGAGCCGGGAAGACGACTCTGTTCAACCTGATCGCCTGCTGTCTTGCACCGACGGCGGGTGACATCGTGTTCCGCGGTCGGTCTCTGGTCGGGCTCCCGCCCCACCGCGCTGCACAACTGGGGATCGCGCGGACCTTCCAGAACGTCCAGGTGTTCCCGGGGATGACGGTTCTCGAACACGTTCTGGTGGGGCTACACCGCCAGGCGCGGGCGGGGCTCCTCACCGCGGCGCTGCACACGGTGGGGGTCCGGCGGACGGAGCTACGGCTTCGGGAGCAAGCGGAGGTCCTGCTGGACCTGCTGGAACTCACGCCGTGGGCCGGGGCACCCGTGGAGGTTCTCCCCTTCGGCCTCCTGCGCCGGGTGGAGCTGGCGCGGGCCCTGGCGGTCCAACCCAAGCTGCTCCTACTGGACGAGCCCGGGTCTGGTCTGAACCCGACGGAAAAGCAGGCCATGAGCCAGCTGGTTCGCGGCCTGCGGGATCGGGGCGTCACCGTGTTTTTGGTGGAGCACGACATGACCATGGTGATGGGCCTTGCGGACGAGGTCGCGGTGCTGGACCACGGAGCCCTGCTCTGCGAGGGTCCGCCGTCGAAGGTTCAGCGGGATCCGCGGGTGGTGGCCGCGTACCTGGGCGAGGGGGACGATGCTTGAGCTGTGCGGGGTGAGCGCAGGCTACGGAAGGCTCGTGGTGCTGCGGGACGTGTCCCTCGAGGTTCCCGCGGGGCAAGTGAGCGCGGTCCTCGGCGCCAACGGGGCGGGCAAGACAACCCTCCTTCGGGTGATCTCCGGCCTCCTGACGCCCCGTTCGGGCCACGTGCGCCTCGACGGCCACGACATCACCGGCTGGCCTCCCGAGCAGGTGGTGGCCTGCGGGGTCGCGCACGTTCCCGAGCGTCGGCAGTTGTTCGGCTCCATGAGGGTGGAAGACAACCTCCTGCTCGGAGCGTACCTCCGACTCCGACGCGGTCACCGGCGCGAGGTCGAGGAGGACCTCGATCGGGTGTATGCACTCTTTCCCCGCCTGCGGGAGCGTCGTCGGCAAGTGGCGGCCACTCTGTCTGGGGGTGAGCAGCAGATGCTGGCCATCGGCCGGGCCCTCATGGCCCGGCCTCGGGTCCTGCTGCTGGACGAGCCGTCGTTGGGTCTCGCCCCCCTTCTGGTTCGGGAGCTGTACCGCACCATCCGCCAGCTGCGGGAAGAAGGGTACACGGTCCTGCTGGTCGAGCAGAACGCTCACCACGCCTTGCGCGTGGCGGATGTGGCGTACGTGATGGAGACCGGCGCCATCACCCTAAAGGGGTCCGGGGCCGAGTTGCTCCGCGCACCACAGGTGCAGGCGGCGTACCTGGGCGCCGAGACCTAGGAACACCTGTACCTGGCCTCCAGCCAGCTTCGGGGAACCAGGGCTTGGACGTGGCGGCCTTCACCGACCTTCTTCTGTTCGTTGAAGGCCTCCACCCGGGTGTAAACCCTGCGTCCCTCCACCCGCTCCAGGGTAGCCCGGACCCGTACCCGGGCTCCCACGGGGGTCGGCGCCAGGTGCACCACCTCGACGGCGTGGCCCATGGCCTCCTCGTGGGGCTCCAGGTACGGGAGGATCAGCTTGCGGCTGGCCTCCTCCATGTGCTTCACCATCATCCATGTGGCGTACAGGGGGTGCACCAAACCCAGCTCATCAAAGCGGGCCACCATGGCCTCGGTCACCACCACCGAGACTTCAGCCCACGCGCCCGGAGCGAGCCCCGCTCTCATCCCACGGAAGGCACCAGGTCCACGAACAGATGACCGTCCCGTTCAGCCCGTTTCCCCAGGGAGAAGGGCACCGGGTGGCGAAACAAAGGACCCTGGAAGACGAAGGTGTGGTACTCCCCAAATTCCCCGCAGGGATCAGCGCCGAAGGCCTCTACGGCCCGGATGAGCTCCTCATCGAGTTCCCGACCGACCCAGGACCGATCCCCGCGGGCCAGGTCCACGGCCGTCACCACGGCCCGGTACCCGGCGGCCACGAACTCGCGGGCGAGCTGGCCCGTCTGCCCTCCCCAGAGGAGCTCACGGTGTACGAAGCCGCGACGCGTCGTGCGCTCCTCGTACCACGCCCGAACGTCGGCCAGGTGGATGTTTCCGAACAACACCCCTTGAACGCCACGGGACCGGAGATCGTCCAAGAGCTGATCGAACACCGCCTCAAAGGCCTGCGGGTGGGTGTTCCGCTGGATGAGGGAGATCCCCAAGGAGGCCGCCTGGACCTGGATCAACGCCGCGGGGACCCCGTGGAACCTCACCCGGCCGCTAGTGCCCTCGTACACATTCACCAGGTAACGCACATCCAGCCCCGCGCCCCGCGCCCGGTGTAGAGCCAGAGCGGAATCCTTCCCACCGGACCAGAACAGCGCGTACCTTACAGCCACGCCGCGAGCCGCTCCTGCTCGAACCGGCGCTTGTCCTCCCACGCCTCGGGGCTGGGCTCCGATACCCGCACCTGTGGCTGGGGTTGCGCGAGGAAGTTCCCGACCACCTTGGCGGCCTTCTGCCCGCCCACCTCCACGAAGCAGTATCCGTACCCGTCGAACTCCAGGGGTGTACCGAGTCCGAGCTCGTGGAGGATGTGGGAAGCCGCCACCTTCGCCTGGGCTTCTGCGAACACCCCGGCCTTGGGCATGGGCATACCGGTGGCCATGCCGATCTCCACCACATCCCCCACGGCGAATACCCGCTCATGGGGAGTCCGCAGGGTGCGGGGATCGACCCGCACCCATCCGCCGTCCGCCAATCCGCTGTCCGGCACCACCTTCGGTGCACGGTGGGGAGGCACCGCCACCAGGACGTCGCACGCCAGCTCTCCGTCCTCAAACACCACCCGCCCCGGTTCAACCCGCACCACCTTTCGGTTCGGTTCGAACCGGATGCCCTTCGAGGCCAGCTGCCCCTCCACGGCGGCGCACGCAGCGGGCCCCGCCGCAGGGAGAGAGCTGGGCTGAGGGGTGAAGGCGACCATCTCGACCCGGCTCCGAACGCCCCGACGGCGGTAGAAGTCATCCAGCAACAAGGCAGCCTCGTACGGCGCGGGCGGGCACTTGTAGGGTAGGCCCAGGATTCCGACCGCAACCCGTCCGCCCGCCAAGGCGCGCACCTCCTCCGCGCGGTGTTCCACCGCTTGGGCGTCGTACAGGTTCACGGCCCAGCTGGCCCCGGGGACCAGGTCTTCCCTCGTCTCCGCCCCCAGGGCGACGATCAGGTAGTCGTAGCGCAGCTCTCCGTCGCGGGTCCGCACCCGGCGGCCGTGGGTGTCGATGGCGACCACCTCCTCCTGAACCCAACGCGCTCCGTGCCGGGCGACGTTGGCCAGGGGCCGGGTTCCCGTGGCGAAGTCCCCCAGGCCGGCCAGCACCCACAGGTTTCGCACCCCCAGACAGAACGCGTCCTTGCGTTCTACAAGCACCACGTCGTGTCCGGCCCGTGCTGCAGGGCTCAAGGCCGCGGCGGCGCTCAGACCCCCGAATCCGCCTCCCAGGATCACCACCCTTGCCATGGCTCCTCCCCGCCGGACTCCCTCGCGTTCTGCTCACCTTCTCTAAGATACCTGGTGCGGTTGCACTAGGGGAGCTGCGCCGGTACGCGTTTTATCGCACGAACTTTCCGGATTGGCGACGCGAAGAGGATGTGCTAGCGTGGGAGTTGCCAGCGGGTGCGCAGCGCCGAGGTGGGAGCGAGGTGCTCCGCAAGGAGTAACCCGGCCTAACTCGGGGCCAGCGGCCGCTGGCGTTTTCTCTTCCTCGCATCTTCGCCGCGGTGTATCCTCACTGAAGGATGGAAGGCTCCCTGGTGGCTTCGCGGCGGCGCCGCACAGTGCCGGTGCGGATCGGAACCGTCACCCTCGGCGGGGGTGCGCCGGTCGCGGTGCAGTCCATGACCAACACGGACACCGCGGACGTCGAGGCGACCACCCGGCAGGTGCGGGAACTGGCTGATGCCGGCAGCGAGCTCGTGCGCATCACGGTGAACACCGAGGAGGCCGCGCGGGCTGTGCCCCGCATCGTGGACCGCCTGCGGGAGACCGGAGTGCGCGTCCCCATCGTGGGCGACTTTCACTACAACGGCCACCTGCTCCTCACGCGTTACCCCGAGTGCGCCCGCGCCCTGGACAAGTACCGGATCAACCCCGGGAACGTGGGCCCCCGCGGCCACGACGAGAACTTCCGCACCATCGTGGAGGTGGCGCTTCGGTGGGAGAAGCCGGTGCGCATCGGCGTGAACTGGGGTTCCCTGGACCCCGCCTTGCTCACGGAGCTCATGGAGGCCAACGCGCGGCGCCCCGACCCCGAGGACGCCCGAACGGTCACGCGTCGGGCCATGGTGGAGAGTGCTCTGCGCTCGGCCCGGCTCGCAGAGTCCTTCGGGCTTCCCCACGACCGCATCGTGCTGAGCGCCAAGGTCAGTAGCCCTCCCGATCTCATCGAGATCTACCGCGCGCTGGCTGACGGGTGCGACTATCCGCTGCACCTGGGCCTCACGGAGGCCGGGCTTGGGACGAAGGGGATCGTGGCGTCCGCCGCGGCGCTCGCGGTGCTGCTGCACGAGGGGATTGGGGACACCATCCGCGTCTCCCTCACTCCAGCCCCCGGAGGGGACCGGACGGAGGAAGTGCGGGTGGCCCAGCAGATTCTGCAGAGCCTTGAGATCCGCACCTTCTTCCCCCAGGTGACCGCCTGCCCGGGCTGCGGGCGGACCACCAGCACCTTCTTCCAGGAGATGGCGCAGCGGGTCCAGGACTACTTACGCAGCCGGATGCCCGAGTGGAAGGAGCGCTACCCCGGTGTGGAAGAGCTGCGGGTGGCGGTCATGGGATGCGTGGTGAACGGCCCCGGAGAGAGCCGCCACGCCCACGTGGGGATCAGCCTTCCCGGCACCTTCGAGGAGCCCAAGGCCCCGGTGTACGTGGACGGCCGCCTCCTGACCACTCTGCGGGGAGAGCGGATCGTGGAGGAGTTCTGCGCGCTGGTGGAGTCCTACGTGGCCGCCCGCTACGGGGTGCCGTCAAACCGAGTGCCTTGACAACGGTCTCCCGCGTGGGTATGGGTGGAGGTGGAGGGGGTTCCCTCCGGATTCCCGCCCGGAAAGGAGGTGACGGCAGATGGTGTGGGCGAACTGGGTCAACGCCGTGGTGGGCGTGTGGTTCGTGCTGTCGCCGTTCGTCCTCGGCTACTCCGCGGACGCGGGGCGGACCGGGACGAGCATCGT
>VAPR01000872.1_pt1 | contig 17356 bp, 22 predicted proteins | sample 3380701 | NCBI WGS metagenome assembly VAPR01 (sample SAMN11536904, study PRJNA540576) | hot springs metagenome | isolation source: hot spring wet sediment | place: Spain: Lobios | collected 2014-01 | reverse complement strand
TCATCCTCAGGCTTACAGGCATCATCACCAGATGACCAGATATGGCATCAGGATAGTCCTAACGTTGATGGTGTAGCAGAGAGTGGAGATCAACTTGGTTATAGACTCTAGGTTCACCTTCTATTTATTTTTGGTAAGTAAATGAATCATCCTGTAGATATAGTTGATATCTCATTATCCATAATATTAATTATAAGAAATAAGACAACCACTGCTTTGTTACATAACTAGTATATCACTTATCTATATGCTATATTGCTATCATCCCTTATAAGTCCATACCTCCTTAGTACTGCTTCCCTCTGATCTGAACTTGCTAGATGTATGTATCTATTCCTTATAGGAGAACATTTCCTCCAATTCCCATATATCACTTATAGATGAGCCATACTCCTTCTCTACATGCGTTAATGCTGTATGCCTTATCAGATACAACCATACCCTCTTCCTTATACCTGCCTCCCTCCCTTGCAAGGTCCTTTATGAACCTCCTTAACCTTGGTAGGATATCCTGCCCTTTGGTCTTGAGTACCAGAGATATGCAGATGGATCATCCTTTGCAGGATGCTGCTCATACCAATCCCTTAATGCACTGTATGAGAGCACAAGTGTGAGTGTCTTTACCGGTCTTACCCTTCGTGGTAATCTCAACATACCCCTCATGGAATACTATATCACCTATACGCATATTCAAGAGCTCAGATGGTCTTGAGGCAAACTCATACATTACATATAATAGCGCTCTATCCCTTGCTGGATACCTGCTCACTCTTGCTACCGCATCAACAAGTTTAAGGAACTCCTCCTTGCTGAGGAGGTCTGTAGCCCTTACAGTCTCTTCCCTCATAGCCTTCCTATTGTAGCGATCTGGCTTTATGTGCGCTGCCTCCTTGCAGTAACTACCTTCACCCTCTGCAACCTCCCTATGCTTTGCATAGTGCACTAGCCTCTTAAGAACCCTCAATGCTACTGCTATAGTTGCATTGCTCCAACCTCTGTTGTTTATTACTGCAAAGGCTATCCTGTCATATCTCCTTTAGCAAGATCCTCTAGCCTCTTCTCTATCCCAAGCCTCTTCATGATCTTGAGTACTTCGTAGGAGAACTGGGCATATGTTACAACTCTACCTATCTTTATACCATGTATGAATAGTGCGTTAATAAAGCCCCTAACAGTCTCCTCATCAGTGTTGTTGCTTACCTCTCGCTCTATCCTACTTAAATGGTAGGTTAGGCGTCTATGATATCCATAGATATCTTCTACTGCTTCTGCTATATCAACAGGTGTAACAGTAGCAATAGTATCGATAGTACTAACAGCAGTGATATCAGCAGTGGTATCAGCAGTACCGCTATTACCCCTTAATCCATTATCCTCTCTCCTTCTAGCCTTTTTGCTGTACACCTTCGATCCAATATATAAGTATGCGGTGGCCGGGATTTGAACCCGGGTCAGCAGCGTGGCAGGCTGCTGTCCTAGACCATGCTAGACGACCACCGCAGATGGCAATGCAGATTTGCATGCTCTTTATTTATAACTTTTTCAAATCCTGCCTCTTCACAACCACATACCTAGTTCATTATAAAGAGATAAATAGACTATCGTTACGAGTCTTTACCCATATGAATAGGATAAGGAGGATAGCCATGCAGTTGCTCGAGAGGTATGATGGTATGTTCAGCACTGACTTTGAGAGCAACAAGGAGTTGCTTGATAAGATAGCAATCTTTAGATCTAAGGAGTTGAGGAACGAAGTTGCAGGTTATATAACAAGGCATATAATGAGGAAGGCTTCTGCTCAGACAACTACAATGGATGAGAAGGATAAGGAGGATGAGGTTGGTGATGGTAGTAATAGTAGTAATATAGAGAACGAGGGTGTAGAGAAGGCTAATACTGTTGCTGATGATACAGCATGATAGATATAAGAAGAAGATGACGGTATGGTTAAGATTAAGGTAAGATTACTTGGAGGTGTTAAGAGATTGCTAGGAAGAGATGTTATTGATCTTGATGCAGAGGGCGAGGTGATCACTCTAAAAGACTTGCTTGCACTCTTGGCATCCATGAGTATGAATAGAGATGCAAATGGCTTACTTGCTCCAAGCAACCTGCTCGTTGTTATAAATGGGAAGGAAGCCTCACTCCTTGGAGGGTTTGATGCGGTTATAAAGGATGGGGATCAGGTTAGCATCCTAACAGTTGTACATGGTGGTTGCTTATAGTATGATATTAAGGTTGATCAACGATGAATATGTTTATCATGTAATGCTCATCTACATTACTGTAGATCTCTCGCTTGAAGAGCCAGAGGAGTTTGTTAGAAGGCTTAGGGCTCTTGCTACTGAAGAGAAAGAGAATGGTATCATTGTACAGGTTGTAGATGCAGATAGCATTGCTGGCAGAGATCATCTCCTAGAGGTTCTTGCTCAATCACTTGAGGCTGAGAGAAGGTCATGCATGCTAGCAAAGAGGGTTGAGGTTGATATGATACTGAGGTTAGCATGTACAAGGCAGATATCAGATGCTATAGAGAGGGTTGGGTTGAAGAAGGAGAGCGGAAAGGCACTACTTGTAGCAGTAGTACGTGAAGAGGATGCTTATGATAGTAGGAGCATGAAGGAAGATGATGTGGGTGGAGAAGATGATGGAAGAAGGAAGGGAGAGGAGTGGAAGGAGGAGAAGAATGATGACAGTAGTAGTTACTACTATAACCTCCTCATATCATTCAAGGATAGGCTGAAGGCAGTGGATGGGGTGAAGAGGGTGTATGACGATGAGGTTGAGGTTGGACTAAGAGGAGAAGGGGAAGAGAAAGAGAAGGAGGAGAAGGAGGAGAAGAAGAGTACTGTATATGAGCATCTAGCAAGTATACATGGGATAAGTGAGCAGGAACTAACCTCATGTATAAGTAGCAATAAACTCGTTAGCATACTTGCAGAGAGGGCAAACCTTCTACACAGATGAGTCTGCTAACGAGCGTTTAACCTTTATGCTACTGAATACATCATCATACTTGAGCACTGCTACCCCTGTAACCTTACCTACAACCTCTATGAGCACTAGCCAATCATAGTTGGTGAGATCTACACGCCTATCTATCCTTGATGCTACTGCCTTTATAATCTCCATACTATGAAGGCTATGCATCATCCTCTTCTCAACCGTTATCCTAAAGCTCTCATCCTTGCCTATCTTCAATGATGCTAACTCACTGCAAGCATCGCTTATCTCCTCTACACTTGTATTCACTACCTTCTCAATAGGGATGAGTCTTAGTATATACCTTATCCTCCATGGCTCATCCATAGCAATGCTCCTAAGCGATCTAACAACCTTGAATGGATCTATGCTGGATCTGCATGCAAGCAAGCCTGAGATCCCTGTATACCATACATCTACAAGCCCAACCTTAGCCTCTCCTTCATCCTTGAAGAGTTCATGCATGAGCGTTACCATCTCATCCCTAGCATCCCTCTCTGCATGCCTGTAAGTTGTTAGTAGCATGTTAAAGTCAGATCTCTTCAATATCTCTCCCCTCTCACTCTCCTCCCTCCTTCTTCTCCTCTTCCTCTTTACCTTTTTCTTCTCCTTCTCCCCTCCTACCCCTCCTCCTACTACTATTCATACCATAAAATTTACTCATGCTAACATATCTCTCATCTGTACTCCATGAGACACCTCTCCAACTCCTCCCTTGCTATAGCCCCTTCCCTTATAATCATACCCTTCTCTACATCATATACTGTCGATGCCTTGCCAATATTTGCTTCTCCACAGTCAAGTATAGCGTCCAACCCATTAAGCATAGCCATGACCTGCATTGCGTTTACTGCTGGACTCATACCAGATGGGTTTGCGCTAGTACCTACAAGCACACCATTGCATAGGCTTATTAGCCTCAATGCATGCTCATGATTTGGTACCCTAACCCCTACCTTTCCATCCTTTACTATCCTGCTAGATATCTTAGCATCCTTGAGTCTAGCGAGTATGGTCAATGCTCCAGGCCAGAAGTGCCTTGCAAGTACCAAGGCTCTCTCATCCATGTATGCTATCCTCATAGCATCCTTAACACTTGCACATAATAATGGTACTGCCTTACCTTCTTCCCTCCCCTTTATCCTGAAGACCCTCTCAACAGCATCCTCATTGTATGGATCACAGCCCAATCCATACACTGTATCTGTAGGATAGGCTATAACCCCTCCTTCTCTCACTATTGTAGCAGCCCTTGCTATACCCTGTTCATTGCATTGTAGTAGCAATGGAAGCATCTTATATCTAAACCAAAATACTTATTAATAGATTGCTTGCTGGTAAAGAGTCATGCTAGAAGAAGAGGAGATGGAAGAAGAGGAGTTCGATGAGGATTTTGAGGAGGATTTTGAGGAGGATTTTGAGGAGGAAGATTACGACTATGAGGAAGAGGTAGAGGAGGAGTACTAACTATCGCTATATTTTTATTAATTATTATCCCCATCACCATTATTATTATATCCTACTATCCTCACTATCCTCCTAGTTAGCGTATATACCGTGAGAAGTATGGAAGAGATTCCAGATATCTTGATGAGACCTGCTAGATAGGTATAGTATGCACTATAGAATATCATACCATACCAGCTTATGAACTCTGCTACTGCTAGAAGTGTTATCCCTGCTGCTATAATCATGGATGTAGCCTTCCTACTTGCTAGAGAGAGCATCATGCACTGTGTTGAGCCATACACTATAAGCATGAATGCTATTGCCTTTGTAACATACTCTAATGAGTTACCAGGGATTGTGAAGAATGGGTATATGGAGAATGTAAGAAGGATTAGCAGTGGTACCATGTACTTGAACCCCTTCTGTACACTGTATGCTAGTGCAATGAATGCATAACCTATAGTGCTTAAGGTTGTTGATACCATGCTATATGCATCTATGTATAGTTCTGCTATACTCATCATGAAGCCCAAGCCTATTGAGATGAACGCTATAGATAATCTTAGCATGGTAGGGCTCTTGGTTATGGTATAACCTTTGTACGTGAGCAAGCCTAAGGCTATGCCAAGTAACATCCCAAGAGCATAGATGATCATAAACATGTCTGCTTCCTCAACCACTCCTCTTCAACTCCTATGCTCCATCTAGCCTTCAGCCCATCTATCTACCTACCTACTCTAATCTATCCTCTTCTTGCTCATTAACTTTACAATTATCTCATAACTTGTAATCGTTCAGCACATCCCTGTACCTTGGATCAGTGTAGGCTAGTATCCTAACATACTCCCCATAGGTCACATCTAGCATACACTTATCACACTTTACACGAGAGAAGTTATCCTCCAACACAGCTATTGAGCCACACTTGGGGCATTTAACACGCATATACTATACTCGGTGAAGAAACTAATAACGGTTTTGCCTTGTTGGTATTGAATGAGGGAAAGGATGTATATAGATGGTGAGGAAAGAAGAGAGAAGAAGAAGGTAATTATGATGATGAGGATGATGAAGATGATGAAGAAAGCATCTCAAGCATCTGTATATATCCTCTTACCATCTTATAATTATGGCTAGTTAATTCTATGGCTAGGTAAAGATACTCATCCATAAGGTAACAATATATAATAAGCATAAGCACCAACCCATGATATGGTAAGATGTGTAAAGTGTGGTAGCGAGATAGATGAGAGCATAGAGAGGGATGCTAGGGCAAAGAGCTATGGTAGTTGCAACAACTGCTGGAATGAATGGACTAGGTATAGCATAATGGTAATAAACGATCTCAGGCTAGATATGTCTATACCAGAGCATAGGCAGATGCTTAAGAGGTATGAGAGGATATTCTTTGGGTTGGAGCAGATAGGGCAGGGTATGAGGGATGTAAGCAAGGAGGAGGAGAGGGTTCCAGATAAGAAGTGATTTGTATTATCAGCAATACTGTATATACCAGAGAGATGAAGAGGCATAAACCTAGATAATAAGATCAAATGATAAGATAAGATCAAGAATGCAAGCCTACTTCCCTTAGAACGTTCTCTGGTATGCTACTCAACAGCGTCCTCTTGCTCTCCTCATCCATCTCTTGAAGTACACGCTTAATACTTGCTACCGTTGCACCCCTCACATCCACATCAAGGGAGTTTAACACATGCAGTAATGGGGCAAAGTCTATCCTTGCTACTTTGCTTGCATTGCTAACCATGACTCTAGCGTATATGCTGAATATGCTATTCCTCCTCTCATCACCGAACTCGTGGAGCAGTTCAAGCCAGGTCTTGAAGAGCCTTGCTACAGTACCCATCTCCATGCTTGGAAGAGCATCTACAACATTCCTTATCATCTCTACCTTATCCTCCTCTTGGAGTGTGAAGAACTCATTAAGCCTATTCCTCATCATAGGCTTTCTGAGGAACTCTGGGAGTCCAGCGAGTATGTATATTATGTTCCCAGCATAGTTTGGAGTACTCTTATTACTAGCATCATCTACAACCCTCATCTCTCATGTTATAAACCCATAATGGTTATATCTCTTTTCCTTTTACCATCTACATCCGATGATAAGTAGTAGGGAGAGGGAAGGTATAGAGAGAGGGGGTGAGGTAAGAAGGGATAAGAGTATACTTGTACTCTGCATAGATAGGGATGATGATATAGGCTCAAAGGCAGGTATAGGTACACCTGTAGTAGGCAGGGATGAGTGCATAAACGCTGGTGTAAGGCTTGCTATAGAGGATCCAGAGGATGCAGACTCTAATGCTATATTTGCTGCTGTCAAGGTGTATGAGGAGTTGGTAAGCAAGGGCTATAAGAGTGAGATAGCCCTGCTCTCAGGCTCATATAGGAGAGGTGTTGAGGCTGATGAGAGGATAGTGAGCCAGTTGCATAGTGTGCTGAAGAGGTTTAGTGCTGATGCTGTTGTTATGGTATCTGATGGTTCAGATGATGAGTCAGTGCTCCCAGTGATACAGGGTATAGTGCCAGTTATATCTGTGCAGAGGGTTGTAATAAAGCATAGCAGGAGTGTAGAGTACTCATACGCATTACTTGCTAGATACCTAAGGTCCTTGATATATGATCCTAGATACTCCAAGTTCTTCCTAGGCATACCTGGTGCACTCCTACTTGCAGGGGGACTCTCTATAGTACTCAACCTTGCAGACTACGCATTACCTATGCTCTCAATAATACTTGGAGCGATATTCCTCGTTAGGGCATTCGATGTAGATAGAACATTGCTTAGCATAACAAAGAGCACAACGCCATCAAACTTCGTCAGGGTATTCTCCATAGTAGCAGGTATAATAATAGTTATAGCATCTCTAGAGACAGGATACGTTAACGTGCAGGGCATGCTTGAGGGACATGATGCATTGAACATAATCTTGAACAAGGATATAATAACAGCATTCCTCATCAACATGCTCCCCCTACTCTGGATAGGTATAGGTGTTATACTTGGAGGCAGATTATTGAGCAATATCTTCAGGAGTAGCATAAAGGCCATAAGTGATGCATTAAGGTTGGTAGTACTTGGGCTCTTCTATATACCAGTACAGCAGTTGATACTCATGATCAAGGGGGAAGCAAATCCATTCAGTCTAGTCTCATCCCTACTCCTAGGGTTTGCTGTAACACTGATAGCAGTAACGCTTGTGTATGAGTACTACAGGAAGAGAGCATCATCAACAACCAAGGCAAGTAAGAATACTACTAGTAGTAATAGTAACAGCAGTAATGCTAGTGATGTTGATGAAGTAAATTATAAGGATGATTGAAGGTAGTTATGGTAGATAGGTAGGTAGATAGGAAGGTATGCATACTACTAGCAGGCATCTAATTAATAATATACAATGAACCAACACATACCTATAATTACATATAAAATATATAAAAAGTATCATTACAGCATTATATATGCTAGAAGAGAGATCTGCTGGAGCGGTACTCTTCCGTCTACAGGATAGAGAGCCTATATACCTTATCCTGCACTACCATGCTGGGCACTGGGACTTCCCTAAAGGTAATATAGAGCAGGGGGAGGATGAGTTGAGTACTGTGAAGAGGGAGATAAGGGAGGAGACATGCATAGATGATGTTGAGTTCATCCAAGGGTTCAGGAGGATGGTTGAGTACATGTATAGGAGGGCTGGGAGGTTGGTGCACAAGGTTGTTGTATTCTATCTTGCAAAGACAAGCAAGGATGAGGTTAAACTATCGTATGAGCATAACGATTACAGATGGGGTAGGTTTGATGATGCCCTAAACCTCCTAACCTACAACAACTCAAAGATAATACTCAGGGATGCTGATGAGTTCCTTAGAGGCATATTATCCTCGTGATATTGAGGATATCCTAGCAAGTCTTGATGCCTCTCTTACTGGATCATCAGCACCAAGTATGCTTCTACCAACTATTATGTAATCTGCCCCATTGCTCAACGCTGCTGATGGATCTCCTCCTTGAGCACCGCTCCCAGGTGAGAATATAGCAACATGCATATGAGCATCTTCAATGTATGCTCTACACTCCCTTATCATCTCTGGTCTAGTTGCGCCTACAACTATACCATCTGCACCTGCTGCTAGAGCCCATCCAAGGAATACCCTGTATATGCTTGTGGATGGAGAAGGAGAGTGTTGCTGTAGTTGCATTTGCACATCCCCTCCCTGCTGTTGTTGCTTCTGTTGCTCATCCTCCTCCTGCTCTTGCTCCCCATGCACTATCTTTATACGCATACCATAACTACTCTCAGCACCCTTATGGCTCATATACACAAGTGCTATAGCACCCATACCTCTACTATGTGCATTGTGTATAGCATCCTTCAATGCATCAAGTCCAATTATCGGGTTGATTGTTAGAGCATCAAAGTTAGACTCTGCTAGCTTATCAATTGCAACCTTGTTAGTGCTAGGGATATCGTTCAACTTGATATCTGCTATGCTCTGTAGCCCATGTGAGTGGGCACGATCATTTATATACTTTACATCATCCATGCTTAGAGGAAGAAGGAGGTGCATGTTCATCTTTACACTGCATATGTATCCTGCTAGAGCATCTATTATTGAGCATACCTTCTCAACTCGTACATCATTGGATAGGTCTAATGCAAGCACTATCCTGCTACCATCATGCTCCTCTACAGATGCACTAAGCCTCTTCAGGAATATGGATGTGGGCGTAGGTGTAGGTGTAGGTGTAGGGGTTGATGCATGTATAGGATTGGGCATGTACCTAGCATTATTACTGTTATTATACTTGCTATGACTCATCTCCTCACCTTACCGTTCATACCTGCTGATCCCTAACCCTTATAACCTTCATGTATATGTATCCATGCCCATCTATATCGTTTGTGAACTCTGGCTCTTCCCCGCTCTGGCTAGAGTACCTTACAAAGTTACCCTCTGGCATCTTATCCAGAACTGTATAGCAGAAGTATGGGGTACCATCCTCATTGCTATTCATGAACATGCCTACTACTATCATTCCATCTGCTTTAGCATCCTTGCCCTTATCCTTGCCTTTGCCATGTATGTAATGCCTCTTCATTAGGAATAGTGGTGTCAAGACCTCTTCTCTCATATACCTATAGAGTACCAACTTTGCTAAACTGCCTAGGTTACTCATCACTATACTCTCTGTATGCATCTCCCTCCTACCCTTGAGCATCCTCTTTGGCATCTCCTCAACCCTTATTATTGGAGCATAGGAGTATGCTGGGTTATTTGCTGCATTGACCATATTGATCTCCTCATTACCCATGTAAATCCTGTATGCAATGAACTCTCCAGAGCATTCAGCATTAACATAGCAGAACAATGGCCTTGCTAGACCTACATTTATGCCTACTGCTAACACATCCATATTCTCTAGCCTGAACGCATAAACAGGCAACGATACAACCTCTAGTGCAGATGCTAGCCTTGCAAGATCGTTAATGCTTGCTAGTTGCATGTAGTAGGGTATCTTCACCAGAAGCATAAATATGGAAGAGTAATTAAAGGGTTACATCCATAGAGCAAGAGATCATCATATAGGCTGTCTGAACCTAAGAACTACCTTGCTGCTATATAGGATGTATATATCGCCATCGTCCTTATCTACATCCATACCACTTATCGGTTTATATGGATCTTTATATAACAGAGAGAGTGGATATGAGCATGCTTGTTGATCTGCTGGATAACATATTCTTCCCCATGCTGCAACCAACTTACCACTACCATCTATTGCATCATCACCACCATCATCATCAACATCCATAACAATCACGCTAGTTGTTGTTGCTATGTAGATGTATCCCCTGTCATCAACATCCATATCCACTATAGCATCGATTGAGTGATTAGGGGTCATGGGGTTGATGAAGTTTAGTTTGCCTACAAACCTTCCGTCATGCTTGTTGAATACCTGTATCCTCCTATTATACTCATCAATAACATACAACTGCTCATCTGCAAGTGCACTGTTTCCTATGCTATAGAACTGTATATCTCCACGCTTTAATGGTCCACTACTATCAGGATCGCTACAGTTAGTACCAGCAGGTACAGGCTCCTCCCACTCTATCTCAAGACTCCATCTACCATCTGGATTACGCTTGTAATGTGGTATAACATAACCATAGATGGTACACTTGGTTGTGATCCATAATCTCTTAAGAATAGTACCATCCTTCATTATGGCTATACCATCGTTAAGTACAACATAGATGTAACCTTCATCATCTATCTCAACATCCATCACATAGCTGCCCAGTGTTGAGCCTAAGAAGTACTCTTCCAACATATGTCCATCCTCATCATAAACCTTAACCTTATCCTTCAGGAAGAGTGCAACCTTACCATCTCCATAAGCAATACCACTCTTCCCCAATTCTTCAAGACCATACTCCTCGCTTGCAACTGCTGTCCATTCGCCAACCTTAACTCCATCATCTTTATTATACTTGTGTATCTTGATCTCGTCATTACTATATAATGCTATGAATATGTTATGCTTACTTACTGCTATATCGTGTGCTTCACTCTCTATATGTTTATACTTGTATACATTCCATACATAATCAAGTCCATTGCCATTACTCCTATGTACCTTTATTGTACGTATACCATTAGAACTGTTCTCTATTATGTAGATAGCATCATCGCTAACAGCAAAGTCTATAATAAAGTCTATAGTACTACTAACAACATGATCATCTATCCTATTAACAAGCAAACCTGAATCTGTAAATACATGAATAATACCCTTAACATCAAGTACATATACATAGCCTCTATGGGCTCTTATCTCTTCTGGATAGTTATCTGGGTATAGGCTATCGTATATGATCCAACTTGTCACTATCCTTCCATCCTCATCTAACTTATACACTCTATCAACTTTATCATGTCCGCCTAGTACATACAGATTATCATCTTCATCTATTGCAATATCTGCGATTATATCTATCTCACTATTGCATGGATCTACATATGTAGCAATAAACTTACCATCGCTGCTGAACCTCTTTATCTCATTATTACCAACAACTACAACATCACCATTGCTGTATGCTGCTATCATATTATTAATTAGAGGAAAGTAATCTTCATTATAGTAATCTTCATAGCAATTCTTTGCATGTACTGGTTTTGTCCATGTCTTCATCAATTCACCATCCTTGCTGAATATAGTAAGGAGATTATAGTTTAAAATTAGTACGTAGATGTTACCATTACTATCAACAGTAACAATATTATCTGAATTATAATAGTAGCCAAACGAGAATGGATAGAATATATCGATGTCTCTACCTATCCCAATTGAGAATATCTCTCTACCATTGGTATCGAACTTGACTATCTTGTCTGTAGCACTAACTATTATTATATTACCGTCTTTATCGGTGAAAATGTCTACAGGGTATATATCGCTATAATCATAACCCTGATTATCTATAGCAATGTATGAGCCATCGAACATGTACTGTCTTGTCTCAGAACCATTGAACAATGTATGTGATATACGCTCATCAACAAGTTTGTTGATCATCTTTATCTGCTCAACAAGGGATGAGTTCATGTCCTTAACCCTATCGTTAAGATCTGCTATCTCCTTGTTCTTTGAGTCAACCTCTATAGATTCGAATACATATAGTATTAACAATACGCTAGTAATTACAAGAATTATATGTGTTCTAGCAACTCTACCCATATTTATAAATAGAGAGGGTTAAGATATATAAATGATGAGATATGTTGGTTGCTGTAGTAGAAGGGTTACATGGCAGGAGTATGCAAGGTTATTCAATGCCATAGAGGTTGATAGCACGTTCTACAAACTTCCTAGGATTAAGACAGCAAGGAGATGGTTTGAGAGCACATCTAACATAGTAAGGTTCTCCATAAAGGCATTCCAGTGCATAACCCATCCAGCAGGTATAACATGGAGGAGAGCAGGTGCACAGAGACCAACTAGCAATCTTGAAAGATATGGGCATCTCAAGCCTACTGAAGAGAACTTTATGTTATGGGATGCAACACTAGCAGTATGCAAGGCAGTTAATGCAAGACTATGCTTGCTACAGTTACCTCCATCATTTGAGTGTAATGATGAGCATGTTAACAATGCTATAGCGTTCCTCTCAAGCATAAGGAGAGATGGTATAAGCATAGGTATAGAGTTGAGGAATAGATCATGGATGGTTGAGGAGAATAGAGGTAAACTGCTTAGCATACTTGATAGGGGTGTTGTACATGTTACAGATCCATTCACTTGGATTCCATTACTAGTTGGTAATATTGCATATCTTAGGATGCATGGCAAGTTATCGATTAAAGGTAATACGATAAGATATGATTACTCACACATATATAGTGATGATGAACTTGTAAGGCTTAAGAATATTGTAGATGCTCTATCTGCTGATGAGATCTTCATAATGTTCAACAACATAAACATGCATGATGATGCTTTACGCTTCAAATCGCTACTGAGTTGATTGATTTGTTCATGCTAAGAGCCAACAGTAGAATCATTGATACTGCATAATACAATAGTAATTGGGAATGCTGGGATTACATATGTGCCTATTATCTCAACCGCAGAGTTACCATTGCTATTGTTATTATTGTTACTGTAGCCATCAACATCATCATCCCTATCTATAGCGATCTCAACTATCCTAACATCAGTTGTTGATGCTATATACTCTTTATGCTCAATAACATTACTACCATCAACAAGTACAGAGAGTCTAGATGGGACATCTATGATATGGGATGGTAATGCAAATATAGCATGAGTACTATAGCCTACATCCATTAGCCTAATAAGCAATGATCTCTTACTAGTATCAACCATAATGCTATCATCTACAACTCTAGCATCTATAACTGCAATTACCAAAGGAGGATCTATGCTTATACATTCACCTTCCACAATACATAATCTAGCAACGCTCTTCTCTTCATACACTGCAACCTCAAGCGTTGTGCTCTGATAAGTGCATATATCTAAACATCTCTACAATGGCTTGTTGCTGTTATCGTATAATAGCCTTGTTCAGTTGGATTGAATTTTACGCTGAAACATCTGACGTGCTGGTTGAGATTGGGATAGACTCGCCGTATGGATCATCAAAAGAGTATGAAGGAGTAGAGAAGATGGTAGATGGTTCTCCATTGTATAGTATGATGCCATTGATATCATATTTCTTCCTGCTATGTAATGCTCCATAGGCTCTATGACTGGTAGAGAGTTATGGGTTGCATATGTATAATCTGCTAGCGGTATGGTTATGGTTATCAATGAAAGTAAGAGGAATAAGTTAAATTAAAAGAGTAAGAGTAGTAAAAGGGTTCATATCAATGCTATACCTCATCACTTCCTTCTATCTATTATATCGTATACATCCTCACCTGTGCCTATTAGTGTAACCTTGAGATTCAACTCATCCTCTATGCTCTCTATGAACCTCTTTGCTTCATTGCTTAACTGCTCATATGCTCTAGCATGTTTGCAATCAGGGAAGAGTACATCTAACTTTGTTACTGCAATCTGAGTTGCACTGTTAAGCATAACAGCCCTCTTGGCTAACCTCATGTTGAATGGTGCTGCCCTCCTCTCCCTACCTGTAACAGTTGCTACTTCAAGCCATCCCCTCCTCCTTGCCTCTTCTCTATCCAATTCACCCTCAAGCATGCCAGAGCCAACCCTAGTAACATAAGCCTTGAATACAACAAGCACATCATCAACCCTTTTTGGACCTATACCAACATCTGAGCATATAGCAGATGCTGTTACATCCTTTGAGGTTACGAATGGGTATGTGCCATGGTATAGGGATAGGAATGTACCTTGTGTACCTTCGATGAGTACATGCTCTCCCTTGTCAAGTGCATCATTAACTAGTTGAGATACATCGCCAGTAAGCCTTGCTAGGCTATCTACATCTTTAGCCAACCTAAGCATCCTTGATGCTCTATCTGCATTTGCTGGACCACTGCCAGAGCCTGTAGTACCTATCATCCTTGAATGCTCCCCAGCTCTATCCATCTCTTTATGCCTCTTCTCTATTATCCCTGCTTGATGATCAACAACAACCTTATCCAATACACCAAACTCTCTCACCTCATTCAAGAGAACATCTGGGTCTATAAGCACACCTGCTCCTATCATTAATCTACATCCCCTGTATGCTACAGCACTTGGGAGCATCCTAACCTTGTATGTTCTACCATCTATGGTGAATGTATGCCCAGCATTTGGTCCAACACCTCCCCTAACTGCTATGCTAGGTTTATCCTTCAAGGCTAGATAGGCTATCACCTTACCTTTACCCTCATCACCAAAGAACCCACCAACAACTACTGTTGAAGGCATCTCTACTCAACCACTACTATCCATATCCTGTTCTATAATATCCTAACCCTTGCTAAGATACAGGATTGAGAAGGTTTATGAGCATGGGAGAGTTCTTGCAATATACATGTAACATATGCATCCTCCTCATCATCATAATAATAATACATAGCCCTGCATACACCTTATAGATTCTATTTATTCTAACCTGAGATGAGTTGTGGCTAGATGAGATATGAATAGTGTCTCACATAATTCATAAATTAATCCGTTTTTATATATGAAAATCATGATAAAATGGTCAAGAAAATATTTAATATCTATCTCATATTATAATTTCAGGTAATTCGTTAAAACTTATATATTATCAATTGGTTAGTAGGATATGCTACGAGAACTCAAGGTGCTTGGCTCATACTCGTTGAACAGGTTGCAGGGTAGGAAGAGTCCTTTGGTTGCAACATTTGCATTAACAAGTTACTGCAACTTCTACTGCCCTATGTGCATATTTGGTGCGTCAGATAAGGAGGCTCAGATGACAAATGCTCTAGAGAATGATCTAAAGACAGAGCAGTGGAAGTATGTGATGAGTAAGGTTGCTCCTCACGTTATATGGAGTATAGTTGAGGGTGGTGAACCAACAACCAGAAGAGATATAATGGAACTGCTACGACATCTTCACTCTATAGGGTTAGGGTTCACGCTCATAACAAATGGCTCCATGCTACACACTTTAGACCTTAAAGAACTTGCATCGTATGGTGTTGTATGCACTAGCATAGACTCTGTTAAGGAAGAGGCATACTGCAAGATAAGGGGTGTATCGCCAAGCATGTACAAGAGGGTCATGGAGAATGTTAGATTGCTGAGCAAGTACAATGTAAAGCGTGCAATAAATACTGTTATAACCAAGTACAACTGCGATGAGTTCATAACCCATGAGTACTTTGACTTCGTTAGGAAGGAGTTGGATGTACATGCTGTGAACTTCTCATTCGTTGAGGATGTCTTCCCAAGCAAGTATAGGCTTGCACCAGATAGGGAGAGTAAGAGCAGGGTAGCAAAGGCTATAATGGATTATGCTAAGAGCCATGATGACCCATTCATAGCAACACCATTCAGATACCTCAAGGATATGATAGAGTATGGTAGAGCAATGTATGATGCATGTGCAACATGGAAGGTTATATTTGTGCAGGCAGATGGTAGCGTTATAGTACCATGCTATAGGTTTGATAGTCCTGAGAATAGGATGAGCATCATTGAGCATAGCATAGATGAGATATACAGGCATAGAGCATGGGAGATAACAGATAGATGCAATGAGTGTGATAGTTTCTCATGTGTATGGTATCTTGCACAGAATCCACTCAATATAGCAGATGCGTACATAAGAGGGCTAATCTCTCTAATCAAGTACTTTGCTACAACTAGAATTGGGTTGAATGCAAAGTAGTGAGTAGATAGGCTAAAATACTGCTACTTAGATGATCACGAAATATAACACATCATATATAATGATGTATATTGAATTAATATTATCATAATAGGTTAATGTAACTTTCTACTCTTGTTTATTTCAAATGAATCTCTGATAGAATTGTTCACATCATAAAACTTGATAACAAGAGTACTACCATTGTTAATAACATCTATGTTCAAGAAACCATATGTGATCAACTGTGTTACTATGTAGTTTGCTCTCCCATTAAATGTATATAATGATTTTCCTCCAGTTCCTACAGTTATATATATCTCCCCTTCATAATCTGGATAGTCTGTAGTGCTCTCATTATATGTTATTACGCTATCATACTTTAATGGTTTTGATCTCTCATAATTATGGTTATGTGCCTGTAATACTAATCTACATTATATTTATCAAACAATGGTTGATATACATCCCTAAAAGATTTTAATGCTTGATGTATTGTTGGAGATGTATACATTGGTTTGTGGAAGTAGACTATTATCCAATCTATTATAGCATTGTTACTTGCATCGTAAAGATCTTTCTTTGCAAAGTTGTATTGAGCAGAACCTATTCCAAATGATGATTCTGTATCCAACACAAGAAAGTGCACGTTATCATAATCAAATGAATAATATGTCTTTGTTATATTAAATCTATTAAGAAGGTCATCTCTCCCTTCTTGATTAAGATTATAGCTTGATCCATTAGGTGTTTCATGATTACCCATTGCTATTGTAGTAGGATTATGCATCTTACTCTCTATGCTTACTATCTTATCATACCAACATGAAGGGGATGTTGTATATGAGTAATCGCCTAAACCTAAGACTAGTTCTGGATTAACATTTGCTATAGCATTAATAACTGCATCTGTGTTTGATGTGCAGCCAAAGTCTCCAACTGCTGCAATATTAAATGTATCAATAGGATATGTACTATTGAAGTAAAAGATTGACCCATCACTAGCAAATACACCATTGCTATATGCATCACTAACCTCTTGAGCATTTAATGCTCTGTTGTATACTCTAACTTCA
>VAPR01000871.1_pt1 | contig 17371 bp, 16 predicted proteins | sample 3380701 | NCBI WGS metagenome assembly VAPR01 (sample SAMN11536904, study PRJNA540576) | hot springs metagenome | isolation source: hot spring wet sediment | place: Spain: Lobios | collected 2014-01 | reverse complement strand
GCGCCTTGTTGGATGGATGTTCCGTCATGTTGTTCCACATGCCTCTGGTGAAAGCCTTCCCTATGAGGCGGGAAGTTTTGCCCATCGCTTCCGTTGTTAGCAACTTGGTGCACTTCCTATTGGCTTTGTTGGTGCTATTTGCCTATCTGAGGTTTCTGCGCGTCCCCATTCGTCAAGAATGGTTGTTGTTGCCTCTTGTTGTGCTGGGGCTAACCGCCTTGCTCATGGGACTGGTATTAGCCTTATCGTGCTTGACTGTTTTTTACCACGACATCAAGTTCATCATGGACAGTTTTGTGCTGAGGCTGCTCTTCTTTGCGTGTCCAGTTTTTTACTTTGCGGAGATGGTGCCTCAAGAGTGGTATCACGCTTACATGCTGAATCCTTTTGCCGTTTACTTGACAGCCCTGCGGCAGATCCTGCTCCCACCTGTTCAACTCCCTGACGGTCGTCCTGCTCTCCTTTTTGATGGTTTGCACTTCGGGATCGCTCTTGCCCTCTCTGGTCTTATCTTATTAGTGGGCTGGTTGATCTTCCGCCGCTACCAAAACCAGTTAGCGGAGTGGTTGTAATGGGTCATCGTTCCCTCCACGCTCGGACAACGAACTGAACGGTTGGTGCTCCGTCGGTGGCAATTGAGGAAGTGTCATCCGACGATGCAAAGACCAACTGGCGTTCTACAATGGCATCAATCAACTGGATGGCTCGTTGGTTGCCCACAATCCCAGCGGCGCGAATGCGAAAAGAAGCGCTTTTGACGCAAACTCGGTTGACCAGTTGCTGTCGTTCCGATTGGGTCAGGGAACCGATGAGGAGCAATTCTCCCACCGATTGGAAACCACCGTTTTGCTCCCGATAGGCGAGAATTTCTTCTACAGCAGCGGGGTTTTCTGGAAGGAGGGCTGCTAACACCTCGGGAGGGGCTGTGTTCAAGTTGATGAGACCGTAAAGAACCGTCTGATCAGTAGTAGTGAGGCGCTCCCAGACAGCAATGAGTTTCTCCGTAGGCAACACCCTTCGCAGGTCTAAGAGGGAACGGATTTGGCGACGCTGTTGCCCTGCTTGTCCCCCCGTTGGTCGCTGACCACCTGTTGAAGGAGGGGAACCGCTTGTTGGGCGCTGCCCTTGTGTCCCACTTGGGAGTTGCCCTATGTTGGGCATTCCGCCCGTTTGTGGAAACTCTCCCCCTGCCCCTGCTGGGACCCCGCGCGAAGGCCTCCCTTGAGCCGGTCGTTGAGCCCCTAAAGATGGGGCTGCTGGCAGACTTTGCATCCCAGAAGCAGGGGATTGCTGAGGGCGTTGCATCCCTCCAGGTGGCGAAGAAGGTTGCGGTCGTTGAATTCCTGTTGGAGGTTGCTGGGGACGCTGCCCCCCTGTCATTGGAAAGCCCGGTTGATTAGGACGCGGTTGTCCTGTCGGAGGGCGAACCCCCGGTGGTATTGAACCACCCGTCTGCCCCCCTGTTGGGGGTTGCTGCCCCGTAGGGGGTTGAGTGGACGGGCGTTGCTGTTGTTGTCCGTCGCGAAAGCGCAAAATGGCATTGATCTCCTGCTCCGTCAAGATATCCCCCAACGCCTCCACCAACTGCTCCTGAGTAGCCGTGTTAATGTTCACCCGAGGCAACCCCCGCTCATCCACATTCAGAGTAGCGGAGTATGTCGTCACCAATTCGGTCAGCGGTGGAATTCCCAGCTCGGCACTACCGTAAAAAAGGTCTCGTGTGATGCCCCGCACTAACAGCAACTCGTATGGGCTGTCAAAAGGGGCATTCTTTGCCCGATAAGGTTGCTCCAATGTTAGGTAGTAGTCACTCTCCGCCCCCATCAGTTGAGGCTCTTCGTCCTCATCCCGCCAATCCAAGATCGCATCGGCTATTTCTTCCGCCTGAGCGCTATCGCCGGTCAATTGGGTGAAGAAAGCCACAAGGGTGTCCCGATCTGCCGTATTTAGGTTCAACTTTCCAGATTCGTCGCTCATTCGGACGACGAACTGGCCATTGTCAAAGGACCATCCCTCTTCGTCCGAACGCAATTCTGACCATCCTTCCACAGGACTGTCCACCCCCGGATTGTCCAATGCCAGTTCGGTCAAAGCCCGTTGGAATCCCGCATGAGCGAGGTAGCGGGCTTGCAATCGTTCTGAGAAACCAGCGGCGATATTCAACTCGCTGCGAACCGTGAAAGCGATGCCAGCAGCCAAGATGGTCAAGAGGAGCATGATGCCGAGCACCAACACTAAAGCGAACCCCTTTTGACGCTTGCTGCGGTTCATTATCGTCCCCCTCCTTGCGGACGGGTGCCTGAGGCTGGGCGCTGAGGGGACACGAAAGTTTGCCCCTGTTGGACTGACGGACGCGGTTGATTAAGTGGAGAAGGAGTGATTGGGGGGAAGGAAGACGTTGATGGGCGTTGCAGTCCAGAAGAAGCGGGTGGGAAAGACGGTGCTGGCAGCTGAGGAGTGCCGGAAGGACCTGTTGTTGGGCGCTGCCCCCCTGACGGCAGTTGTCCTCCCGAAGGAGATGGTTGCGTCATTCCTGAGGAAGCAACGCCCCCCTGTGCCCCCTGTTGGTTCTGCTGCACAGAAGGATCAGGATAAGACCGCACCCGAATAGGCACAGTTGCTCCGAACCACTCCACGAAAGCGAGCGCATTTCGGTCTTGCTCCGCTTGCGCTAAAAACTCGTCACAAGGAACAGGAGCAATCCCCACACGCACTTCTACTAAGACTGGCAGGATATCCAGTTGATCCCAAGTCTCTAACCACTCGCCAGTATCCGGGTCAAAGAACCGGAAGTTAACAGCGACCACACGATTGGATAAAACTTCCGCCAACGACTGCTGAGTTGAAGCTTCCTCAGGCAACAAACCCGGCAATGTCCCAATGGAACGAATCAGCCCCTGTTCTGGCGTTTGGGGATCAACGTCCACGAAATAAGCCACTTCCACTGTATCGGCTTGCGGCGTGTTGCTGCGGCGAGGGTCTGAATTGGCAGCGGTAAAGCGAAGGGAATCCTGAGGCAACCCCAATGCTGTGTCTATTGCATCCTCATGGTAAAAAGCTAACACAGACGGCTTTGCCGCTGTTTCCGTCGTCAAACCCTCCTGAAGACTCTCCGTGCTTAAAGGCATCAGGAGGGAATCTCCCTCTACAGGCACGGGCAATGGCAAGGCACTGGCAAGATCAGCAACCATTCGTTGCACAACGACTCGCCCTGTCTGGTTCATCTCAGCTGTTTCGCTAATGCTTCTCTCTGTATCTCGCACAGAACGCACTAATCCCCCGATTGCCAGTCCCAAGAACAGCAACAGGACCATGACAACGACCAATTCCACCAGGGTCAAGCCTTGTCGGCGCTTCCCATCTTGGTTTCCCTTACTGGTTTGCTCCTTACTGTTACTTGCTGCCACTTTGGAGCTCATTTCGGTCAACCCCTTTGATAGGTCAGAAGACCCTCATGGACCAGACAATTCAAAACCGCTTAACATCCCGACTTGACTTTCAGGGGCTTGCTGAGTCACGGCTTCTTGAGGGTGGAGGAGTGGGAGGGAGGATTGAACGGTTTCTAACTGAACGCTATGGATTTGCCGACGATCTTGCCACTCCACTGTGACCAAAATCCGACGAAGGCTTACACCAACTTCTGCAAGAGCGCTGTCGCTTATGTCTTGGATTTGAGCCCGCCAGCGGAATTGGGGAAAAACATCCCCAAAGTCTCCTTCCAACTGGCCTGCTTCTAAATCTGGTTGTGCCATCAGTTGTTCTAATTGCTGCTGCGCTAACAAGGTCGCAGTTGTTCTATCCTTAGCGTAACGGGCATTCAAAGCGCTTTGGCTAACCAGCTCCAAAATCGCTACAACGCCTATGGTCAGAATTAAAAAAGCCACGACCAGTTCCACCAAAGTAAAACCAGAACGACGGAGGAAGCGAGGCGGAGAGGCAAATGCCACGCTTGATCACCTCAGACGAGTCTGAGATTCTTCTTCCCGCCACTCCAAGGTTCCCGTCAAGGGACTGACAAATAGCTCGATTGCCAGGTTGGGACCTTCCAAGATGAGAAGAGCTCCTGAGGTGGTTCCATCGGGATAGAACGCGATCAGGTTTAACTCGTCTCCCGTGTCAGGATCGCGCAAGGAAGCGATGGTTACTCCCTCTGGGAGAGACCGTTCCCGCCCCATCGGGGACGGGTCATTCACAAACCGCTCAGGATCCAAAGTTTCTAAGCGTTCTCCCGACAATCGCCACCAGTCTTCATCTGTCCAAGCAACGCCTTCGCCTAACTCCGAAAGCAAAGAGGGATTGCCTGTTGCTTGTTGCTCAACCACTTCTGTTGGAAGGAGGACACGAAAGGTGCCTCTTTCTCGATCAAAAGCGACTAAGACCGGTCGCCCTAAAGCCACCGCCTTTGCCCGGGCATAGCGAAGAACGGCTACCACTTGCTGCATCGCCGTTCGCACTTGAGCCGTTCGGGTAGTATTGACGAACGAAGGGGTAGCGATGAATGCCAGCAGCACTAACAAGGTCATGACAACAACCAACTCAATGAGGGTTAGGGCTCGCCGGCGCAGAGGAAACGGTGCCCCAGTTAGTGCTGTTTTCTGGTCATTCAGAACGCACATCGTCTTCCGTGTTAGGTTGCCCATCTTTGCCCACTGAAAAGAGCACAAAGTCCTCACCGTCGCTTTCGTAAATGTAAGGGTTGCCCCAAGGGTCAATGGGCACCTGACGCTGCTTCAAATAGGGACCGTTCCACCTTGCTACCCCTGCCGGTGGAGCAATCAAGGATTCTATGCCCTGTTCGGTAGTAGGATACGAACCCGTGTCCAACTTGTAGTGGTCCAAAGCATTTTCTATTGCCTTTATGTCCATCAAAGCCTTAGTGCGACGCCCATCCTCTATGCGGCGGATAACCACCGTGGTAGCGATGGACGCCAAAAGCACCAAGATTACCATGACCACGACCAGCTCCACTAAGGTTAAACCATCCCGACGGCGACGATTTCGCCAACGCATTGGCGAGCACCTCCATTGACATCAATTGCCAACTTTTTGGACGCAGCGAAGGGCAGAAAAGCACTGAATCCCCTTTCAACCGCCTCATCCGAATTTAACACAATGGGCAAAACTTCTCTAAAGGAATGGAAGCTCGACAAGAGGATTGGAGCCTGAACCCCTAAGGGAGCTAAAAGAAAGCCCCTCCTTGCTGAACATCGCTTTCTAAGTTGCTTTTACCTTCGCTCTATCCCTTATTGATACCAAAACTGCAGCAACTTCGCTACCGTAGGACGCACCTGTTTGCGTGGCACTATCAAATCCACATGCCCATGTTGGAACTGGAATTCGGCTTGGCGGTGTTCCTTGGGCACCTTGATTTTTAGCGAAAGTTCTATCACCCGAGGTCCTGTGAAGCCAACCAACGCACCCGGCTCAGCAAGAATGATATCCGCCAAAGAACCAAAAGAAGCATGCACTCCTGCCATGCTGTCGGTGAGCAAAGCGATGTAAGGGATCTTGGCTTCGTGCAATCGCCGACAAGCAGCGCTTGTCTTTGCCATCTGCATCAAGGACAGTATCCCTTCCTGCATCCGCGCGCCACCACCACTGCCGATAATCAGAAAGACAGGCAATCGTTCATCTATAGCTCTTTCTATTAATCGTGTGACTTTCTCTCCCACGACGCTTCCCATACTACCACCCATGAACAGGAAATCCGTGATGCCAATTGCTACAGGCATTCCCTCAATGGTTGCTTTCCCCGTTAGAGCGGCGTCCTTTAGACCAGTTCGCTGTTGATCCCTCAGTGCCTTCTCGCGATATTCCGGGAAGTTGAGAGGGTCAGCGAAGGTCAAAGAAGCATCCCACTCTTCAAAGGATCCCTCGTCAACGGTGATGCTGAGACGCTCCCGTGCTGTGATTCGTTCATGGTATCCACACTTGGGACAGACCTTCAAGTTCAACTCAAAATCCTTACGATAAACCATCGCCTCACAGTTGCCACACTTGTGCCAAACATCCTTCGGTAGTTCCTCTAAAAGAATGGGAGAAGATTCCCCAATTCCGTTTCGCTGTTCTTCTGCCACAATCGGGCACCTCCTGAGCATTAAGTGCTGAGCACTGAGGCGTCTATCACAGCCTTTTGCTGCAGGGTCAAAACGATTTTAGCAATTCGCTTCCCAGAGAGCAATGATCCCTTTTGCGGGCGATCGTTCCTGACAGAGCTGCAAAAAATTTTTTCGGCTTACTAAGAGTTGAACCCTTCAAAAGCAGTAATCATCCTGATGAGGCAAGGAAACCTCATCCTCTATAACAAGAAGCTCCCCCCTGCAGGCATCAAACCTGTAGGCTACTCCCAAACCACTACCTTCTGAAAGGTTATGACAGGTGAGGTCTCCTAACACAGACACCTTTGCGTGGCAAATTGAAGTGGTGCAGCAATTAACTTAGGAGGTGGTCAAGATGGCGTGGTTGTATTGCTTGAACACAAGCACGATAGAACCTTATCCTTTGCTTCAGAAGATCCAAACTGCAGCCAAAGCAGGCTACCAAGGCATTGAGTTGTGGTTCAAAGACATCCGCAACTTTCAAAACCAAGGAGGGTCCTTAGACGATTTAGTAAAGATGCTCCAAGATTCGGGTTTGCAAGTCCCCAGTATGATTGCCTTGCATGGGTGGATGGATGCGTATGGAGACGCCTATGTGCGCGCCTTGGATGAATGCAAAAGGCTTCTGGAGTTAGCCGCCCAGTTGGGTTGTAAGAAGGTCGTTGCGTCCCCTTCCATGAGACTGGAAGCAACACCTTTGGATATTGAAGACGCAGCACAGCGGTTCAAGGAACTGCTCAAAATAGGTCATGAAATTGGGGTCCTGCCGATGATGGAGTTCCTCGGCTTCTCTCCTAAGGTCTCCCGGGTAGATCAAGCATGGGAGATTGTCAAGCGAAGCGAGGATCCCCAAGCAACTGTTGTTTTAGATCCTTTCCATCTTTGGCGAGGAGGTTCCTCCTTGGAAGATGTCCCAGATCTAACAGGGGACCGGATCGGCATTCTTCACTTCAACGATGTTCCTGCAGGTGTCCCTCGTGAAATGGTTGGGGATGAGGTGCGGGTTATGCCGGGAGATGGATGTTTGCCCCTTCGGGAGTTAGTTGCAGAGGTGCAGCGGAGGGGCTACCGAGGGTTTGTTTCCTTGGAACTCTTTAACCGAACCTACTGGCAGCAGGATCCCTATGAGGTAGCTAAAATCGGTTTAGAAAAGATGCAGGCCATCTTGGAAGGCTAAGCGAAAAAGCACCGCTGTCAGGAATCTTGGAATAGTCAGGCAGAGAAAGGCTAACGGTAATTTAAAACGCCGTTATCCGAGAGGACCTACTCGCGCACCCTCAGTCGGCGACGAGCAATTTCTTGCTCCAATTCCCTTGCCTTAAACTCAGCCCTTGGCTCCAGTTTGTGCCACTCGGTCATTTGCTGCAGGATGGCAAAAGCAGATTCCAAATCACCCATTTGCCGATAGATCTCCGCAAGCATATGCCTTGGGATAGTAGCGAACTTTTTGTCGGGATGGCGAGTGAGGTTTTCCAAGATTTGGATCGCTTCGGGGTAGTAGCCCTGCTGGCTCATAGCCTCAGCAGAAGTGTATCTTTCTTCGATGGTAATTGTCGCTCCCCGAGCGACAGGATTATAGGGCGATTCTAAGGCTGCTTCATCCCAATGCTTTCTTGCCATAAGCATGTTTGGCATCCGTTCATAAGCGTGGGCTAACATGTGCCGCACCCAGTTGATGTCTTTCGTGATCTTGCCGGGAGCATTCAAGGCTCGTTCCAGGTAGTAAGCCGCCATTACGGTGTCTCCCAGTTTATCATAAGCAGTCCACCCTAACCCGAAGAGGAGGCTAAAGTCGTTCGGAGATCGTTCCAAGCCCTGCTCATAGACTTGGATGCCTAATTTGACCCACTGGACCCGCTGCCTTTCGTCCTTTTCCTCCGCCCTCAGGTTGTAAGCGATATGCCAACCGGCAAAGTCAAAGGCTTCTGCAAAGGAGGGGTCAAGAAAAGTCGTGATGCGAAGGAGAGGAAGCACCATCCACCATCGTCCCGTGTCCCGGAAAATCTCAGACTGCTGCCAAATGGACTTTGCCAACAAGCGACCGATTAACCGAATGCCATTGCCTTGGTCAGGAAGTGGAGCAGGTAAGAAACTAACTCTCAGGAGAATTGCTACGGCGAAGAGGCAAAGAAAAGGAACAATTGCTAATCGATGTCGCCGCATCTTCTTCACCTCTGAAAAGCCTGAGGATATCGCCAGTCTGATTGCAATTGCCGAAGGTATAGGCAAAAAGACGAGTAAAAGAACCAGTAAACAGCGAGCGTGAGGATAGAGCCCACAGCCACTTCTAATCCCTGCCAACCTTCCAAGAAGATAAACTGCCTCAAATGCTCAATAGACTGATACGGGACGATCCAGTTCCAAAAGTCTAGGAGAACTCTAAACCGCTGATCGCGAACAAAAGCGCTTGACTCGACAAGCAAAGGAGCCAAAACCACCGTGCCAACAAACGCCAAAATCCAAACACTCAATAGACTGCGTTTTCTGAGAAAACTGCCATAAAAGAAATACACAACGCTGCCAAATATAGATACAACCAAAAGGTTGATCAGAAACTTAACGTATACGATAGGGTTTATCTGCCTTATTATAATTAAATCACTAAATACTACGGTAATTGTTTGTATCAATGTTACTGTTATTAGCATGTTTTGCAGGGATAGGTATTTATTTAGGTCCAATAAGCCTTTTGTTGTCAAATATCTAACCTTTGTTAGAATAAAGACTAAACTAAAAATAAGGAATAGAGTCCAGGAAAAGGAATACGTACTGAGTGAGGGATTAGATAAGCTGATGTTATAGCTAAGCATAAGATTAAATAATATAACAGCAATAGAGTAAAGTATGGTAATAAGTATATAGTTCTTCTCTTGAGCAAAACTGCGTTTTTGCACTTTTCATCTCCTCCTTAAGTGGATGGTTTTATTGGTTTTTTGTATAAATTTATCGAGAAAAGCTATATCTGACATGGGATAGACAACGATGCTCTCTGCAAGAGCAGCAGTGGGAGAACGGGAAACGACTGCTATGGGAACAGTAGAGGTAAATAGAGCACCGTCTTCGAGAGCCTCTGTCAAAGGAAGCAATCGGATTAGACCTCTTTGGTAGGCTTGGCGAGGAGGAAGGTTGTAGATCCATATCTCCCCACTACTGGGGAGCAGAATTCCAGAGAGAACATGAAGAACTGTCATGGCATCCTCGAGGGTTCCCAAAATTGGAACATGTTCTCGCTCTTCTATGTCAAGCGTTAGCCCGTCCACAATGGGATACCTATCTACTTCCACAACTAAATCGCGAATCTCAATAGCAACCATTCCTTCACACTCCTATCAATGTGGTCAATTGTTCTTGTTTAATCACAATTTGCTCAGGGGTGATAGGAACCTCATGGAACCAAATGCCCGTTGCGTCTGCGATAGCACTGGCAACAGCAGCCAAACCTGCCGTGATAGGAGGCTCCCCAATACCCTTAGCCCCGTAGGGTCCGTGTCGAGAAGGGAATTCTGTCAGGACGGTGTCTATTTTGGGAACATCGCTAATCGTTGGGATCCGATAGTCGGCGAAGGTAGGATTGATCAAGCGACCTTCTTCGTCGTAGATCAATTGCTCCATTGTAGCCCACGAAAGGGATTGAACAGCTCCTCCTTCCGATTGCCCCTCACATTGAGTTGGGTTGATGGCTCGCCCCACATCTAATGCTTGGAAGGAGTTGAGAACCTGAACTTGTCCAGTCTCCGGGTTGACACGAACCTTAACCACTTGGGCAAAAACATTCGGGTCAGAAGGTTCTGCCCCAAAGGAACCTTTCCCGACAATTGGTCCCTCTGGAGACCTAAGGGCGGCTTGGGCAACTTCTGCGTAACTCAGTGATCTTTCTGGTTCCTCTCTCACCCAGACTCGCTTGTCCCCCCAAGCTAATTCGTCTTTGGAGACACCCAACTGCTTGGCTGCTATTTTTAAGATCTGCTGAAGGGTATCTTGAGCCGCTTGGTAAGCTGCGTTTCCGATGCTAAATGTAGTTGTGCTACCTCCACTGGCGGGGGCAAAAGGAGCCGAATCTGTATCACCCCTAACGAGGGTGACATCGTTGTAGTCTACACCTAAGGTTTCAGCGACGATCTGAGAGACCGCTGTTTCTGTTCCTGTTAGGTCCATGAGTCCGCAAAAGACTTTAACGGAACCGTCCTCATGCAAGGAGACATAAACTGCTGCGGGGGAAGAAGCATTTTGCCAGTGTCCCAAAGCAATGCCCCAACCTTCGTTCTCCTCTTTTTGTCGTTCAAACCATCCAGATTTCTCTACGACCGCCATCAAGGTTTCTCGGAAACCAGGTTCGTCCCTAAGATTCTTCAGCCGAAGTTCAACTGGATCTATCCCTAACTCTGCGGCAATGCGATTGAGTTGCGTTTCCCCAGCAAAGAGGATCTGGGGATATCCGGGAGCTCGATAAGCCCCCATAGGAGGCGTGTTAGTAGCCACTTCGTAAGCATCCCACTTGACATGGGGGATGTTATACAAGCGAGCAAAAGCCCCTGTTGCCCAGAGGGCGCCGCCTCCAACTCCGACACCCCACAAGGCATATACATATCGGGCGATGATAGTTCCGTCTTTCTTTACCCCTGTCTTGATCCGCACATACAAACTGGGGGCAGGGCTGGAATCCAACAACTCCTCCTCCCGAGTGTAGACTATCTTAGCCGGACGGCGGGTGAAGAGAGCAAGTAACACAGCGTATACATCCACAATACCGCCAAACTTTCCGCCAAAGCCGCCTCCAATGGTCATACCAATTACCTTGATGCGGGAGAGAGGGAGCCCTAACGATCGAGCAATATTGCTTCGGACAGCAAAGTGCCCTTGGGTAGAAGTCCAAACAGTGATTTTGCCAGATTCATCCACTGCAGCAATGGCGGCTTGGGGTTCCAAGTAAGACTGGTGCACTCGGTGAACGAAAAATTCGTCTTCAAACACATAATCGCTCTCGGCGAATCCTTGTTCAATGTCTCCATAGCCGTGATGGCTTTCAGCGACGACATTGTAGAGCGGAGTCCCATCAGGACCTTGAACTGGTTGACGATCTTCCCAAACCAACGGTGCTCCCTCTTTCACAGCTTCACGAGGATCTGTAACGGCAGGCAGAGGTTCGTAATCCACTTCTACCAATGCTGCGGCTTCCTTTGCCGCTTCTATGCTCTCTGCCCCAATCAGAGCAATTTTTTGACCTTGGTAACGCACTTTGTCAGTAGCAAAGAACTCCCGGAGACGCTGGGCAGAGTGAACCTCTTCCTCTACCACTAAAGCCATATCTCGGCTCAATTGTTCCTGCGTAATGATGGCGACAACCCCAGGGACTTTCCAAGCCTTGTTCGTATCAATGCGCTTAATGCGGGCATGGGCATAAGGGCTCCGCACAAAAACCCCGTAAATCATTCTGGGGAGCACTAAGTCAGCCGTATACAGGGCGCGACCAGTGACTTTGTCTATTGCATCCGTGCGTGGCACTCGTTTTCCAATGACTTTGAAATCGCCCAACTAAATCGCCTCCCTTTCGCAGGGTTCACAGCCATGCTGACGCCTCTTCATAAGATTGTCGCACAAGCCGCTTTGCCAACCGATAGACCATGATTCGCCGATATTCGGCTGTGCCTCTTTGGTCTGTGATAGGGCGACTTTTGTTCTTAGACAACTCTGCGACCTCCTCCAAAAGGGTATCCTCCAACCTATTGCCTTTTAGCCGTTCTTCCGCTTCCTCCACCCGTATAGGGGTAGGAGCAACCGCTCCGAAAGCTATCCGCGCATCAATGATAACACCATCATTGTCTAATGTCACCAAAGTGGCAGCGTTAACTATGGAGATATCCATGTAGCGGCGAACAGCCAGTTTGTAGAAATCCATCCCTACACGCCCCTGAGGGATTGGGACCAATACTTCTGTGAGAATTTCGTCTGGCTGTCGCACAGTCATTCCTGGACCTGTAAAGAACTCCTTAAGAGGCACCACTCGCTCGCTTCCCTTCCTCTGAAGACGAACGGCAGCATCCAAAACCAATAAGGCTGGGAGAGTATCACCTGCAGGTGAAGCGGTGCAGATGTTGCCCCCGATAGTTGCCAGATTGCGAATTTGCAAAGAGCCTACCTCACTGGCTGCCTTCGCCAAAACGGGAAGATGTTGGCGGATCAGGGGAGAAATCTCTATCTCCCTCAGAGTTGTTCGGCTACCAATTCGTATGTGTCCATTTTCCAAAGCAATCCCTGTAAAGGGTGGACATTGAGGCAGCTCCACTACTACTTCTGGTTTCAGCCGTCCCCGTTCCATAAACAAGAGAAGGTCAGTGCCACCCGCTAAAGCCTGAGCCTTCTCTGCATGCACCTCAAATATCTGAAGCGTTTCATCTAAGTTCCTTGGTGCCCAGTAGTCAAAGCTGTGCACACTCGGGACCTCCCCCAGTAGAATGGTGTCAACCACATCGCCTTAGAATGTTAACTTGACTGAGATGGCACGTCAATAGGATGCGGACTTAACGACACCGAAATTATCGGCACCTCTAAAGGTTGCGTCTCCCAACGCACTATATCTTGGTGTCTTTGGAGGGTTCGCCTCTTAGCAAACCACATCTCGACTCCTTATATGCTGTCCTGCAGCAGAGGAAAGCAAGGCGTGCCGGACTGAGACGCACCCAGTCCTTCAAAGGACATTCTGGAGCAAGTTCGTCATACCCTACAACCCTAAAGCCCAAACAGTTGATCGGGTTAATAAATCCGAATATCAGGATGAGCGAAGGGAGCGATAGGGGCATGCATGAGGAAATTGCTGGTGATACTGAGTGCGGTGGTGAGGGATGGGAAGGAGTTTAGTCCAGCCCAGCATTGGGGAAGTATGCCTTCTCACAGTTGCGCTGATTTGTTTTTTGGTCTGCTTGGAGGTGCACCCTGCAGTTTTCCATGATGGGTCATCAGAACCAGCAACAAACTTGGGGTTGGAGGAGTGACTGCCCGTTGTGAGGAGTGGGGTTTGCTAATCCCGAGCAGCACGGTTGTCGGAAAGTTTGCTGCCTTTTCAGCGAGTACCAACTAAAAGGTCATTTCTTCCACAAGTTTCATTGCGGTGTCTACCCACTGCCACATTCGCCAAGGTTGATTGCGACAGGTGTGGAGGTCTTTCATAATGATTTCCAAGACGCAACCTCGGGTTTTCTCCAAAACTTCTCGCAGTTGCTTGCGAACGAACTCTGCCTACTGCAACCTTCGGCATCTGAATCATTACCTCAGGGTCAGCGTCATCAGAGTTCTGCCTTCTCTTGCTGCACGGGCAAGGACGCCACTTCAGCAAGTTTTTTCGCCAAATCCCTTAAGATGCTTTTGTCCTTTTCCGACAGCGCCATGTCTAATCACCTCTTATCGAGCCTCTTCGCCATCTACCTTTGAATTTGCGGACTCTTTTCTGAAGACGGAAGCCCCTTAGCAAGCATGGTGCGACAAACTGAAAGAAGGCGATGGCTGAAAGTGGGGAGTGAGCATGGTTAGCGAAAATCGATCGTCATGGTGGCGGTCACCCTTTTGGCGGTTGAACCTGTTTTTGTTAGTTGCGTCCTTAGTTACTGCGATAGGGGCTGTGGTGGGACTTGTTGCGGCTTTCGCTTGGTTGGCAATGGAGCATAGTTCTTTGACCGATTTTGCCCGTCTTCCCAGCAACGCCAAGTTTTTGGTTGTTGCCGCTATCATGATTGGTGCTTATACCCCGCTGATCCTCCTGACCCTTGCTTTTCTCCGCTCTGTTGACAGGGGCTCACCTGCCGATGTGGGATTGCATAGCCAACGATGGTGGGTCGGTTTAGGTTGGGGTTTGGTAGTGGGCATAGGGTTCGTTGCTGTGATGTATGGCGTTTACGCTGCGGTTGGTTTCGTGCGCTTCACAGCCGCAACTCCTATTCGCTGGACGCAATGGTTGGTCTTTAGCCTTGCTCTTTGCCCACTCATTGGTTTGGCAGAGGAATTGGTGTTTCGGGGATATTTGCTCAAAGTGGCGGAGGAGTGGCGAGGGCGTTGGTTTGCTGTTGCCTTCACAAGTGGGTTGTTTTGGTTGCTGCACTTGGGTCAAGGCAATGCCCATGAGGCAACAGGCATCATCGGTTACTTGGCGATAGGGGTCGCGTTTGCGTTGGCTCGCTACGGCACAGGTGGGTTGTGGTTTCCCATTGGGTTCCACACGAGTTACAACTGGTGTGCCATCACCTTCGGTGGCGACATTGGAGGCATTGGTTTGCCCTCCCTCGCTCGCTACGAGGTGCACGCACCAACTTGGTTGGTGGGACCACCGGGGCATGCGGGATGGTTGGATGTAGCTTTTTATGTGGGACTTGCTGTTGGGTTTGCTATCACTTGGGGTCTGAAAGGAAGTAAATGGGGAGATACCTTCACGCCTCCTCCCTCAGTCTTCACCCCAGAGGAATCGCAACAGTAAATCGCCTTCGCAATAGTCAGGGATGAGGATGTCGGCACCTGCTTCAGTCAAACGGTTCCGCTTCCATTCGTTCCACCGACCGGGGTGAAACTCATCGGAAGCGACGCCGACAGCAATCCCTCCCACCTTTTTCGTCTCTTCAATCTCCACGAAGCCGTCGCCGAAGGCTACGAACTCAGAACCGCTCAATCGGTGCTCCGTGAGGATGCGTCGGATAAGGAGGTCTTTGTCAAACTTCTCCCATTCGTCAATAGCGCCGTAGATGCCACCGTCAAAGTAGCGGGCAATGTCCAGTGCTTGGGCTTCGTCCAAAACATATTCCGTGTCGGTGCCGCTGGCGAGGTAGAGGGTAACCCCTCGGGCTTTGAGGGCTTCCAGAAAGGAGCGGGCACCAAGCACCAACATTTGGTCTTTAGGGATTCGTCCAGACTTGACACCTTCCACTCGGTTGCGGATAACTTTCCACAAGCGTTCATGATACAGGCGTTTGTATTCCAATGGATCTTTCGGGATGCCACCTCGTTTGCGGATTTCTTCACACAAGCGCAGCATTTGGTAAATGGTTTGCTTGCCTGTCAAGCGATCTACAAAGTCACGCACCAGTGCTGTGAGTTCTTCTTCCGTTTCGCCCGTGTTCAACTCCAGCAAAATCTCCACCATCATGGGCACCATGACCTCTTGCCAGCCAGCACGAAGGAGCGATAAGGTGCCGTCAAAGTCAAACAACGCGCATCGGATGCGACTACGAGGGATATTCGGGTTGAGCACCACGATGTTGCGGCTTTGGGAAAGGACAGTTCCTGTCAAGCTGCCCTCACTCCCTTCGTCTCGCTGAAGGTTCCTGGGCAGGCAAAGGTTGTCGCGGTTGATAGGGCAGCGGCACATATTGCACCGAAGGTCGTCGCTGGACAGGCTGGGGATACAGGCTCATCAATTCGTAAACTTCTTCGGGCATGTCTGTGCTGATGGGTAACCCTAATGCTCGTGCTTCTTCAACAGTGATGGGGTAATCGTGTGTCCAACGCCCTTCTGTCAAGGCGAGGGCAATTCGTTCTGCTTGTTCTATAGGCATGTTGTCTTTGAGCAAGTCAATGATGGTTTGACGAACTTGTCGGATGGCTTTTTCGGCGATGTCTGCCATGATTAAGGTTTGGTCGTCAATGTGGTTGATGTCCTTTCGCTCCAACAAGCGCAACAAAGAGGGGGCAGGGCAATTGCCAATCTGGGGATCTAAGGGTCCCAATACAGCGTTTTCGTCCATCACGATTTCGTCAGCGGCAAGGGCAATCATCGTCCCCCCTGACATAGCGTAGTGAGGGATGAAGACCGTCTTTTTGGCGGGGTGTTTGTTGAGGGCGCGGGCAATCTGCTCGGCTGCCAAAACCAACCCACCGGGTGTGTGCAGGATGAAGTCAATGGGCATGTCCGGTGGGGTCATTCGGATAGCGCGCAAAACTTCTTCTGAGTCATCAATGCTGATGTAGCGCATCAAGGGGAACCCGAGAAAGCCCATAGTCTCTTGGCGATGAATGAGCACGATGACCCGAGAGTTGCGCTTGCGCTCCAACTTTTGCATGACCCGGAAGCGCATTTCTGTTAACATCTTTTGCTGCAGCCATGGTTGCACAGCAGAGATGATCAAGAACAGCCAAAACAGATGGAAGAGCCACTCCATTTGCACTCACCCCGTCACCAGTCATAGTAATGCGTGCGGACTCGCAAGCGATAGGTGCGTCGCCGTTCGCGCATCAACGGTGCTAAGAGTAATCCCGCTACGAAGCCCCCAATGTGTGCCCACCAAGCCACACCTCCTATATGAGGCACAGCTAAAGCGAGCAAGCCCGACCAAAACTGCATCAAAAACCAAAGCCCAATGTAGACAAAAGCGGGCAGCAAGACAATGTCAACGAAGAAGAAGATGGGCACTAAGGTTAGCACACGAGCGCGAGGAAACAGGAAGAAGTAAGCGCCAACTACACCAGAGATAGCCCCGCTGGCACCGACAACCGGAATGGGTGAAGAAGGGTGCAAAAGCACATGAGCAACCGTCGCCGCTATCCCCGTCAGCAAGTAAAGGACCAAGTAGCGAGCATGCCCCATTGCATCTTCTACATTATCACCAAAAAGGTAAAGGAACCACATGTTGCCTAACAGATGCATCCAGCCTCCGTGGAGGAACATGGAGGCGAAAGGCGCAAGGAGCAATTTAAGCAAGGGCACAGGTTCACCCAAGACAAATGCCGTGTATTCAACGGGAATCACAGCAACCAATTGAATGAACGCTTGCAACTGCCGCTCGTCCATCACTGCCTCAAACAGGAAGATGATGATATTGACAGCGATGAGCCCGTAGGTGACGAAGGGCACCCGCTGAGACGGGATATCGTCTTTGAGCGGGAGAATAGCCCAACCCTCCTTTCATCAGTCCTAAAGTTTGTCAATCGCAGCATCCTTCCCGCCACCCGCAGCGCGGGCACAAAGGTAACCCCTTCCACAAAACCATTACAGCGCCGCACCTTGGACAAAGGTCGTGGTCTGCAGGTGAAGTTAGGGAGGAGACTTTTGAGGGTGAACCCCTGTCGCTTTTGTTCCGACCATTGGTCTGATTGTCTGATTGGCGCGGTGACGGTGAAGGATGTTTCCTGAGCATCCTGCTATCCCTCCGTCGACGCAACTGTTAGGTCTTCAGGGGCGTTTTGGGCGAACTCGGCAGGACGAAGGGATTCGTAAAGGAGTGCTGCTCCCAACGCTCCCAAAAGAGGAGCAAAAAGGTAAAGCCAGAATTGACGAAGGGGATCAAGGGTCAGTTGGT
>VAPR01000870.1_pt1 | contig 17415 bp, 14 predicted proteins | sample 3380701 | NCBI WGS metagenome assembly VAPR01 (sample SAMN11536904, study PRJNA540576) | hot springs metagenome | isolation source: hot spring wet sediment | place: Spain: Lobios | collected 2014-01 | reverse complement strand
TGGCGCTTCGGAGCGACAGATGCACGTACCAAACTATCACGACTTTACCCTGTAAAACCATAATGACAACCCACTAGCCTGGGACAAGGGGTTGCGACTGGCTCTGCTCTGCAGTGAAGAACGACCTGAGATCTGCCATCGTGCCCGTCTGGTTGGGCAGAGTCTCACTGCCCTGGGGATTCCGGTCCTGCACATTGATGAGCGAGGGCTGCTTCAGTCTCAAACAGCAATATTGGCTCGCCTGACGGCTGCTGAGCGCTCATCGTTGCTACCAGAGGCTGATGCCGCTTGGGTCGCTGCGTTCTGGACAGAAGTAACTGCCCCACAGCGGTCGCGAAAACGACACTTCCCGCGGGCACAGGACGGTTAGTCTGTGGGCATCGAGCGTCTGGTCACGATTGGAGTCTATGGGTTCGACGAGGAGACGTTTTTTGCTGCTCTGAGCCGGGCGGGAGTTGATACGTTCTGTGATATCCGGGCACGTCGGGGAATGCGTGGAGCTCGCTACGCTTTCGCTAATAGAGGTCGCTTAGAGAAGCGGCTGCGGCAGATGGGCATCTGCTATGTCTACGTGCCCGAACTGGCACCACGGCCCGAGATCCGGCGACTGCAACAGCAGAGTGATTGGGCGCAGCGCCAGACAAAACGAGAACGTCGGCAGCTCTCCGAAGCCTTTGTGCAGGCTTATCGTGGCCAGCTGGCCGCGTGTGACGTGGACCAGATCATCGCACGGTTTGGACCGACCGCGCGGGTGGTCTGTCTTTTCTGTGTTGAGGGCGCACCTGAAGCATGCCACCGGTCGCTGGTGGCCGCGTGGTTGGCACACTGGGGTGGGATTGAGGTGAGTCATGTACGACTATGAGTCGAGTGTTGATCGTGGCCAGGACTCGGATGGGAAGAGAGCGCTGCTGTGTTGTGGGACTAGTACTGGAGATCAACCAGAATATTAGGATTCTCAGAGTTGATGGCGATCATCCTCCGAATGATGCGCCATATTGTGTGGGTCAGATCTGGGAAATGGATTGGGTGCCGTCAGACCGTTTGACGCCTCCACATATTGAAGATGTTTTGTTTTTACATGAGCGACTGATCGGGCAGGTGACTGATCTTACAAGCTGCCTGACTGAGCGAATCCGACCATGGGTAGGAAGTCCGCGTATTCTCCTTGAAGGACGGTTGCGGTTCACCGGGAATGGCTCTGGGTATATTTCGCGTCGAACAGGCATTCTAAGCGAGAGCGTGGGGTTCTGGCGTCCAGATCGTACATTAGTATGTCAGGAGAACGACTATAGGGTGTACTACTACTATGGGACGATAGGACTTGCGGACTGGCAAGGTAACCCGCTCTCAGTGCGGCTTCGATATGTTGGGGTCGCCCCATCTATCGAGAAACTTCCTGCCGGAACACTGGTTCGTGTCTCGCTGGCTCGCTGGTGGCGTTCGATGTGGGATGGCGAAGAGCGCTGCTATCTTCAGCTCTCAGGCTGGTACTGTTGCTCACAACGCGGGTGGTGGTGCCGGCCGGTGTGGTCGGCGCCACCACCCGTCTTCGGGGCTCAGCCGCCGAAGACCGGCGGGTGGGCCCAGCCCATCTGCTCGACCTGGTCGGCCGGGATGGTCAGCGTAACCGTGTTGCCGCTGATAGTCTGAATGGCCCCAAAGGGAACATAAATATCACGGGCCATCGGCCGGTTGACCAGAAAGTCGCTGGTCCGCACCTCTTTGACCGTGCCGATGCGGCGCCCATCGGACCCCACAACCTCCATCCCGACCCGGATCTGCTCGCGGGTGACCGCCATCGTCGTCCCTCTCAACCACAGTCTGGCGCTGCCCACAGCGCCCCGCCCCTCACCGCAAACCCTGTGCCGGCCTCCCCTCTGCCGACCGCTCACACCAGACCGACGGCCAGCCCCACCCCGCCCAGAGACCGTCTACCAGCCGCCCTGCAGCGAGAGAACCGGCGCGCTGGCAGGAACACCTGGCCCACCAGACCGCCGATCGGGTGACTTCTCCCGCCGTGGCCCACCGGAGCCAGGGTCAGAGCAGATCGGTCAGGGTGCGCGCCCGGCCGGCGCGCAGTTCGAGCGACCACTCGTGGGTGGCGCCCGGCGCCAGGACCGGGGCCGTCCCCCGCGCCGCCGCCACCGCCAGCAGGTCCGGATAGCCCACTGTCGGCTCCAGGGCCAGATGATAGGTCGGCGGCCCCTCCACCGGCCAGCCCCCCTGGTTCAGCCAGACCCCCACCGCCGGCAGAACCTGCGGATCGAAGAGCAGTACCACCCCCACCTCCCGCTCCGGGTCGTGGAGCCCACACCAGCCGGCTGGTAGCCCCACGGCGTAGAGTTTGTCGGCCACCCCGGCCGCCGGCCCGTCCAGAACATCGAGCCGCACCCGCTCGCCCCGCCGCGTCACCGCCTCCGGCCAGTCGACCGGGTCGAGATAATCGCCCAGCCGCCCGTCGCGCGACCAGTCCAGCCGCAGCCGCACCCCCGCCGGCAGCCCGATCCGCAGCCCCGGCCGGGCCCGGAAAAGCGGATGGGTCGCCCAGAGATAGACCATGGGGAAGGCCGTCGGATTGTGCAGCCAGTGCCGGATGACCAGCCGGTCGTCCTCTAGCACCAGCTCCTTGCGCAAGTGATAGGGCAGCCGCACCCCGTGGGTCTCTAGGATCACCCCCTCCCCCGTCAGCCGGGCCGCCCAGGGCAGGGTCCAGACCTCCCCGTGCTCGGGCAGGAGCGTCCCGGCCCAGGGGCCGTCGGGGTAGGGACCGGCGGCGATGGTCGGCAGACAGTCCTCCCAGCCGCTCATGTCACCGCTCGTCCAGGCGTGGCCATAGGCCAGCGGGCGAAACGTCCGCCCCGGTTCGCGGTGCAGCCACTCCTGACCGCTCCGGCGCTCGACCAGGGAAACGATCCGCCCACCGACCCCCGGCAGCACCACCAGCCGCAGGGCCGCCGACTCCAGCACCACCGCCGGCTGTCCCTCAAACGTGCTCTCGGTTACCTGACGCATCAAAGCACCGATAGATTTCCGCGACTTTCTGGCCTCGATGACCGGCCGGCTGAACTGGCTGCCGGTCACCCTGCCGACGCTGAAACGCGGAGTCGAATCTCGGGGCGAACCGCCGGCGGAATCCCCACCCGCCGAACGCGCCGCCCCTGACCGGCCGCTCAGCCCACCGCCCGGCCCGGTGAGGCCGGGCGAAAAGCCCAGACCGACTCTTCCCCCGGGACCGCCGTTCTACCAGTCGGCCACGGCGCCGTCGTCGTGGAAGTAGCGGAGGAGGACCTCCTGTTCAAACGGGTGCTTGGCCGCCTCTTTTTCATTGATGGCCGTGCCCAGGCCCGGACGGGTCGGTGGCTGGGCCCAGCCCCGACTGATGGGCAGCGGCTCGGTCAGGAGATCGTCGCGCCAGGGGACATCGCTGCGGAAGGCCTCCTGGATGAGGAAGTTGGGGGTGGCGAAGCCGAAGTGCAGGGCGGCGGCGGTGGCGATGGGCCCCAGCGGATTGTGGGGGGCGAGGGAGATATAGTAGGTTTCGGCCATGGCGGCGATCTTGCGGGCCTCCCACAGCCCGCCGCAGTGACAGAGGTCCGGCTGGGCCACCGCGCAGGCCCGCTTCTCGAAGAGCTCGCGGAACTGGAAACGGGTCACCAGCCGCTCGCCGGTGGCGATGGGGATGGAAGTCGCCCGGGCCACCTGGACCAGCCCGTCCACGTTCTCCGGCAGGCACGGCTCCTCCAGAAAGAGCGGCCGGTAGGGGGCCAGGACCGCCGCGTACTGGATGGCCATCTCCGGGGTGGTCCGCCCGTGCAGGTCGACCATGATGTCGATCTCGGGCCCGACCTCCTCCCGAATGGCGGCCATCAGTCGTTCGGCCTGGCGCAGGACGGCCACCCCGTCCAGGGGCCGGGTGCGCGGCACCACCAGGACCTTGACGGCAGTGTAGCCGGCCTCGACCGACTGGCGGGCCCGCTCGGCCATGCGCTCGGCCTCCATCTCCAGGTAGACGCTCTCCATGGCGCCGCCGCCCAGGTGGTCGTAGAGGCGGACCTGGTCGCGGACCCGGCCGCCCAGGAGCTGGTAGAGGGGCACGCCCAGGCTCTGGCCCAGGATGTCCCAGCAGGCCATCTCGATGCCGGAGATGGCCGACATGCCGACGATGCCGGGGCGGAAGAAGGGCTGCCGGTACATGATCTGGTAGAGGTGCTCGATGCGGCGGGGGTCCTCGCCGAGGATGAAGGGGGCCAGGTCCTGGATGGCCCCGACCACGGCCCGTGTCTTCCACTCCAGCGAGGCCTCGCCCCAGCCGACCAGCCCCTCATCGGTCTCGACCTTGACGAAGACCCAGTTTCGCAGACGGGCGTTGACGACGATCGGGGTGATGGCGGTGATGCGCATCGGGTCTCCCTCGCTTTCGCGTTCGCCTGGCGCCACAGGCGGCTCTCCCGTATTCTAAGCGGCTGGCCCGGGCGCGCCAAGAGGTCCACGCCCTTCAGGCCCGGTGATGGTGACCTCCCGCCGGCTCTCGACCGGGCGGCCGCCAGCAGCCGGGCTGAGGCGGGCGACGACCTCGGCCGGCCCGGGACGGGCCGGAATGGGGAGCGTCAGAGACAGGGTCTGCCGGCCGTCCGCTTCGACGGTCACCGGGGCTGTGGTCTCGGCCAGGACTGTCTCCCCCTGGCGGACCAGCAGGGTGACCTGGCCCGCTTGTGGGGCGGCGGTGTCGTTGAGCACGTGGACGGTGAAGGAGTGGGCCCGGCCGCCGGGCAGGTCCGGCGCCCAGAAGTCCAGGCAGACCCCGAAGGGGGCGAAGGCGTCGGCCATCCGGGCGGCAAAGTGCGGCTCCAGGATGAGCCTCTGGATATCGATGAAGTCATCGCTGGTCTCGCCATCGGGGCGTGAGTAGCCCAGGTAACAGAAGTACTGGACGGCGGCCGCCCGCCGGCGGGCCCGCCAGAACTCGGTCAGGGCCGCCATGAGATAGGCCCGCAGCCGGCGGCAGGCTTCAGGGTCGTCGGCCTGCTCGCCCAGCAGACGGCGGTAGACGCGGTCGCTCAGGGTGGTGGGCTGGCCGGTGCGCTGGAGCCAGAGCCAGTCGTACTCGTTGATAATGACCGCCCGGTCGCGGGCCGCCCCGGAGTTGGGAGACTGCTCGCCGGGGTCGTCGGCCAGCCGGGCCAGGGTGAAGTCGGGCTGGGAGAATTTGTACGGGTGGTCCTCGACCGGATCATCGGGTCCGGCCGGGAGGTCGTAGCCGTTGTCCCAGGGCCGGTCGGCCAGGTCGAGACGACGGACCACCGGGATGACGCGTGTCCCCAGCACCCCGGAGTGGGTCTCGTTACAGGCGTCCCAGGTGACGATGCAGGGATGGTTCCCGTGGGCGAGAATCCACTCGCTGAACTCCTGGAGGAGCTCCTGAGTGCTCCAGCGGTGGTCGTAGCCCCAGATGGGGAATTCATCCTGAATGAGCAGTCCGGCCTCGTCGGCGATGTCGTACCAGAATTCGGGGGCCAGGCCGATGCAGAAGCGGAACGAGTTGAGGTGCAGGGTGCGGGGGAGCTCGGCCAGAAGGCGCCGGACCCAGGCCCGGTCCCAGGGCAGGGCGCCGCGCTCGGGGTCCTCGAAGAAGCGGTAGAGGGTGATGTTCGAGCCGCGCAGCCAGTAGGGGCGGCCGTTGAGGATGGCCCGGCGGCTGGCCCGGTCGTAGCGGAACTCGCGCAGGCCGAAACGGACGGTCTCCTGGTCGGCGTCGGTGGCGCATTCGAGGGTGTAGAGGAAGGGGGCCTCCGGGCTCCAGGGGTGGGGGTCGGCGATGGTCAGACGCGGCTGGATCGTCTGACGCTCGCTCGGCCCCAGAGTCAGCCCGGTGACCGTGGCCTGGCCGACCAGGCGGCCGCTGGCCGCCTCGCGGACGGTCAGGCGCAGGGTGGTGGTCTGGGAAGTGGGATGGACATTCACCAGATCAACGGCCACATCGACGGCGCCCTCGGCCAGCCGGGGGCCCACCCGGATGTTCTCCAGGTGGGGGCTGCCGGAGAGCCAGAGGACGACGTCGTCGTAGATGCCGGGGATGTAGCGGGTTTTCTCGCGATCCTCGCCCCAGGGGACCCAGGGCGGAAGTGTCACCGGCGTGCCCAGCCGGACCACCAGGTGGTGCGGCCCGGGGGTCAGCCGGCCCAGCGGGAAGATTCCACGGGTGAAACAGCCGTAGTGATGGCCGATCGGTCGGTCGTCGAGCCAGACGGCCGTGCCGTAGCGGGCTTTCTTGATGACCAGGGTGGCCCGGTCGTGAGGCTGGTCGGGGATGGTGACCGTGGTCCGGTACCAGTAGAAACGGTAGCGCAGCTGGCCGACCTTATCCAGGCGGGGGCGGGCCAGGTCGACCAGCCCCGGCACCGGGACGCGGGCCGGGAAGTGGTCGGGTGGGCGGGCCGGGTCGGCCGACTCGGCCAGGTCCCACCAGCCGGTGAGGTCGAGAGTGGTGCGCATGGGAGACCTCCTGATTAGAGCGGCTGGATCCAGAGGAGAGCGCTCTGGTGGACGGTTGGGAGCGTGAGGCTGATCCCCTCGGTCATGGCGGTCTGGCCGGTGGTCTCGTGGACCGGGCCGCCGTCGGCCGGCTCCAGCCGGTAAGGGCGGTCGGGGCGCAAGCCGCGCAGGCGGACCTGGACGCCGGGGAGGGCGGCCGCTGCCCGGAAAGCCAGGAGGGCGCCCCGGTCGGTCAGCGGGTCGTGGAACTGCCAGAGGTCCCAGCCGCTGTGCCAGAGGCTGCCCAGGACGAAGCGGCGGCCGCGCAGGAGGGGGCGCAGGCGCTTGTACTCGGCGATGGCCCGGGCCAGGGCGGCTCGCTGCTCGGGGGTCCAGGCGCTCAGGCGGGCCGAGACGCCGAAGGCCCCGCCCATCCGGCTGCGGCTGGCGGCCGGGTCGGGGGTCTCCAGGAGCCAGGTGTTGAGGTAGGCGGTGGGCAGGGCGTACCAGGCGCCCTGGGCGTGGTGGCGGCAGCTGGCCGGGCGGTGGGTGTAGTCGGAGAGCCACTGGGTATGGGTGTAGCGGAGGAGGCCCAGGTCGACGCGGTGGCCGGCGCTGGCGCAGTTTTCGATGACCAGGTCTGGACAGGCCTGGCGCAGGGCGTCCAGGACCCGGTAGAGGCCCAGGGTGTGGGCGTAGGCGCCGTCGCCGGCCTGGTGGCCGTGGTCGGGATGGTCGCAGCCGGGGCCGTAGCCCATGTTGTAGTCCCATTTGAGCCAGTCCAGGCCGTAGTCGCGGACCAGGCGGATGAGCGTCTCGGCCATCCACTCCTGGACCGCCGGGACGCCCAGGCAGAGGTGGGCGCCGGTCTCACCGCCCCACTGGCGGCTGATCACCTGGCCCTGACGGCGGGCCAGCCAGTCGGGGTGGGCGCGGGCCAGGGGCCCGTTGGGGTCGACGCGCTCCGGCTCGACCCAGAGGCCGAAGCGCAGCCCCCGCTGGCGGAGAGCCTGGCCGAAGGCCCGCAGCCCCTCGGGGAACTTCGTCCGGTCCTCGACCCAGTCGCCCCAGCCCTGGACGTAGGAGTCGGGGCGGCGGCCCCGGAACCAGCCGTCGTCGATGACGAAGACCTCGCAGCCGACCGTGGCCGCGATCTCCGCCTCGGCCCAGAGGCGCTGGGCGTCGATATCGCCGTGATAGGCGTACCAGTGGTTGTACTGGACCCAGGGCCAGTCAGGCGGGGTGGGCGGGCACCAGTGGCGCTCCTGCCAGGTGTGAAGGGCGAAGCCGGCGTCGTCGAGGTCGCCGGCGAAGCCAAGAAGGAGGACGGTGGGGAGGGTGAGGGTCTGGCCGGGGGCGAGGTGGACGGTGAGGTCAGTCGGGCCAGTGGTCAGGGTGGTGCCGGCGGGGGTGGTCTGGGTGGTCAGGTGCCAGCGGCCCGACCAGGCCAGCATGGTGAGCAGTCCGCCGGTGGGGCCGAGGAGGACCGCCCAGGGGAGGTAGTCGGTCGAGGCGCGGCCGTCGGGGCCGACGGCGATAGTCCGACGCGGGCGGCTGCCGGGGCCGGTGAGGTCGGCCAGGGTGAGGGTGTAGGCGGAGGGGGGCAGGCGGTCGTCGTAGGCCCCGCCGCGCAGGGTCGCCAGACGGGTGCCGGCCGGCGGCTGGAGGGCCAGCCAGAGGGCCTGCGGGTTCTGGATGGTGGTGGGAGCCAGGGCGGTGAGGCGGGTCTCGACCGTGAGGGCGCCGGTCTCGGGGTAGGCCTGCCAGATGAGGGTAGCCTGAAGGGGCTGGTCGGGCAGGCGGCCGGTCAGGGTCAGGGTGACGGTCGCGGGAGTCTGGTCGAGGTGGACCTGGCCGCCGGCCAGGGGCTGGCCGGGGGTGGTATCCAGAGCGAGCAGGCCGCTCGGGGTGGGTGGGCTCCAGTCCTGGCCGGCGACAGTCAGGCCGGCCAGGGCGAGGGCGCCATCCGGCAGACGCCGGACGGTGAGCCGGAGGTGGGCGGTGCCGATAGTGGCGGTGGTCTCGTCGCTCTGGGCGAGGGCGTCGTTTCGGTAGATCGCGGGCATCGGGCCTCCTTAGGTGTTCAGCCGACCTGCATCACCAGGCCGCCGCAGACCGGCAGGTGGACACCGGTGATGAAGCCGGCCAGGTCGCTACAGAGAAAGAGAATGGCTTTGGCCACATCGTCGGCCGTCGGGTTACGGCCGAGGGGGGTACGGGCGCGGTGGCGGGGGCCGAAGTCCTCGGGCTGGGGGCGGGTGCGGTCGCGCCAGGTCAGGCCGGGGGAGACGTAGTTGACGCAGATGCCGTCGGGGCCCAGGTCGCGGGCCAGGCCGCGGGTGAAGGCCAGGAGGGCGCCCTTGGCGCTGATGTAGGGGGTATGACGCTCGTTAAGTTCGTAGAGGGAGGTGGTGCCGACGTTGACGATGCGGCCGAAGCGGCGGGCGCGCATATCAGGCAGGACGGCGCGGGTCATGAGATAGGCGGCTTTGAGGATGCCGTCGATTTGGTTCTGGAAGGTTTCCCAGGGGAGGTCGCTGAGGTCGCCGCCCTGGAAGCCGGGGAAGGCGTTGTTGACCAGGATCTCCACCGGGCCGTAGTGGTGGTGGACGGCTTCGACCAGGCGGCCGACGGCCTCGGGGTCGCGGACATCGGCCTGGTGGGCGAAGGCCTGGCCGCCGCTGGTCTGGATTTCGCGGACGACGGCCTGCGCGGCCTCGGCGTGGTGGAGGTAGTTGACGCAGACGCGGGCGCCGGCGCGGGCCAGCCAGACGGCGGTGGCGGCGCCAATGCCGCGGGAGGCTCCGGTGACGATGGCCACTCTCCCTGCCAGCCCCAGCAGCGGGCAGGGATGGGTGGAGAGAAACGTCGTTGCCATCTCGGTCATCTGGCCATCTGCCCCCGATCGACCGGGATCACGCATCCGGTGATACAGCGAGCGGCGTCCGTGCAGAGGAAAACAGCGACGTTAACGATATCCTCGGGCTCGGTCATAAAGGGTAGAAGGCCGGCGTTGATCGCCCGCTCGATGGCTGCCGGGTCGCCAGCCATGACGCTGGGATTGGCGGGGGTCCGGGCGATTCCGGGAGCGATGGCGACGCAGCGGACGTTATAAGGTCCGCCCTCTTTCGCGGTGGCGATAGTCACACCGACCACACCGAGTTTGGCGATATCGTAGGGGTTCGTTGGCGAAGCGATCACGGCTGATGAGGTGTTGATGATAACCCCTCGGCGCTGTTCCATCATCACCGGCAGAGCGTACTTGCACCCATAGAAGACCGCGCTGAGGGTGACAGCGATCGTTTTCTCCCAGGTCTCCAGGGTCGATTTTGAGATGCTGGTGCGGTCGGCGTAGTAGGCGGCGTTGTTCCAGAGGATGTCGAGTCGGCCCCAGGTATCGACCGCCCGTTTGATCATCGCCTGGACGTCTTCTGGGCGGCTGACATCGGCGACGTGGGCGAGGCACTCGCCGCCGTTGGCGGTGGCCTCGCGGACAACGTCCTCCAGGCCGGCGGCGTTGAGGTCAACGGCGAGGACCCTGGCGCCTTCGGCGCAGAAGCGCAGGGTACCGACCCGCCCGATACCGCTGGCCGCACCGGTGATAATGGCGACTTGGCCTTGAAGCTGCATAAGTATTCCTCCACTATGCTAAGTGAGTATCAGATATTTTGAAGTCAGCCCTTGAGCCCGCTCATGACCATCCCTTTATAGAACCAGTTCTGAAATAGGACGAAGACGATAAGAATCGGTAGCGTAGCCAGGAGAGAAGCGGCAAGCAGTTGATTCCAGTAAGTGATGTAGTTGCTGCGGAAATAGGTGAGCCCAAGTGGTAATGTTCGCAGATTGTCTTCGCTAATGACAACAAGCGGCCAGAAGAACGAGTCCCAGTTCTGGAAAAAGGTCAGGATGGCTAAGGTGGCCAGGGCGGGCTTGCTCAGTGGGAGGATAATCCGGCGGTAGATTCCAAATTCCGAGCATCCATCGATGCGGGCGGCGTCGACAAAATCGCCAGGGATTGTCATAATATACTGCCTCATGAGAAAAACACCAAAAGCGCTCATCGCAGAGGGTACAATGAGTCCCCAATAGCTGTTGAGCATGCCGAAATCACGGACAATGACGAAAAGTGGGATAACGATAACCGGAAACGGGATCATCATTGTCGCGATAACAAAAAGGAAGAGAATATCTCGTCCGCGGTAATCATAGTGCGAGAAACTGAAACCGGCGAGTGAACAGAAAAAGAGAGTGGAAAGCGTCACTACCGTTGCAACAAAGGTGCTATTGAAAAAATAGAGCCCAAAAGGTACAGCGGAAAAAACCTGGCTGATATTGTCGAAGAGGACAAAGTGTCGGGGGATCCACGTAATAGGTACGGTGAATATCTCCTCCATCAGTTTGGCGGCCGACACTGCCATCCAGATAAGCGGGAGAAGCATCACCAGCGCCCCGGCGCCAATAATGAGATTCACCGTGACCTGCAGGAACAGTGACCGCAGGCGGCCGGCGTGTAGGGTGCTGACGCCCTGGCGCGGTCGCGCGATTGCCGGTAAGTTGCGCATGGCTCCTCCTGGTTATGTGATCTTCTCTCCCGCAGTCTAACCGATGAACCGGCGTTCACTCAGGTGTAGGCCTCTGTTCGGAATATGCGCAGTTGAAGGAGAGTCAAAACGATCAGAATAGCAAAGAGAAAGACTGCCACCGCGCTGGCGTAGCCCATGCGGACGTGAAGAAAGGCGCTTTCATAGAGATAGAGTGGCAGCACTCGCGTGTGTCCAGCTGGTCCGCCGTTGGTGATCAAAAGAGCGGGTGTGAAAACCTGAAATGCGCCAATGACACAAACGACGAGTACAAAGAGAGTCGTCGGTTTGAGCAGAGGAAGGGTAATGTAGCGGAAGAGCTGCCAACGACCGGCGCCATCAATACGTGCCGCCTCATAATATTCCTCAGGGATGGCCTGAAGCCCGGCCAGAAAGAGCACCATGTAGTAGCCGGTGCCTTTCCACCAACTGAAGATGATAAGGGCGGGCATCGCGTAGCGAACATCAGTCAGCCAATTGATCGGAACAAGGCCCAGAGGGGCTGCGAAGAGCGTATACAATCCAAAAGAGGGGTGATAAACGTAAGTCCACAGAATCGAAGCCACGACCATCGAGACAATGACGGGGGTGAAGTAGGCGGCCCGGTAAAAAGGGCGGAGTCTGAGCGGGCGGTTCAGTAGGAGAGCGAGCCCCAACGCAAAGACGATGATTGGAGGGACCACGCCAACCACATAGTACACGGTGGCCCACCATGACTGGGCGAACTGGTGTTCACTGAACATTGTGCGGTAGTTCTCCAGGCCAATGAAGCGGGGCTCGCTCATCAGATTCCAATCGGTCAGGCTCAGGTAGAATGAGTTAAGCATTGGATAGACGGTGAAAACAGCGAAGAAGACCAATGCCGGCAGGGCGAAGAGAAAGCCCCACCGATTGCGATAGCGGCGCATAGTCGCCTCCAGTGGGGAGGCCGTAGGCATGCCTACGGCCTCCCCAGAAAGATCTCAACCGGCCCGCTGGAGCGCCTTGGTGAGCTCTTCGTGAAGTGTTTGGAGCGAGTCCTTAATCGGTATCTTCTGCATGATTACGCGCTCAATGGCCTGGCCGAGCAGTGTCTCCATCTCCTGGTAGACGACGGTCCGTGGCAGATATTCGCCGTACTTGAAGTCTTCCAGGAAGACAGGCAAGGCCGGATTTTCTTTGGCCTCGGGCGAGTCCAGCCAGCCGAGGCGCGGCTGAATATACCCAACATTCTTGAACCAGCCGGCGCCGTGTTCAGACATGAAGCTGATCCATTCCCAGGCTTCACGCTGAAGTTTCGAGGCGGGATTAACCGTCCAGAGCCAGGCATAAAGGATCGTTGACGGCTTGCCACCTTCAATCTGGGGCAGCTGACCAACGCGGAAGTTTTCACCATACTTCAGATTGGGGTTCTGTTTGAGGACGGCCGGCAAGAAATAGATACCGGAGATCTGCGAAACCCATCGACCGTTCGCGAAGTCGTTTTCGATAGCAAAGCTGGATCGGCAGCTTGTACTTGAAGACCATATCAGCGTAGATCTGCATGGCCCGCTGAACAGGCTCAGTATTCGCCTGAGAGCGGGTGCCGGTCGCATCAACCAGATCCCCGCCTGCTTGACGGACAATGGGGACAAAGGTGATCATATACCAGATATTGCTCTTCCACGGCCACTGGAAGCCAGCCCGGACCATCTTCTCGCCTTCACGAACTGTGCACTTAGCGGCATATTCCCCGAGCTGATCCCAGGTCTTGGGCGGTTTGTTAGGATCAAGCCCGACCTCGCGGTAGATATCACTTCGGTACCAGAGACTCAGTGTGTTGTATTCCAGAGGAACACCGTAAAGCTTGCCTTCGATGATGAAGGCTTTGAGGTTGCCCGGCATAAAGGCCTTGATCAGTTCCTCCTGGGTCTTGTAGCCGAAAGCCTCCGGAATCACAGGAGCCATGCGCTTGTTCTTCACGTAGAGCGGAACGTTGGGGTCCCAGGTCTGGTACATGTCCGGGCCAGTACCGGCCGCCAGGGCGGTGAGAAGCTTCTTTTCGAAATCGCTGTGGGGTACAGTTTCGTACTTGATCTCAATGTCCGGGCGCTTCTGCTGCCACTCCGGAATGAGGGTTTTGGTCACGTAGTCGACAGCGGGTGGAAACGTATGAGCCCAGTAAACAAGCGTCTTCTTCTGGGCCATGCCCGGGAGACGCACCTGCTCGCATCCGACCAGCGCTGGGGCAACGGTGCCCAGGGCCAGAGCGGTGAGGGCAGTCTTGGCAGCCGACTGAAGCAGCACACGCCGCGAGTATCTGATATTGCGCCAACTACCGGTCATTGGTTTCTCCTCCTTCTATCGTTTTTCTGTTCTCTGTTCTGACAAACAGATAGAGGAAAAGGTATTTTCGTTGCGTAATTTGCTCGCGCTCCGCTCCTCACCTCCTGGTTTTGTGTCATTAAACAAACGGCTGACTCCCTGGGATCACCCGCCCTGTTCTTACAAGTCTCCTCCATGGGTTTGCAGAAACAGAATAGCCTGCTCTCCCAATAGCACCGCCTTGATATCGCGCTCGAACTGGGCGATGTGAGCGCGCATGGCGGTCATGGCCGTGGCCGGGTCGCCCTGAGCGATCGCCGCCAGGATAGCCGTGTGCCCCCGGTGCGACTCCTCCATCCGGCCAGCCTGGCGGTTGGTGATCAGCCGCCCCAGACGCAGCAGATCCCGCATCGGCCGGAGCATCTCAAACAAAATATGGTTCTGGGCGGCGACGAAGAGCCGGTCATGGAACTCAACATCCAGGGCTGTGTACGCCTCCGGGTCCGTCAGCGCCGTGGCCATACGATCGACCAGCCCCTGGAGGACCTCGATGTCCTGCGCTGTCCGCCGACGCGCCGCCAACGCGGCTACTTCTCCTTCAATGATCCGCCGCGCCTCCAACAGATCATCGAGCAGCTGCTCGTTGCGCTGCTGCCGCACCCGCTCGAACAGCACCAGCGGGTCGAGCTGGTCCCAGTGCTCGGGAGGCTGGACACGCATTCCGCTGCCCTGCTTGACCGCCACCAACCCTTTGGTCGTCAGAACCCGAATCGCCTCCCGGACCGTCAGCCGGCTGACACCGAACTGCTCGGCCAGCTCGGTCTCCGTGGGCAGGAGGGCCCCGGGCGGGATCTCCCCACGAACGATCTGCTGGACCAGTCGGTGGACGATCACCTCATGCAGGCGCGGGCTGCGCACCGGTCGGTAGCGCCCCAACGCCGGTCGGGCCTCGGAACTCTTCATCTCAACGCGCTCTTATTTATCAGGTCATCAGATGATTTGACTGATATGAGTCTAACCACTGCTCCCGGGGCTGTCAATAGAACACATATTCTGTTTATCGCTGCTGTAACCGGACCGCGCCCGATTCCCGCTGGCGCTGGGGACCGGAATCGGCTATCCTCTGGGGCAGAGGACGCCCGCCCGTCGCGGGCGCTGGCCGGGCCACCCGCCCGGCTCTCAGGAGGATGACCATGACCACCGAACGCCATCTCCTGCAGCCCACCCCCGAAAACGAGGACCTGCGCCGCCTGCGCCAGGCCCTCCATGAACTCCTGGCCGCCGTCAGCGATCTCCTCACCGCTATCGAGGTCCGGCCAGAAAACGCCCGCGACCTCCTCCGCCTGGCCCGCGAACACCTCGACCACGCTCACCTCATCCTGCGCGGCGACCGCTCCACCTGACTCCCACCCTACCAGTCGGACCTGGTCCCTGGTTGTCCCAACCAGACCGGACCGGAGCCCGGGCCCACGCCCCGGTAAAACCCCAGACGGACCCGCCCCAGACCGCCAGGGGCTCTCCGGTCTGGGCAGCGGGCGCCGTCCAGCACCGCCCTGGCCGGACGCCAGAAATACAGCCTGCCGACCGGTCACGCGCGCGGGCCTCAGCCCGGCCGCCAGACCCTCCAGGCCCCGCCCGCCGTGGACCCGTGACCGGGGCTCTCGACCGGCAGGAGGCCGCGCCGGTGGAGCGGGCCAGCGGCCAGGACGGCCCGGCAGGCACAGGGCCCGGGCGTCCGCACCCTCTTGGCGGACGCCCTCCTCTGTGCTACACTGCCCCCCGGCTCACCTGGACCTCCCGGCCCACAGCGCCGGGCCGGCCGCTCCCTGGAGTCAGCCATGACCGACCGCCCGACCATCGCTCTCCTCCACGACCCGGCCGACCCTCTGGCCACCGCCGAGCCGGCCCGCCGGGCCCGTGCTCTCCTGGAGCACGCTCTGACCGGCCACGGTCTGGCCGTTCAGCCGGCCACCAGCCAGCCCGCCCCAGCGGCCGACGCTCTCCTCGTCCTGGCCGGGGCCGATACCGCCCTCGCCCGGGCTCTTCTGACCCGCGCCGGGGTGACCCTGCCGCCGGTCCCCGAGGCCCTGGCCATGGTCCCCGGCCACCTCGACGGTCGCCCGGCTCTCCTCCTCACCGGCACCGACGCTCGCGGCCTGGCCTACGCCGTCCACGATCTGGCCGACCGCCTGGTCCACGCCCCCGACCCCTGGCCGGCCCTCGCCCTCGACCGTCCCCTGGTCGAACGCCCGGCCAACCCCATCCGGGGGATCCTCCGCCCCTTCGTCAGCCAGACCGAGGACCGCCCCTGGTTCAGCGACCGCGCCTTCTGGCCGCCATATTTCGCCATGCTGGCCGCCCAGCGCTTCAATCGCTTCCACCTGGCCCTGGGCCTGGGCTACGACTTCCTGCGCGATGTCCGCGACGCCTACTTCCTCTTCCCCTATCCCTTCCTGCTCTCCGTCCCCGGCTTCGCCGTCCGGGCGGTGGACCTGCCCGAGACCGAGTGGGCGGAGAACCTGGCGCTCCTGCGCTTTATCAGCGACGAGGCCGCCGCCTGGGGCCTGGACTTCTGCCTCGGCCTCTGGACCCACGGTTGCCAGTGGCACGAGAGCCTCCAGGCCAACTACCACATCACCGGTCTGACCCCGGACACCCACGCCGCCTACTGCCGGGCGGCCATCGCCCGTCTCCTCCAGGCCTGCCCGAATATCCGGGTGGTCACCCTGCGCGTCCACGGCGAGAGCGGTATCCCCGAGGGCCACCTGGACTTCTGGCGGGCGGTCTTCCAGGGGATCGTTGAGAGCGGCCAGCCGGTGGCCCTCGACCTCCACCCCAAAGGGGTCGACCGCGCCCTCATCGACCTGGCCCTGGCCACCGGCCTCCCGGTGACGCTCTCGCCCAAGTACAGCGCCGAGCACATGGGCCTTCCCGGCCACCAGCTGGCCATCCGGGCGCTGGAACGAACCGGCGGCCTGCCCGAGGGCGACGCGTTTGTGCGCCGGCTTATGGCCCGCAGCGGCGGCGACCTCCGCTACACCCGCTACGGCTACGCCGATTTTCTCACCACCGACCGTTCCTACGGCCTCTTCTTCCGGGTCTGGCCCGGCACCCAGCGCCTGCTCCTCTGGGGCGACCCGGCCCTGGCCGCCGGCTTCGGCCGTCAGGGGACGTTCGGCGGCGCCCTGGGCATCGAGTTCTTCGAGCCGCTCTCGTTCAAGGGCCGGCGCGGCTCGGGGCTTCCCGGCGGCCGCGACGGCTACGCCGATCCCTCCCTCCGCCCGGCCCGCGACTGGGAGAAGTACCGCTACACCTACCGCCTCTGGGGCCGCCTCCTCTATAACCCGCAGGCCGACCCCGACACCTGGCACCGGGCCCTCCGAGCCGAGTTCGGCCCGGCTGCCGCCCCGGCCGAGACCGCCCTGGCCGCCGCCAGTCGGATTCTCCCCCTGGTGACCGTGGCCCATCATCCCTCGGCCGCCAACAACCGCTACTGGCCCGAGCTCTACACCCCCATCGCCCTGGAGCCCGACCGACCGCCCCATCCCTACCGCGATACCCCGTCCCCGCGCGTCCTGGCCACCGTCAGCCCCCTCGATCCGGCCCTCTTCACCACCATCGCCGAGTGCGTCGCGGAACTCCTCGCTGGCCAGCCCTCCGGCTGCTACACGCCCCTCCAGGTCGCCCGCTGGCTCGACGCCCTGGCCCGAACGGCCGAGGACCAGAACGCCGCCCTCCTGGCCAGCGCCCCTGACCCTCAGGCCCCAGCCGTCCGCCGCTGGACCACCGACGTCGCCATCCTGGCCGCTCTGGGCCGCTTCTTCGCCGCCTGGCTCCGGACCGGGGTGGCCGTGGCGCTCCTGGAGCGCACCGGCGACCCGGCCTGGCTGGCGACCGCCCTGGTCCACGGCCAGGCCGCCCGCGCCGCCTGGGCCCGGGCAGCCGAGGCCGCCGCCGTCTACCGCGAGGACCTGACCTTCGGCCCCGAGCCCTGGCTGCGCGGCCACTGGCGCGACCGGTTGAGCGTCCTCGAGGCCATCCTGGCCACCCTGGCCGCCCGCCAGTCCCCGGACGGCCCGGT
>VAPR01000868.1_pt1 | contig 17416 bp, 14 predicted proteins | sample 3380701 | NCBI WGS metagenome assembly VAPR01 (sample SAMN11536904, study PRJNA540576) | hot springs metagenome | isolation source: hot spring wet sediment | place: Spain: Lobios | collected 2014-01 | reverse complement strand
ATGAGTAACGCAGTTGCAACGGTGTCCGTGCACAGACCACCGACTGGTGGCCTCTGCGCGACAATTGCGGTGTTACCGCTGCAAACGCGTTTCTCGAACCACGGCTGGCTCACGCCAGCCGCTCCTGGTTGCGCGGTGTTTGTTCGGTGCAACTGGCATGAACGGGGCCGGTGTTCAGTCCGATTCGGTGTCCGCGTCCTGGCTTTCGGCGGATGGATGTTCGTAACGTGGCAAAATTGTGCTCAGGCGAATATGCTCGGCAACGGAAAGGGCTTCGGCGCGACCGTGGGGATCGAAGCCGTGCTGGCGAAGCAACTCGTCGAGTTGCTCACGGGTGAGCTGACCCTTGTAAAGCGGTTCGAGAGCACTGCGGAGGTTCTTGCGACGGTGCAGGTAAATGTCGCGCACCAGGCGATGGAACCAGGGCAGGTCGGGAATGGCCGCCTTCTTATCCGGTCGCGGTATGATTTTGACCAGCGCGGAATCCACTTTGGGCCGGGGCCAGAACAATTGCGGTGGCATTCGTCTGAGCACCTGCACGTCGGCCAGCGCTTGCACGATGACGCTGACGGCGCTGTAATCCTTGGTGCCGGGCGATGCCTCCAGCCGCGCTGCCAATTCCCACTGGATAGTTACCAGGAGCATTTGCAGCGGCAGGTCGGTCAACAGAAAGTTGACGATGACCGGCGTAGCGACGACGAACGGCAAATTGGAAACCAGTTTCAAGCGTTGCCAGTGTCCCGATTGCAATAGGCGTTGCAGATGTTGCAATACTTCAGGATTGAGGCGGCTCTTTTTCTCCAGAATGTCCGCCAGCAGCAGGGTAACGTTGTCGAATTGCTCGGTGTTTTCCTGAGCCAGCGCGAAGAAGCCGGGATCGATTTCCACGCTCAGCACGTGTCCCGCCTGTTCGGCCAGTTTTGCCGTGAGGCTGCCGGTACCGCTGCCGACTTCGATCACCAGGTCGGCTCTGGAGAGCTCGGCCTGACGCACCATGAAGTCGAGGAAGTTGAGATCGATCAGGAACGATTGGCCGAGTTTATTTTTGGGACGCAAACCGTGTGCTTCGAGCAGACCACGCAGGTAGGAAAGCGTCTGCCGCGGCGAGCGAGGAGGAGAAGGGCGGGAAAGATCAGAACGCCGGGGTTCGGCCTGGGGAGTCGGTTTCCCGGGGTCCGCAGGTACATCGGTCACGGTGGCACCTCACGTCCAATCTGCTGTTGCCGAGCCAGTTCATAGATTCGGGCGGCAATCGCGACATCGCCCAGAGCTACACCGACCGACTTGAAAAGCGTGATCTGTTCCGGCTTGCGGCGTCCGGGATAGCGACCGATGAGCACCTGGGCGAGTTCATACACATCCGACCAGTGAAGCGAACCTTCTTCGAGAGCAGCGACAAAATCTCCGGCTTCTCGCCGACATTGCTCCTTGCTGTCCACGACAATCACATCGGCACGGCGGATGGTAACGGGATCGATCTCGGCTTTGCTGAGGAAATTCGAGCCGATGACGTTCAGATGCGTTCCTTCGGCCAGCCAGTCCCCGCGCAGCACCGGGTCGCGGCTGCTGGTAGCGGTGATGACGATATCCTTGTCTGCGGCGGCGAGATCCGGACGGGATACGGGATGCACCTCGACGTTAAGCCGACGGCTCATTTCTTCGGCGAAATGAAGGCGATGCTCCGGCTGGGGGCTGTAAACATGGACGCAGCGTATCGGACGAACGCAACAGACGGCCCAGAGTTGTGTGCGTGCCTGCCGGCCGCTACCGAACACTCCGACTTCGCTGGCATCGGGCCGGGCTAACAGTTCCGTGGCCAATCCGCTGACCGCTCCGGTGCGCACCTGACCTAAATAATCCGCCTCCAGCCAGGCCAGCGGTCGCAGCGTGCCTTCCTGATACAGCACCACATGGAAATGGGCACCCTGGCGACTGGTCAGGTAGGCTTTGAAACCGAGATAGCCGCCCGACCGCAACGGACTTCCACCTCCCGCTCCTATCCGCTTAATCGCCGCCGACATGGTGTGCAGCATGGCATGATCGGTCTGACACCGTTGCCGCGGCGTACATTCCGCTTCTTCCAGTCCCCAGGCGCGGAAGGCGTCGCGCACCGCCTCGAGAGCCAGCTCCATGCTCAGGATTTGTTGCACTTCCGCTTCCGTGAGGTAAAGCATGCTCGTGCCCTCGTGTGCGGTGGAGAGGGACCCGGTTTTACTCTCGTTCGCGCCTGCCCGGCAACCCGACCATCAGCGCTTCAGGAATTTTGCCAGCGCATCCAGACCCGCCTCCAGATCGGCGAGCGGGCAGGCGAAAGACAGGCGAACATATCCTTCTCTGCCAAAAGCCGAGCCCGGCACCAGATTCACATGGGCCAGCTCCAGAGCCGCCAGACAGAATTCCGCAGAGTTGTTCACGACCTGACCGTTCCAGCGCCTGCCAAAATGGGCCGAGACATCAAAAAACGCATAAAACGCTCCCTGCGGCGGAATCAACCGCACTCCCGGAATCTCCTGCAGTCGCTGGCAGACAAATTGTTTTCGGCGTGCCATTTCCTGGCGCATCTGCTCCACACAACTCTGATCGCCTGTCAATGCCGCCAGCGCTGCATACTGGCTGATCGAGCAGGGATTGCCGGTCTGCTGGCTCTGGATATTGCCCATGGCGCGGATTATTTCGGCAGGACCGCAGGCCCAGCCGATACGCCAGCCGGTCATCGCATAGGTTTTGCTCACGCCGCTGACCGTGAAGGTTCGCTCGCGCAATTGCGGCCGCAGGGTCGCAAAGCATGTGGCCTGAGCACCGTCGTACACCAGATATTCGTAAATCTCATCGCTGAGCACTGCCAGCGGTGAATCGAGCACGACATCGGCCAGGGCTTGCAACTCGGCACGGGTGTACACCACTCCGGTCGGATTGTTCGGCGAATTAAGCAACAGCAACCGCGATCGCGGCGTAAGGGCGGAACGCAATTGCGACGGGGTAAGTTTGAAATGATCCTGCGGGTCGGTCGGCACCAGTACCGGTTGAGCCCCGGTCATGCGAACAATGTCGCAATAACTCACCCAGCAGGGAGCCGGCATGATCACTTCGTCGCCTGGCCCGCACAGAGCCGCTACCACGTTGTAAATAGCGTGTTTGGCACCGCTGGAGACGATCACCTCTTCAGGACTGTAGCGGATACCGTAGTGGCGGTCGTACCACGCGGCGATGGCCGAACGCAATTCCGGAATCCCGTTGGCCGGCGTGTAATGCGTATAGCCTTTTTGCATCGCTTCGAAAGCGGCCCGGCAAATGTGTTCCGGAGTGGCAAAATCCGGTTCGCCCAGGCTGAAATCGTACACCGTCACGCCGCTGGCTCGCAGTTGCCTGGCCTTTGCTCCAGCTGCCAGCGTCGCCGACGGTTGAATCTGCCGCGCCATCGCCGATAAAGAAAGTCCCATGCGCTTCGCTCCTGTTGTTGGTAAGCCACGCTTTTTATTTTAGCACCATCGGGATTGCCTCGAGCGGATTTTCGGGGTCAGGCCCGTCCCCGACAATTTTCACCGGCGATCGGCGATTGATCCTGTGAGCATCCCTGATGGCGGTTTTTCCTTGACAAATCGCAGCTTTGCGGCAACATAAGAGCATATCAGCCCCAGATGCCGCGGGCAGGTGACCTGCTGCGATCGAACACCGGCCCGGCTCGGCAAGGGGCGAATTGCGGAGCCAACCATGAGCCAGAAACCTGCAGTTCCGGGCGAAGTGAAAACCATACGCATTTATGGCCACTCCATGATCTTCTACTTCTGGCCGCTCTGGGTCTTCGGCTATGCGTTCGGCATTTACACCTGGTTCAGCGATACGTATCTGCTGCCGGTTCGCGCCCGCGAGCTGAAAGAGCACGGCAAAATGGAAGTGCGACTGGTCGGCGAAAACTCCCGCAGCCGAATTATTGCTCAAGTGGGCGACCCCAAAGCCGATGACCAGCAAAAGAAGGGACGCGAATTCCTGTTGCGCGAGCGCGTCACGGAAGATAAGAATCCCGGCGTGCTGTACACCATTCTGCTGCTTCTGGTCATTTTCATCACCAATGTACCGTTGCGCGGTCTTTACTCGATGGTGGTGATGTTGCTGGTCATCGCACTGGGATTGTTTTTCTCGCTGATGGGATGGTGGGACAAGATATCGGACTGGTTCGGCTTGCTTTCCATCCACATGAACATGGGCTTTTACATGTTTTTCTCAACGGTGCTGCTTATTTTGTGGGCGGTTGCCTTTTTCATTTATGACCGGCTCAGTTACTGGGAAATCGCCCCGGGACAGGTGCGGCACATCTGGTGGTTGACCGGTGCAGTCAAATCCTACGACACCACCGGTATGCACTTCGATAAGCTGCGGGATGACCTGTTCCGCCATGTCATTCTCGGTCTGGGCAGCGGCGATCTGGTCATGGTGCCCGGCCTGCGCTCTCCGGAAATCTCGCAGGACGAACTTACCGTGCGCAACGTGCTATTCATCGGTCCCAAATTGCGGCGGATACTCACCCTCATCTCCGAGCGGCCGGAATAACGCCCCTCCTCCGCACCGTCTTTCTCGGCAAATTTACTGGTGCTCGGTATCTGCCGCAGACCAATGCTTTAGTCGGCGGAAGATTCTTCAGGGATCGGTTCTTTGATCGGTTGCACGAAATAAGGCGATTTTTTCTCGGCGGTCAGTTTGGCGGCCAGCGTCTCCGCTTCTCGTTTCTGCGGATACGGAAAAGTCTGCACGCACTGCACGGAACTGCTGAACGCGCCCCAAACCACACGCATCCGGACAGCGGCTTTCGGCTTGGCCACCTTGCGAGGTTTCTTGACCTTCGCCGCGGCAGCTTCTTCACCGGTCTCTTCTTGACGAGCTTCCTGCAAAGGGGATTGAGGTTCAGCTTCCATTTCGTGCTCCTGTTGGGGTTGCGTTGTGTGGTCTGAGGGAGGGCGTTTGCTCCGCCGCCGGGATACCCTGGTTGTCTTGCCCTGCTTCTTTGCCTTGCCCGACCGCCGCGCCATGGTTGACTCCCTTGTGGTACTCCGCCGGAACTGGCCGCTACCGTTTAGGTTATTGCCGCTCACGCACAAGACAAGTACCTTTCGGGTTAGGCGGCATGCTTGGAACAAAATGCGGCGGCTCTGTGCCGAGCCTGGCCAATGGCCCTGTCGCATACACAATAGCCATGTCCGAAAACCAACTGGCCAGGAGGAGAGAACTATGCGTCGGCTTGTGTCCTGGATAATGCTTTTGAGCGGGCTGCTGGTAACCACCGGCCTTTTCGCAGCCGAACCCGATCGCCCCAACGTGCTGGTCATCATTACCGACGATCAGCGCTGGGATGCCATGAGTTGTGCCGGCCATCCGTTTCTCAAGACACCCAACATAGACCGACTGGCTCACGAGGGAGTGCGGTTTACCAATGCCTTTGTCACCACAGCTTTATGCTCGCCGAGTCGGGCCTCGATGCTGAGCGGACTGTATGCCCATCGCCACGGGGTTCTCAATAACTTCACCGATTACCCCAACCACCTTCCCAGCTATCCCCGTCGGTTGCACGAGCTCGGCTACGAAACTGCCTATATCGGCAAATGGCACATGGGCGAACAGGAGGATCAGCCTCGCCCGGGTTTCGATTTCTGGATGAGCCATCGCGGACAGGGAAATTACTTCGACAACGAGTTCAACATCAATGGCCAGCGTCAGCTCATCAAAGGCTACTATACCCACGTGATTACCGATTACGCGGTCAACTGGCTGCGGCAACGAAGAAACAAACCCTTCCTGCTCATCCTCGGACACAAAGCTCCCCATGGCGGGCCGATTGTTCCGGAACCTAAATATGAGCGGATTTTCGACGCCCAACCGGTTTCACGACCGGTTACCGCCGATGATTACACCGGCAAACCGGAATGGCTCAAATTGTGTCGCCCTACCTGGCATGGTATCGGGGGCCCCTTGTACGGCTTGAAAGAGTATCCGAAATTCGTGCGTTATTATCTCGCCACGCTGGTTTCCGTAGATGACAGTGTCGGCCGTATTTACGAGACCTTGAAAACCACCGGCCAGCTCGACAACACCGTGATCATTTTCACCAGCGACAATGGCTTTGCTCTCGGTGAGCACGGCCGCGTGGATAAACGCACTATGTACGAGGAGAGTATCCGCGTCCCTTTATTAGTACGCTATCCGAAACTGGCACGTCCCGGCTCAACTGTCGAGCAGATGGTGCTCAATATAGACCTTGCTCCCAGCATCTTAGATATCTGCGGCGCAAAACCCCTGGAATACTGTCACGGACGCTCCTGGAAACCTTTGCTGCAAGGGCGAGCGATTCCCTGGCGCACCAGCTGGCTTTACGAGTATAACTACGAAAAAGAGTTCCCCTATACTCCCAACGTTCGCGGCGTGCGTACCGAAGAGTGGAAATACATCCGTTATCCTCACGGCGACGGTAAACCCGACCGACACAAGGCAGAACTATACCACCTCAAAAGCGACCCCCTGGAACGCCATAACCTGATTGATGATCCTAAATACGCCGGTAAGGTCGCTGAATTACAGGCGGAATTAGAGCGCTTGCTCAAAGAAACCGACGGCTGGCCCGATAAGATGCCCCTCGACGAAGGCATCAAAAACATCCTCCCTAAGTATTAGCCCCGCTGACTCTATTCTCCTTTTACATTCCGCACCGGCCGAATAACACTTTTTCGCGACCATGAATGCTCGAGATGTTGGTCTGTATTTCTCCCTTTACATTCCGCACCGGTCGAAAAGCACTTTCTCGCCCTGACCCAGGATTAAAGTTTGCGTTGGCGATGGGCCCCTTTGGCGGGTCCCCTTTCTGCGTTTCGCACAATTGCCGGATCGGGCCCGTCCGCCGCCTCGGCAGCTTCTATGCATTCCACAACTTGCGGAAAATTACCGCCGCAGTAAAAATTTTTGTGGTTTGCTCCGGAGGGCGTCGTGGTTTTTGGTAACGTCATCTTGGATTGCCCTCGCTTCACCTGCGATTGCGGTCGCTTGAGCTGCGATTGCGGTTGCTTTACCTGCGATTGCAGTCGCTTGGGCTGCGGTGGTGGCCGTCTCCACTTCGGTCGGTGCCTATCGGGAGGCGGCCACCCGGGCAGCAGGCGACCCGACGCAGATTTCCCCTTCGGTCTGTTCCCAAGAGGAGGCTAGCCATGATGAGCTTCGTTGACCGCTGTGTGTGCCTGGAACGAGCACACACACACGGGCGATTGCGCGCCTGGTGGTGTGAACTCTGGAGTCGGCTCAAACGCAATCGGCATCTAAGTCCGCCGAGTCAGGTTCGGTTGAGGGTCGAAATGTTAGAGGATCGCAATGCTCCCAACGGTTTAGGCAATAGTTCGCCCTTCGCCGCGGACGATTGGTTCGACCTGTTGCACGACACCACACTGTTCGCCAACCTCCTGTCGAACGATTACGATCCCGACGCCAACACACTAAGCATCACCCGCATCAACGGTCAGACCTATACACCCGGCACGCAGATTACCTTGCAGGATGGCGACTTGATTTACGGTTATCTCACCGTCGAGCAGGATGGCAGTTTCACCTTTACGCCGACGCTGCGATATAAGGGGCAGGTAAGTTTTAGCTATACGATCAGCGACGGGGAATCTGAGAGCACGGCCTGGGTAACTATCAATGTGTTCAACAATATGCCGCAGTTAGGCGACCAGGAGTTTAGTATCCTGCACGATCGGGACTTAATGGGCAACTTACTTAGTGGTGCTTATGATCCGGACGGCGACGCGATACGCATTACTCACATCAACGGTCAGGCGATTAGTTACGGGGAGCCGATGAGCCTGCCGTCGGGTGGCTCGCTAACCGTATGGGCGGACGGCACATTTAGCTATACCCCACCGCCAAACTTTACTGGTACCGACTCGTTCAGCCTGACGATTAGCGACGACTTAGACAGCTACACCGCGATGGTTAACATCCTGATCACGAACAACGCGCCGTATGCCTACGACGCCAGCTTCAGCGTGCTGCACGACCGCGAGTTGGTCGGCCAGCTCTACGGCTACGATCCCGACGGCGAAGCTATCACCGTGCCAATGCTTTCAAGCCCCAGCGTTTTCTGGGCGTAATCAATCTCCGCTCCGACGAATGGCACGGTGGTATTGAATGATGATGGCAGATTTATATATACACCGGCGGCTGGTTATACTGGCACGGATGCTTTTGTATTTGGGTTTACGGATGGTATAGCTTTAGGCCTGGCTATGGCTTGGATTGCTGTTCATAACACTGCTCCGGAGGCTGTAAATGACGAGTATTACGTCCTGGCGGGGAGTGCCGTTCGGGGAAACGTCCTGGCGAACGATACGGACGCCGATGGCGATAGCTTACGCGTGGTCAAGATTGACGATCAGCCACTCCCGCAGTGGATGCGACTCCCATCCGGTGCTCATCTGGTGATGAATCCCAACGGTGATTTTGCTTATTATCCAGCTGCCGACCACACTGGGGACGACTCGTTCACGTACACCGTTAGTGATGGCGTTGCCGAGGCGACACAAACGGTCGTTGTTCACACGGCTAAAATCCTTGGTAGCCGGTCGGTAACGTTCAGCGGCGGGCATACCGTGTACCGGGACCCGGAGCTGGACCCGACTGGAGCAATAGCTCCCGACGTGGCCTATAGTTCGGAACACTGGTTGGACAAAAACTTAGACGGGGATGCGGAGGATGCGGGTGAGCATAGCTGGCCATACGCTTACACCCGGGGTGCAACGTTAAAAGTGAGTGCCCGGTTCGTCTTAGATACTGCGTGGGGTGGCGGCCCGATTTATGTGATGGCGACGGGGCCGGCGGACCCTGCGACGGGATTCCAGATTCACGTAGGGCCGAAGGCTGTGCGCGTCGACCCGACGAACCCGACTGAACTCGTGCTTGACGTAACGGAGTCGCCGGTGGCATTTCCGAATGTGGTGCAAGCTTACGTTGGTGCAAATCTCTTCAGGCTGGACTGGCAAGCCACCTCCGACAGCCAGCGCGCCAACTCAACCTGGACGAAGGCCGGGACCACGCAAAATCCTTTGTACCTTACTTTTGCCGACCCTGCCCTCAAACCAGGGGTGAACTTATACCATACCCTGGTGCATCTGGGCTCGAAGAACGCTGACGGCAAAGCAAACGAATCGGATGTTATCTCAGCAATTTGGAGTGATTTCACTGATCGGGAAGTCCGCCGGGTGGATGGCACTCAATTGAGGTACTGGGATGGCGGCAGGGCCACTGCGGTCAACACACAGCAACTTTTAGCCCACGCAAACGGGCAGTGCGGCTCCTGGGCGTACTTTTTGAGGGATATCATGCTCGCCCAAGGTATAACCGACGTGAAACGAGTGCATGTATTCAACATAGACGAACCAGTCAATGCTGCTGGCCGTCCAATGACGCCTGACGGACTGCCTGCCGAGACTCGGATACTAGTAAAGAACTGGCGCTTTGGCAAACCGACCTCGCCTGCGACGAAACCATACATTTATCGCTCTACTGACGTAACGGAACTGAGAGGCGTTCCTGGACAAGGAAACGATGATCCCCCTAGCAATTTTTACAACCATTATATTGTGCGTCTTAAAGGTCAATACTACGATCCGTCTTATGGCACTGGCCCATTTAGGACGCAAGACGCCTGGGAAAACGCTTCTCTAGATGGATTCGGACAGGACAGGTTTGGCGGCACCTTTTACAAGAAGAACGACCCTAAAAGGATAGAAACAAGATTTGTGGAGTTGTGATTCCTAGCTGCACTTGCAGAACGCCTCATCACTCAACTGCAACCATAACGAACCGCTAAGGAGGTCAACCATGCTGAGAGGTGTAAAACAATTAGCAGCATTCGCGTCAGGATTAATTTTCTTCCTCGCCTGCACGACTAGGCTCTTGCCGAATGAGGGTAAGCCGGTGAGTAGCTCTCCGAATAAGCCTGTGGCTACGTTTCCATTGCCTGATAATCGCAAGTTCGAGATTTACATGGAAGAGGTTAAAATGGAGTATGATTACGGTGCCCCGCCGGGGACAACCTACAAGGCGATTTGGGTGGTGCTGCGTGGAGTGGTTAGTAGCGAATTGGAACGCAGAGAGGTCTGGAAAGTTAACTATATTGAAAATTATCGCGACACCCAATTTACTAAGCCAAAATATATACCCCGCGACTTCCGAGTGGTAGCCCGAGACCGCGACCGTATAGGCCTGGCGTTCATCGCCGGACCGAGTGAGATTGCGTTTTACCAGCTTGATCTGAGCAAAACACTTAGGGACCCGGACGCACCACCAAAGTTGCCTGCAAAACCGGAGGAACGGCAGTTGGAAAGTATCGTTCATCATAGGTATTTTTCTAGCATCTGGCAGCACAGCTTGCCGATCAGCGTTGAAGGCTCGATACAAATTACGCTCGGGGAAAAACTCTCTCTATTCGTGGGTCTTGCGGATTGGGAATCCCAACAGCTGCTCGGAAGACGGGGAATCAAACTTACCGACCTGCGTTGGGATGCGAAATCCGAAAAATGGATCATTCAATGCCAAATAGGTCCCTGTGATATAGAATTTGTCTCTGGCAAGGCCGAGGATCCCGCCTCCAAAGACCTGCCCTGGAAACTGTCGCAGTTGAAGCTAATTGGTCTTGAATGATTACCGCGCTTATAGCGAACAACTATATAAACAATTCGCTCTCAGGACTGAGAAGGCAAGGAAACACTCAGATTTTTTTTGCGGCATCGGCCAAGCAGAGTTAACTCCCTTAGCCCATTTTTTGTGCCTCCACTAATCACGGACTGAGCGTCTCCGTATACGGCAACGATCCCGACGGCGACGCTATTACCGTGCCAATGCTTTCAAGCCCCGGCGTTTTCTCGGCGTAATCAGCCTCCGGCCCCACCAACGGGCCCGACCAACGGTAAACTAACATTCCATCCCGACGGCACCTTTACGTACACACCGAACACGAACTACATCGGCGCCGACAGTTCCACCTACACCTGGTCGGACGGCTTGACCACCGGCAACACGGTGACGGTTTCGATAGATGTGTATAACAGCGCACCGGTGGCTTACCAAGCAGTTGTTCATACTTATCGGAATCAGCTGGTCAGTGGCCAACTGGATGGTTATGATCCGGATGGTGATCCGATTTATGCGTTCTTGAATTCGGAACCAGGCGTGGGCTCGGTGTACTTAGGATTAGACGGAACTTTCTCTTATATCCCGCCGGAAGGATTTGTCGGTGCGGAAACCTTTACTTATTACTGGTCGGATGGTATCTCGGCTAGTGAAATAGCGAGCGTCACCATCGAGATTTCGAATCGGGCCCCGGTGGCGGTAGATATGTCTATCGAGACGGTTGAGGATACCCTCGTGATGTTTAGTCTGAGCATCATGGCTGAACCGGCACTCGGTTCAGAGTATGCCTGGGCAGCGTATGATCCGGATGGTGATCTTCTGAGCTACACAATCATAACTGGGCCGCGGCATGGTGAGATGGTTGACCTGGGTGGATTGCTCGTCTATACTCCAGCAGCGGGATACACTGGTGAGGATGAATTCTATTACCAGGTTAGCGATGGTAGAGCCACTTCTGCGGTGGCTCAGGTACAGGTGCAAGTAAAGCCGAATCAGCAACCGCCACCTCAGAATTTAGTATTAGACCTGACAGGCTATCGGCCGTACAACCGGTTTATGCCACCGAACGCAGCTCGGCAGGAGCAGCAGGTGCCGCCGGTACCGGCCAATCAAGAGGATAATCCCGGCGTGGGGATTCGCTTCAATGGCGATGACGATGATAATGATGGGATGGCTGATTATCGCGACAACAACGGGGTGGCGGGTGAGGATGACCTGGTGCGGATAGACTTGCAGTTTGGCGTGCAACAACCACCGGCGGGAATCGACTATTACTTGAAACGGAGTGCCGGTGTGCTGCAGGTCTGGACGGGGCCGGCGAAACCCGGGAACGGTTTGTTTGGTAATAATCTTAATGAGGTGAAGGTCAATTTTGGGCAAGGGGGAACGGCGACCTTGTGGGTGGAATGGATAGGGGATCAGCAGCAGCCGGTGAATGCGGTGTTGACTTTCGAGGCACGGAATGCCAACGGACAGGTGGTGGGCCAGTCCGACAGCCTGACGTTCTATCGCTTCCAAACCACGGTCATCGTAATTGGCGGCTTCACACAAAATCCTGATCCGATGACGAATCAGAGAGGGAACGGTTTGTTCAATTTTGCCAGGCAGCGGCTATATGCTGAGGATGGCTATGACGTGCACCTGTTTGGTGAAAACGAGCAGCGTGGAGGGGACCAAGCCGGTACAGGGCTGGCTTATGACTGGGCGCTACGCGCGGTAAATCGCCACAATATCAACAATTTAGTAGTGATGGGTTTCAGTTACGGCGGCGGAGCGACCCGCAACCTTCTGGCACGGATTGACCAGGACCTCGCCAACCCACAAAATCCATTCCAGCGCCACTTCGTGGTTCCGTTTACTGCTTATGTGGATGCCATCGAACATGGGTCCGTTCCTCCGAGAGCGGAAACCAATCTGCCTCGGCGGACTCAGTTTCATGCCAATTACTATCAGCAATTGGGGGGACCCCAAGGAGCGCCGGTTCCCGGTAGCAATGTCGATCGCAATGTAAACGCCCCGCAGATCAATCCTGGCCAACAATTAGACCACAGAGCGATTGATGATGATCAATTTGTTCAGGAGGAGCTTCGGAACCGCTTTCTAGGGCGTGTGAATATGCGCTAGGTTTGGCTTCTGACTAACAGGAGGAACACTTATGTGCAGGGGCCCACATCTAAATTTCCCGCATTTCCTGCTTGCGTTCGTAGGCTCGTTGAGTTTAGGCTGGTTCCTCATAGCTTCGGCTCAAGACCGGCCAAAACTTAATGTTGAACAAGTTCGGAAGACAAAGTCATATAAAGTCATGTCAGGGAAGGACACTGTGCCCGTTCGGACTCTGAACGAGGTCTACCTGGACAGTCCTGCGGAGTTTATCCAGGCTGTTCTGGTCCTACTAACACACGACAAGGTTCCCTTTATAGAACTGCAGGCCAAAGGTGTTCATTTGCTCCTTTTAGGCCATCACGACGACGCGCGGAGCGAGCTGGTGAAGTATCTGTCATGCTATCCTGATGGGAGTCTGGAAAAGTGGAGAGACCCGGAGGAGCCGGACGAGAGAAGGTCTGTGGCAATCACGGCTCACTATCTGCTTCGCCTTGTAGATAGTGTTGCTGAATGCCCTTATCAGCTAGATGTTCCGAAGGAGTGGAAAAGAAGAACCTACGGTCAGGTTTTGCAGGAGTACAAAAAAGATGTGCCAAGAGAGCTCATCGAATACCTGTTTGAGGAACTCCCATGCGAAGCCTGGGAAGAATTTAGGAGACATGAATGGGCGGTATATAATTCCTGTTCAACCCGTTTCACGTTACAGGAAGTCGAATTGACCAACCACCTGGTTGAGACGACAGCGTGGCGAATGCAGCGTGGACATAGGCAGTTTGCTGAGATCAAGCTGACTCGGGATCACTTGCAACGGCTGGCTAACAATGGGGCGTGGTATTCGCGGCGGTATGTGGTGCATGTGCTATTGAAATATCCCTTCCTGCGGACGCCGGAACTTGTCAAGCAGTTACACGCAGACGAACACCCGCTCGTCCGCGATCGCGCCAAATTCATCCCTTTCACCGACCGCTGAGAAGAAGCAGGCTTGATGTCGAAAACGTGAGTGGAGTGAAAAATATGCGGCGAATGGCGTAAGCCATCATCGGCAGTGCCGCTTCATGGTTCAACGTCCGCTTGTATCTGGCTCGCAATTGTGGCTGAACGTGGGTGGAGGTTTGGGTGGCAGGCTTAACGCTTCCGCCGGCCAGATAGGCATATTTGTGTCGTTGCTGAGTACGGAGCTTGGCTGGCAGGCTCTATTTTTTCGCCGGGCCATCCACTGCGATGTAGGGGTACGATTCAACGCACCTATAAAGTTCCACATGCCGACGCGAACGGTATATGCTGGGCGTCGGTTTCAGCCGGCCATCATTCAGGAACGCCAGCGGCCTAGCGCTCGAGCATCCAACTACGCACCGCCAGCGGATTCTGGTTTTGCTCCTAATAGTTCAAGACTTAATAACTCGCACTCGACCATCCCGACTATGTACCGCCAGCGGTATTCGGTCTGACTTATGCCCAGTTTTGGCAGTGGCGGGTGCTGGCTCATCGCCAGCTTTGCTCGGCGCGGGCGATTTTCCAACACAGGCTGGAAAACCGCTTACGAACAGTCCCGTTTTTTCAGCCTCGAACACCGCACGCTCACGACGTTGCGGCGTTCGGCCCAGCCGATTGGAGCCAACCGCGTGCTGGCGATGAACGAGCCCCTTGCGGGCCTCGAAGCAACTCGGACGGGTTTTCCGTGGTTACCACGGAGACCGGACCCAGTTCCAGCTGGAGCTTTTCCAAGCCCCCGAAGTAAGTTGGGCGGGCTCTCCGTGCTCCCTCTGTGCCCGAAAAACTGGGCACAAACTTGGCGAGTATCGCATGGCAACTCTCTCTCCGTGCTTGCACTGTCCCCCAAAAAACGTCTGCTTGCACCAAGTCAGGGACACCCACTCGCGGGTTCTCCGTGCTCGATAAGCCCCCGAATAACAAGCCGGCCGACGTAACCAGGATGATTCCAAGACCGTAGATGCGGGGGGTCCCTCCGTGAAAGCTGGGAATAGGTCAAAGGTAACGGCTGTTGAATGCGACTAAACCGCATGATAACGGTCAACCGCTGATGCAGTTTAAAGCTGTGCGTGTTGGCCTGGAACTGGCTGGTAATAAGCGCGGTTGGAGACGTGCAAGTGTTCGTTGGGCAGATTGTGGATGGGGTTGGGCCTCCTGGCTAGGGGTTGGTATCGGGGTACAGTATGGGTAAGCAATGAGTCAAAATGCCGGCTGCCAGATAGACGAGTACCGCCCGTATGGGTGGGCAGGGCACGCGTATGGATAAGCAATGAATGAAACAGAATGCTGAGTGTCAGAGGGTTAGCCAGGCTGGTGTTGGGGTATAGTATGGGTATGCAAGTGGGCGAAGCAATGACGACGAGCGATTGCGGGATGACTGGGATTCAGGTCAGGCGAGCACGTGTGCTTGCCGCTGCAGCTGTATTGGTTCTGGGGCTGATTGTGCCGAGGGTGCACGAGCGTTTCGCCGGGGATGCAAGCGCGACGGCTCGTGGCACGGATGGGTCGAATAGTCTGGCTCTTTACCTGAAGGAATGGTCGCCGTTGGAGGCTCCGCTGGGGCGTTTCGTTGGCGTCCAGGATTTCGAGCGTGTTCTCAGCACCGTAGAGTCTGCCGGCAGCTTCGAGTTTGGTCCCGTAGCTGGGGGTATGCTAGAGTTGCGATTGTATCTGGAACCGGGCAGTACCTGTGTACCGGAATGGAAACTCGCCTGGGTGCCGGTGACGGTGAGCGATGCGGATCAGGAAGCCTTCTGTTTGAGTCTGGATGCGTTCCTTAATGTGCACCGGATGCGTGGCGAAGTGGAAACGTGGCAGGATGGTCTGCGAGTGATCTGGCGGTTTCCAGAACCGGCCAGGAAGGTGCGGATCGCCTTGCCGAAGTTCTGTCGGTTGCGAATAGGCGGCTGGCAGGCAGTGGTCACCGGCGATGCTGGTAAGTGGACGGCTTCTGCGTGGCAACAGCGTGCCTGGCGACTGACCGGGCTGATTCTGGCTTGTACCTGTGCGGGACTGGCGGCGATGCTGCTGTGGCCCGGAGTGATCCATACGAAAATGCTGGAAGGATTCGGGCTGGTGGTTGTCGCTGCCAGTTTCCTCATTACCGTTTTCGGGCTACCACCGTTTCAGGGCCCGGATGAGCAGGACCACTGGCGCGACGCATTGCTTCGTTATCGGCGTCATGCTGTGGAGGAAAAGCTGCTGTATAACCTTCCGGAAATCACCGGCTTTGATCGCGTTCGCTGGCGGGCAGAAACTGCAGTTTCCCCGACGCTGTTCCGTGCCACGGGAGCGGACATTACGCCCATCACCGAGCGGAAATTTGTCAATTACGCCTGGTATCACTCCTACCCGATGGTGGCGGTGGTAGCGTGGTGCTTCCCGCGTGTGGAGACGGTGAACGAGGCGCTGGTCTTTTACTATTTGTGCCGGTTGTTGCCGGTGCTGATTATCTTGGCGTTGCTGTACTGGTTCTGGCGTCGGGAACATTTGCCGGCTTTCGTGCTCGCCGTTTTCTCGATTCCGTATGTGCAGCAGCAATGCACGGTCATCAGTACGGATACGCTGGCCAACCTGGCGGCCATGTCGGCAGGACTAACTTTTCTGGCCCTGCGTCGGCAGGATGAAGGAGCGGCAAATGGCCGAAACTGGCTGGCCTGCTATGCAGCGTTGTGGCTGATGGCTCTGCTGGCCTTTCTGGCGAAACCGCCCATCTACGTGAGTCTGTTTTTGCTGCCGCTGTGGGCGACTTTCTGGCGGCGCTGGCGACCGGAGTTGGTGCTGAGCATTGGTGGATTGGTTGTGCTGGTTTTGACCGGACTATTGGTGCTGGTAATCTGGCGGGCCTACCGGGCGATGCACGAACTGCCCGTGGCCGACCAGTTTCGCCAGCAGCTGGAGTTTCTGATTCAGGAAGGCGGCTGGCGTTATTTTCTGCAGCAGCCGCTAGCCACAGCCCTGGACATTCCCCTGCATTTCGACAGATGGTGCATGCCGCTCGGTTGGGTGGATACCTATTTCCACCCGTATCATCTGGGCGTGTTGCGGGGACTGGTCGCTACGGCGATAACCGTGGATCTGCTGCGGGCATTCTTGCTTGCCCCAAGCTGGCTGAACCGGCAAGCGATGCTGCAACTGGTCGTGGTCATGGTTATCGGTTTGCTGCTGTTTGCTGGCACGTGGGTGCTGACCGCGCTGACCATGTACCTGGCGGTTACGCCGCCCCGGTATCCCTTCATTTACGGCATGCAGGTGCGGTATTTATTTCCGTGTTTACTGGCGTGGGTCTGGTTGCCGTTGACAATCCGATACGCTTCGCCGCGAACAAAACTGACTGCCGAGCTTCCTGAGCATGAGGCGAAACACCGGAGTGACGCTGATAGTCCTCCCGAATCTGTCCGTATGCGGGCCAGCTCTGCCGGAGAAGTTGCGACCGCGGAAACGCTCACACCGATCACTGGCCAGACCGGGCTGGGGGAGCTTTTCAACCGCCATTGGTGGGAGCGTGTGAGTGATTGGCTGGTGCAAATCCTTACTGTTGGCTGGACGGCCACGATGCTGGTGCTCACCGTGGCTAGGCTGGTGGGATTGGTGGGTGATTTGCTGGCCCGCTACTGGTAATGCCTTCCAAGAGCGGCGGGCGTCAGCCCGCCGTAGG
>VAPR01000867.1_pt1 | contig 17419 bp, 20 predicted proteins | sample 3380701 | NCBI WGS metagenome assembly VAPR01 (sample SAMN11536904, study PRJNA540576) | hot springs metagenome | isolation source: hot spring wet sediment | place: Spain: Lobios | collected 2014-01 | reverse complement strand
TCCTGAGGAACCTCCCCCTCGGGCTTTTGTCCCGACGGTGTAGCGAGCCCGTTGCCCGCCTGCGCCGCTCGGCCCGGACCGGCCTGGGTCAGGCCGCGGAACCCTAGGCGCACTCCCTCACGAGAGCGATCGCGTTTCTTTGTTAGATAGCAGTGCCGGGTTTGGGTGTCAACGGGAACGTCCGGGATCCTCGAATCCCTGGGGCGCCGGAGGGTCCGGGCACCGGTCGCAGCGGCCGCGGAAGACCAACACCGCACCGTCCACGGTTCGGGCGCGCACGCGGCGTCGCGCCAGGGGCAGCAGGACCGTCGGGTCCACGGGCAGGTCGACGAGCCTTCCACAACGCGTGCACACGAAGTGCGCGTGGGCTCGAACCTGCACGTCCCAGCGGACCGCACCGGAGCCCACGGGTAGCGGCTGCACCAACCCTGCGTGCTCCATGTCCCGGAGGACGGAGTACACGGTCTTCAAGGTCACGTGCGGCATGCGGAGCACCACGCGTGCATGGACCTGCTCTGCCGTGGGGTGGTCGGGCAGGTCCGCCAAGGCCTCGAACACGGCCAGCCGCTGCGGGGTGATCCGGAGCCGCCGCAGCCGGAAGGTTTCTGCCGCTCGCGCGGGGTCGTAGCCCAAGGGAAGTCGTTGTCTATTGGAAGGGACTGGAAGGAGGCCGGAGCCCGCGCCGCGAGCCCGCTCCGGCCAGCCCCCCCCAACACCCCTTGACTCTCAAATTCATGACCTATGCTATCAACAATGTCTTAGACGCGTCTAGGCGTAGCGATTCGGCGGCCCTGAGATAGGAGGGGAGAGCTGTGGCGACCCAGCGTGGCCAGGAACAGGATGTGCACCGTGCCTTCGCAAGGTACTGGGACCAGAGGGCGCAGGACTACGATCTCGAGCCCCAGCACGTGTTCTGCTCAGAGGAAGAGCGTGGCTTCTGGGTCGGGCTTCTGGGGGAGCTGTGCCGCGGGCGGCCCAGTGTGGTCCTGGACGTGGGCACTGGCACGGGGTTCTTGGCGCTCATGCTGGCCGAGCTTGGCCACGCGGTCACAGGCGTGGATCTCTCTACCCGGATGCTGGACCAGGCCAGGATCAAGGCTGACCGCCAGGGAGTACGGCTCGACCTGCGGGAGGCCCCCGCCGAACGAACCGGGCTTCCGGCCGGGACCTTTGATCTAGTGATCAGCCGGCACGTGCTGTGGAACGTGCTAGACCCCGCGCTGGCCTTGCAGGAGTGGGTCCGGGTAACGCGGCCCGGTGGCCTCGTGGTGGCCATCGACGGGTGCTTCCAACCCGCCCCGGACCGTTGGAGGGATTTCCGCGAAGCCTTCGAGGCCCTCCCCTTCGTGGGCGGTGTGCCTCCGGAGGTAAGCCTGCGCTTCTTTGAACAGGCGGGCCTCAAGGCGTGCACGTACCGGTGGCTCGACGAGTTGCGCGACTTGCGCGCGAGAGCCCTCCCCCCGGAGGTTGCCGAGCCGCTCGCGGGCCACCGGTACTATCTGGTACGGGGCGCCAAGCCCGCCCTCGCGGAGGCGGCACCGTGAGCCGTCCTGCCTGGGTCCGGTGGTCTGCCTGGATCTTGCTGTGCGCCCCGCTCGCGCTGCCCGCGGCGACCCTCCAGGCAGCGCCGTCCAAGCGGCTGGTCATCTCCCAAATCGAAGAAACCCGTGACCTGCGCACCCTGGACCCGCTGTGGAGCATGGACGTCCCCATTCCCGGGCTCATGGTCTGCGACTCCCTCGTGCGCCGCACTCCTGAGGGCGGCTTCCGGCCCCTGCTCGCCCAGTCCATCCAGCGGGTCAGCTCCCGCGTCTGGCGCATCCAGCTGCGCGGCGGAGTTCGGTTCAGCGACGGCTCGCCCCTCACCGCGGGAGACGTGAAGGCCACCTTGGACTACATCCGGGATCCGCAGTCGCGGTCGGGTATGCGGCGCATGGTCTCTTACGTAGATGAGGTGCGGGTACTAAACCCACGGACCGTTGACGTAGTGACCTCTGTCCCTCACGCCCTACAGGCCCACTTCCTCGTGCCAGTACCCATCCTGTCGCGCCAGCAGTTGGATCGCGGCGGCGAGCACCGCCGAAAGCCCGTCTGCACCGGGCCTTACGTACTGGACGGGTGGGACCCCGGAAGCTCCGTGCGCTTGCGCCGCAACCCCCTGTACTGGGGCCGGGACGCCTATTGGGACGAGGTCGTGGTCCGCGCCGTCCCGGAACCGGCTACCCGGCTCGCGGACCTGTTGAGCGGCGGCGCGCAGCTGGTGGGCGACTTGCTGCCCGAGATGGTCCCGAGGGTCCGCGGGGCGGGTTACCGCGTGCTGGTAGAGCCTGGTGTGCGGACCGCCTACCTCACATTCCTGTTCAAGCCGCCGTTTCACGACGCTCGAGTGCGCCGGGCCGTCTACCACGCCCTAGACCGGGCCGCGCTGTCGCGGGCCGTGTTCGGGGAGTTTGCGGCTCCGGCTGTGTCCGTCGTCCCGAGGGGGTTTGGTGGGTACGCGGAGGTGTTCCCCCTCAGCGACTACGACCCTCCGCGGGCCCGGGCGCTGCTGCGCGAAGCGGGCGTTCCCCTGCCACTTCGCGTCAGCCTGGACACCGCAGCCTCTTGGGTCACGCTGGCCCAGGTGGCCCAGGCGCAGCTTAGGGAGGCCGGGATCGAGACGGAGATCACCGTCCTCGACCGCGCCCTCGTGTTCGACCCTCAGCGGCTGCGGGATGCGGACGGCGGCCGGATCATCCTGTTCCTGGCGCTGGACAACCACATGTTCGACGCCATGCGCCCGTTCGAAGCGTTCCTGGCGGCCCAGTCTTTCCTGAAGGCCATGGGCTACCAGCCTGACGCGGAGACCGACCGGCTCATCCAAGCCTACGTGGGCGAGGAGGACGTGCGGCGCCGCCTCGACCTGAGCCGCGCCATCCAGCTACGGGCCAAGTCCCAGGCGCCGGTGGTCTGGCTCTTGTACCCTGACCTGATCTACGCCTTGTCGGGCGCGGTCCGGTGGCCGGGTAGCCGCGCGGGCCGCATCGAGATCCGCGACGTGTGGCCGCGATGACCTGGGCGCCGCCGTGGGCGTGGGTTCTGAGAGGTGCCGTGCTTCGGGCGGCCGCAGGGTTCGCGTGGCTCGCGTTGGTGTTACTGGCGCTCCAGTGGGTGGCGGTGTACACGTTCGACCCCGTGGCCGCCCTGCTGCCTGCGGACGCGTCTGCGGTGGAGGTTCGCGCCCTGCGAGAGGCTCTGGGTCTGGACCGACCCGCCGTGGTGCGCGTGGCCGAAGCCCTGCTGCGCAGCCTCCGCGGTGACTTCGGGGAGTCGTGGCGGTTGCGCCAGCCGGCGTGGGATCTCGTCCGGCAGCACCTCGACTTCACGTTGCGACTTGCAGGGGTCGCCGCGCCCGTAGCGTTCGCGGGCGGCCCAACGCTGGCGGTGGCCCTGGCGTTCGTCCAGGTCCGAGGGCGGTTGGGGGGACTGGGGACCCTCGCGCTTGCGGCGCAAGGGGTGCCGGGGTTCGCGGTGGCCGTCCTGGCGGTGCACCTCGTGGCCGTGCAGTGGAGACTCGCCCCTGCCTCCGGCCCGGGCACGGTTTGGCTGGCAGGGCTCCTGTTGGGGAGCGGGATGGCCGTCCGCACCGCCGTGCTGCTCGAGCAACGGCTAGCGCGGCTGCACCAGGAGCCCTTCGTCCTCGCTGCGTTGGCCCGCGGGGTACGGCCCGGGGAGGTGTACCGCCGGCACCTGGTGCGCCCGGCGTTGGGCCTGTTCCTCGGGTACGGATCCCTCCAGGCGGGCTTCCTCCTTTCAGGCTCCCTGGTAGTCGAGACGGTATTCGCGTATCCAGGGCTCGGATCTCTGCTGGTGTCCGCAGCTGCGAGCCGCGACGTGCCGGTGTTGACCTGCGGGGTGGCGGCCGTCGGTACCACGTTCGTTGTGGTCCGGACCGTGGCGGACGCGCTGCAACGGCTCGCCGACCCCCGTATGCACGACCGATGGGCGCTGCCGTAGTTCGCACGCGTCTGGCGCACCCCGCCGCCTGGGCGCTGGTGGTGGTCGCTCTGGTCGTGGCAGGCCCGATCGGCTTGGACGCCGCGCGTGTGCTGGACGACCCGGTACGGCCGGCGCTTGACCGCCGTTTGGAGCCCCCGTTGCACGGCTCGGTCTTGGGGACCGACCACCTGGGCCGCGACGTCCTGAGTCGTGTGGTTCACGGCACGGTGCCGACCCTGGCCTCTGCGCTGCTGGGCCTGCTGGCCGCGGCAATCCTGGGCGTCGCGGGGGCGCTGGCTGCAGGGTTCCCCGCCGCTGGACGCTGGCAACGCCTGCCGAGTTGGATCGCCCAGGGGTTGTTGGCGTGGCCAGGCGCGCTGACGGCCCTGGTCCTGGTGGCCGTGCTCGGGCGTGGAGAGTGGGCCTTGGTGATGGCCGTCGTACTCCAAGTCTGGCCAGACTTGCAGTGGACGCTGGAGCGGGAGGTGCGCGCGCTTTCCGCCCAGCCCTTCGTGGAGGCTGCCCGCGCCCTCGGCTACGGACCCCTGCGGATCCTCACGAGCGAACTCCTTCCCCACCTCCTGCCCTCCGTGGCGATCCTGACGCTGCTGCACCTGCGGCAGTCCGTCATGCTGGTGTCGACCCTGGCGTTTCTGGGCCTGGGGCCTCCGCCGCCCACACCCACGTGGGGCGGCATGGTGGCGGAAGGCCGTCCGTACCTGCCGGACGCTTGGTGGCCTGTGGTCTTTCCGGTGGTGGCGTTGAGCGCGTGCCTGTGGTTCGGAGGAGCCCTGGCTCGAGGTCTCACCGCTCGCCGGGCCGGCGGAGGGAGTTCGTGAGCGCAGTGGTGGTGGAGGTACGAGACCTGCGGGTGACTTACCCCGCAGGGCGGACAGCGCGCCCGATCCTGGACGGAGTGAGCTTTGCGCTCCGAGAGGGCGAGTGCGTCGCCTTGGTGGGCGAGTCGGGCGCCGGCAAGTCCACCGTGGCCTTGGCACTGTTGGGACTCTTGGCGTGGAAGTCCGCGCGCGCCGAAGGCGCGGTCCGCTGGCGCGGCCGACCCGTTGATGGCAAGGCCTGGGAGCGCCTTCGGGGTCGGGCCATCGGGTACGTGCCGCAGGAACCGCAGGCCGCCCTGAACCCCTACGTTCGGTGTGGAGAGCACGTACGGGAGACGTTGCGGCTCCCGCGGCAGGTGGCCGCGGACCGGGTGGCAGAGTTACTGCGCCGGGTCGGTCTGGACCCCGCCGTGGGGTCGTCCTTCCCCCACCAGGTCTCCGGCGGCATGGCTCAACGGCTGCTGTTGGCCGCAGCCCTCGCGAACGACCCCGACCTCCTCCTCCTGGACGAACCCACGGCTGCTGTGGACCAGACCACGCAGGCCCGCATGCTGGCGCTGGTCCGGCAGCACGTGACGCAGGGCAACGCGTCCGCCCTGATCATCACCCACGACCTGTCCACCGCCGTCGGGACCTGCCAGCGGATCCTCGTGCTGCACGCAGGGCGGTTGGTGGAGGACGCTCCGACCGAGGAGCTCCTCCGGCGTCCCCGGCACCCGTACGCGGCGGCGTGGGTCGCGGCGACGGAGGCCTTGGCCCGTGGCGCGTGAGTGGCTCGTCGCGGACGGAGTGGGCGTCGAGCTCCGGTCTCCCGCCGGCTCCAAGCGGATCCTTCATGACGTCCACCTCTCCTTGCAGCCCGGTGACGCGGTGGCGTTGGTGGGCCCATCCGGGATCGGGAAGACCACCCTGGCCCGTGTCTTGCTGGGACTGGTACGCCCGACGTCGGGGGACGTGCGGTTCCTCGGCTGCTCCGTATTCTGCGGCTCACGGGCGTGCGCGTTGGAGTTCCGGCGCTCGGTGCAGATCGTGTTCCAGGACCCGTACCTGGCCCTTAACCCCTGCCACACGGTTGAGCGCATCGTGGGCGAGCCCCTTCGGTTGCACGGGAAGGCGAGGACCCCGGAGGAGGTTCGGTGGCGCGTGCGGCGGCTGCTGGAGGACGTCGGGTTGGACCCATCCTTGTCGACCCGGCGGCCTGGCGAGCTCTCGGGAGGCCAGCGGCAGCGCGTGAACCTGGCACGTGCGGTCAGCGTGGAGCCCGGCCTGCTGGTGCTGGACGAGCCGTTTTCCGCGCTCGACCCGGTCACCACCGTGGACCTCGTGGGCTGGCTGCGGAGGCTGCGGGAGCAGAAGGGCCTCGGCCTGTTGCTGATCACACACGACCTGCAGGTGGTGGGATGGCTAGCCGACCGGACCGTGGAGCTCGCTCGAGGTGTCCTGGTGGAACGACCCGAGGCTCCACGGTCGCCCAGCGCACGACCGAGCGGGAAGAGCCGTGAGCAATAGGCTCGGCAGGCTTCGAGTGGTCGCTTCCCAGCAGGTGCACGCCTACGTCACGCCGGGCCGGTGCCCCTGCTGCGGCCGCGACAGGGCCGCGGCCGTCCGGCGGGGCATTCGGGAAGAGCTGGCCCAGCTAGGCCTGGCGGATCGGGTGCTGGTGGAAGTCCACGCGGAGGACCTGGGCCACTGCGGCGTGCTGCTGGTCCTGCACCCCTGCGCTGCCCTGTACCGGTACCGGAACCGACGAGAAGTCCGGGAGATCCTGCAAGAGCACTTCGGGCGCGGCCGGATCGCCTGGCGGCTGTACCTGGGCTGCGCCCAGTGAGGAGGAGGAGACATGCGCCGCACCGCCTGTCTGGTCGTCGCAACGGCCCTGGCCGCGCTTGCGGCGGGGCGCGCGGTTCCAGCGCCGAGCCCGTCTCGGCTGGTCATGGCCATTCCCCAGGACCCAGGCTCTCCCCTGAACCTGTACGTCACGAGCCACAGCCGCTTCGACGCGCTGCTCGACCTCGTTTACGACAAGCTGTTCGCGCCCTCCCCGTACATGGATGAGCCCATCCCGTGGCTCGCGGAGAGCGCCCAGCCCGTGGACCCGTGGACGTGGGTGGTCCGCCTGCGGTCCGGGATCCGGTGGCACGACGGGCGGCCGTTTTCCGCCGAGGACGTACGGTTCACGTTCACCTACTACCGGGACGGCCCCCAGAACCGCCACAGCCACCACGTGAGCGAGGTGCCGCACATCAAGGACGTGGTGGCCACGGACCCGCGCACCGTGCGCTTCGTCTGCGCCTACCGGTGCCCTACACTGCGCCGCATCACCTTGGCGGACCTGCCGATCCTGCCCCGGCACGTGTGGGAGGGGATCCCCGACCCCCGCGCCTTCTCAGGCCTTCCCGTGGGGACGGGCCCCTACCGTCTGGTGGAGTACCGGACCGGTCACGGGTTGCGGTTCGTGGCCAACCCCGCCTACTTCCGCGGACGGCCGCGGGTCGCAGAACTGGTGGTTCCCGTCATCCCGGAGCCTGCCACCACCTTCGGCGCGCTGCGTCGGGGCGAGGTGCACGCCGCCGCCCGTCCCGTGCCGCCTGAGCTCCTGCAGGCCATCGGCAACTCCTCCGTCGTCCGAGTGGTCCGCACCCGGTCTCTCACCCTGGCCGAGCTCCGGCTGAACTTCGAGCGTTGGCCCCTGGACGACCCTGCAGTCCGCAGGGCCCTCTCCTTGGCCATTGACCGCGAGTCCCTCGTCCGGATTGTCCTCCTGGGCCGCGGCCGGCCAGGGACGAGGGGCTACCCGCACCCGGACTCCCCATGGACCAACCCCGCCTTGCGTACCCCGTATCGACCCGGGGCCGCACGGCGGCTGCTTGAGGAGCGAGGGTTCTTGGACCGCGACGGCGACGGGGTGCGGGAGAGCCCGGACCGCCGCCCCCTGCGCTTCGTGGTGAAGGTCCCGTCCAACGAGCCGGTGCTGGTCCGCGCCGCCGAACTGGTCGGCCAGCAGCTCCAGCGGGTGGGGATACGGGCCGCGGTGCAGGCGCTCGATCCGGGGGCGGTGGCCGCCTTGTTCCGGACCCGCGACTTCGACCTGGTGCTCGACATCGCCACACCCCACGCGGTCGCAGACCCCGACCAGTTCGTGATGTCGCACCGCTCCGGCTACCTCTGGAGGAAGGGCCTCCCGTACCCCGAGATGGACACCCTTGTGGACGCGTGGATGGCGGCTCGGACCGTGGAGGGCCGCAAGCGGGTCCTCTTCCAGATGCAGGAGTTGTTCAACCGACAGCCCACCAGCATCGCGCTGTGGTACCCGGACGAGTTCTGGGCGTTCCGGCGTGACGCCTACGACGGGTGGGCCGCTTCGCCCGGCTACGGCATTTTCCACAAGTTCTCGCTCCTCGCGCCCTCGGTGCGGGCCGGGACGGTGTTGGAGGGGAGGTAGCAGGTGGCCCGTTGGGTCCCGTACTGCGCCCTGGCCTGGGCGGTGGTCACCGTAAACTTCGCGCTGCCACGCGTGGCCCCGGGCCACCCCCTGGACTACCTGCTCGGGGAGGAAGCGGCGCGGCTGTCCCCGCGGCAGCGCGCGGAGGCGCTTCGAGCCTTTGGGCTGGACCGGCCGCTGCACGAGCAGTACATCGCCTACGTCGTCGGGCTCGCCACAGGTCGCTGGGGACGGTCCGTGCGGTTCGGGCGGCCGGTGCTCGAGGTGATCGCAGAACGGCTCCCTCGGACCTTGGCCCTGTTCATCCCGGCTACTCTCATCGCGGTCTTCCTGGGGACCGTGCTCGGCGCCTGGGCAGGCTACACGACCCGTGCGCGGTGGGATGCGGGTGTGAGCTCGGCCGTACTGCTGTTAGACGCCATGCCTGGGTTCTGGATCGCCATGGTCCTGCTGTCCGTCTTCGCGGTGGAGCTCGGCTGGTTCCCGGTCTCCGGGTCGTCGTTCGCGGCCTCCCCTCAGCCGTGGGAGCAGGTCCGTCGCGCGGTACTCCCCGCGGCGACGCTGGTGCTGGCCACCCTGGGACGCACCTTCCTGGTCGTGCGCGGCGCCATGCGGTCGGTCTGCCAGGAGGAGTTCCTGTGGGCGCTTGAGGCGAAAGGGCTGCCGCCCCGTGCGGTCCTCTGGCGGCACGCCCTGCCCAACGCGTGGCTCCCCGCTTACACGCAGATTGTCCTCCACCTGGGCGCTGGGGCGGGGGGCGCTGTGGTCGTCGAGACGGTGTTTGGCTACCCGGGGATGGGCCGCGCGCTGTACGAGGCGCTCCTGGCCCGGGACTACCCGCTGCTGCAGGGCATCTTGTCCGTCGTGGCCTTCGCCACTATCGTCGCCAACGCTGCGGCGGACGCCACGTACCCCTGGTTCGACCCGCGTTTGAGGGGAGGGCCTGCGGCGTGACAGCCAGCCGCCTGTGGGTGTTCGGGGCTGGTCTGTGGCTCGCGGTGTGGGCAGCGGCGGCCCTGGGTGCCCCGGGGCTGGCTCCTCACGATCCCCACGCTTCCGTGGGCGAGCCGTGGTCGCCGCCGGGGCCCGGACATCCCCTCGGCACGAACGACGTGGGGCAGGACCTGCTCAGCGAGTTGGTGCACGGTGCCCGTACGTCTCTGCTCGTGGGAGGTGCCGCAGCCCTGGGTGCCACGGGTCTGGCGGTGGGGGCAGGGCTCGCGTCCGCCGTGTGGGGAGGCCTGTGGGACCGGCTGCTCATGCGCCTGGTGGACCTGTGTCTCGTGGTCCCCGCCCTGGCGCTCGCCCTGGTGGTCGCGGCATTCCTGGGAAGTGGGGTGTTCCCGGCGGTCCTTCTCCTCGCTGCGCTGCTGTGGGCGCGCGGGGCACGGGTGATCCGTGCGCAGGCCTTAGCCATGTTGCAGCGCGGCTGGGTGATCGCGCTGCGGGCGGCGGGCGCCCGGTCCCTTTACCTGATCCGGGCGCACTTGGTGCAGGCGCTGTGGCCGCTTGTGGCCGCGGAGTTCGTGCAGGCCATGGCCGCAGCGCTCACCCTGGAAGCCTCCCTGAGCTTCCTCGGTCTGGGTGATCCCACGGTCAAGAGCTGGGGCGGGATGCTGTACTACGCTCAGGCGCGCGGCGCGGTGGTGACCGGGGCCTGGCTGTGGTGGGCAGTCCCGCCCGGGCTGTGCGTCGGCCTGACCGTGGCGAGCCTCGCCATGCTCGGCTTCGCCCTGGAGGAGCGGGTGCATCCGGCCCTGCGCGCGCGGCGCGCAGGGCCTGCGATCTGGCCCCAGATCCCCGCCGACCCCTTGAGGATCGCGAGGGGAGTGCTGGAGGTCGAGGCGCTCACCGTAGAGTACGGCACCGGACCCGCCGCAGTACGCGCCCTGGACGGCGTCTCGGGGCACGTCCGCCCCGGGGAGCTGGTGGGCGTAGTCGGCCCTTCCGGCAGCGGGAAGAGCACCCTGGTGGCGGCGGCCATGGGTCTGTTGCGGTCCCCGGCACGGGTCCTGGGCGGCTCGGTGTGTGTGGTGGGTGTGTGCTGGGGCTCGGTGGACGCCAAGCGGGCTCGCCAGCTGCGCGGCAGGTCTATTGCCCTGCTGCCGCAGACAGCGCTCCACGCGTGGGACCCCCTCCGTCCGGTGGTGGACCAAGTGGCGGAGGCCGTGGCAACGCACCAGGCCCTGAGTCGGCGAGAGGCGCGCCTCCGGGCACAGGCCGTCCTCAAGGAGGTAGGCTTCCCGAAGTCACGGATGGGCGCGTATCCCCACGCGTTGAGCGGTGGCGAACGCCAGCGGGCCTGGTTGGCGATGGCGCTGGTGAACGGCCCGGATCTGCTGCTCCTGGACGAGCCCACCACGGGCCTTGACGTGCTCGGGCAGGACGAACTGGTGCGGTTGGTCCGGGACCGGACGCGGGTGCGGTCCCGGGCCGTGGTGGTGGTCTCCCACGACCTCCCCACGGTGCTTCGCCTCGCAGACCGGATCGTGGTCCTGTGCGACGGCCGCGTGGTGGAGCACGGACCGCCCGACGGGATCCTCCGATCACCCGAGCACGCTTACACGCGCCGTGTGGTGGGAGCGCTCCAGGCCCTGCGCGGGTCTTGGGCCGCGGAGGTGGTGGGATGAGCCGGCGGCCTGTGGTGGAACTCCAGGACGTGTGGAAGGCCTTCGGGCAGCGAGCGCCGGTGCTGTGCGGCGTAGAGCTGCGCGTGCACCCCGGAGAGGTGGTGGGGCTTGTGGGCCCGAACGGGGCGGGCAAGAGCACGCTCCTGTGGGTCGCTGCCGGCCTGCTCCCAGTCGACCGTGGGCAGGTGCTGTGGGAGGGGGCGGATCTCCGTGCCATGTCGCCGGTTGATCGCGCGCGCTGGCGGAGACACCTGGGCTACGTGCCCCAGGACCCGTTCGACGCCTTGCCACCCCACCGCACGGTTCTGCAGACCGTCGAGGAGCCGCTGCGGATCCACGGGATCCGCGACTCGGCCGCGCGAACGGAACGGGTCTGCGCGTGCCTGGAGGCTGTCGGGCTCTCGCCCACGCGATTTCTCGCGCGCTACCCACACGAACTCAGCGGCGGAGAGCGGCAGCGCGTCGCCCTGGCCCGGGCCCTTGTGCTGCGGCCGCGGTGCGTCCTCGCGGACGAACCCACGTCCATGCTGGACTTCGCCCTGCAGGTGGATCTCGTGGACCAGATCCGTACCCTGCGCGCGCGCCTCGGGACGAGCTTCCTCTACGCCACCCACGACCTCGCGCTCGCGGCGCGCCTGTGTGACCGCGTGGCGGTGCTGTCCGGCGGCCGGGTGGTGGAGCAGGGTGAGCCGGCTGAACTGCTCCGCGAGCCGCACCACCCCTTCACGGCCGCGCTGGCGGCCTCTGCGCGGCGCAGGCTGGGCTGGACGGAGACGTGACGTGGTCCGGGACCTCCTGTTCCTACATCCCGGTGCGCTGTTCGCGGATCGGCACGTCCGCCACCCGCTCGTGGCAGACCAGGTCGAGGTGTACGACCTGTACGACGTCGCGACCCTGGACCTGGGCCGGTTCCTGGGCGTGATCGTCTCGGGGCTATCGGACCAGGACTTCCTGTGGACGCAACGGGCCCGCATCCGGGCGTTCCTGGAAGCCGGTGGGGTGCTGGTCTTCAGCGGCCACCTCTACCGCCTCTGGATCCCGGGTGCGGGACCGTTCGTGCCGAAGGTCGTGCGCACCTTCCGCGACTACGAGCTCGAGGTCGTGCGGCCGCACCCGGTCTTCGAAGGCGTGGCGGCGGAGGACCTGACGTACCGTCGAGGGGTGGCCGGCTTCTTCGCGCGGGGCCATCACCCGCCGCCCAAGGGCGCGCAGGTGGTGGTGGCCTTCCGGTCCGGAGAGCCCGTGGTGTACGTGGACCGGCAGAGCACGGCGGGCACGATCCTCGTGCACTCCGGCAACGACCTGCTGGGCTACGCGGTCGCCGAGGGGACTGCCGCGCGCCTCGTGCCCCAGCTGCTGGCGTGGATGCGCACCGAAGGCGCGCGCAACCGCGCGGCTCGGAGGTAGACCGTGAGGCGGATCCTGGCCCTCTCGGGAGGCTCCTACCAGCACCACCGCACCTGGAGCGAGCCGAAGTACCGCGCCTACCTCTCCGAGGTCGTGTACCTGCTCGACCTTCCGGCTGTGGACCTCAGGCGCTTCGACGCGGTGGTTCTGCCCGACCGCCTGCACCGCGGACGGCTCGCGGCCGCGGGGGACGCCCTGCGGCGCTTCCTGCAGGCCGGAGGGATCGTGGTGGCGTTCGGGGAACAAACGGAACCTTGGCTCCCCGGTGTGCGGTGGGAGGACCGCCCCACCAACTTCTGGTGGTGGCGAGAGCCGGGGGGTTCCAGCGGGCTCAGGTGCGCTGCCCCGAACCACCCCCTGTTCCGGTACGTGTCGCTGGAGGACTGCACGTGGCACTACCACGGCGTCTTCTGGCCGCCCGCGGGCGCGCAGACGCTGGTGGCCACGCAGGACGGCGGCGCCGTGGTGTACGAGGACACGGTGAGCACGCCTGGGCTTCTGTTCCTCGCGACCCTCGACCCCGTGTACCACTTCGGGTCCCACTTCATGCCGGCCACCGAGCGGTTCCTGGACGGCTTCCTCCGGTGGCTTTCAGAGTCCGAGCCGCTGTCATCGTCCCGTCACTCGCGGTCACCGCACGGACCGGAGCGGCCCGCACCATAGCGGGCGTGGCCAGGGTTCTCGTCGTGGAAGACGACCGGGTACTCGGCGGGCTGCTGCAGGCGGCCCTGGAGGCCGAGGGGTACGAGGTCGTGGTGAGCCGGTCGGAGGAGCTGCCGTTCCCCGGGCAGACGTTCCACGCCGTGGTGGTGGACGTGGCCCGCGCCGGCGCGGACCCCGCCGCCCTCGTGCGCCGGCTGTTCGTGCTGTACGGGTCGCCCGTGGTGCCCGTGCGCCTCGCCCGACCGTGGCAGGGCGAGAGGGGCCCGTCTTCCCCCCACGGGTTGGAGGGGCTGCTGGCCCGGCTGCGGTCGGTGGCGGCGCCGAGACGTTCGCATCCGCCCAACGGGACGAGGGGGTGACGTCATGCGCACCGCGAAGCGTCCTGTGCCCGTCGTGGTCTACACGGACCGGTACCGGATCGAGGGCGTCTACCACCTCACCCCGCAGGTGCGCTTCCTCGACGACCTCAACCTGCGCCAGCGAGAGTTCGTGGCCCTCACGGACGCACGGATCGCACCCCTCGAGCCTTCCGGGCGGGTGGAGGAGGACGCCTTCGTAGCGGTGAACAAGCAACGCGTGGTCCTGGTGGTGCCCCAAGACGGAGGCGAGGGGTCGGCGCCGCAGAAGTCGTAGCGCCGCTTGGGGTGAGCCCATGCCGAAGCTGCTCGTGGTCGAGGACGACGCGACCATCGCGGAGCTCCTGCAGATTGCACTGCAGCAGGAGGGCTTCGAAGTGCACGTGGACCCTGTGGGGGACCTCCGACGGCTGGACGACACCTTCGACCTGGTCCTCCTGGACCTGGGGCTGCCGGACGCGGACGGGTTCGAGCTGGCGGAGAGGATCCGCCGCGCCTACGACGTCCCCATCATCGTGGTGACCGCGCGGGACGCGCTGCGGGACAAGGTCCGGGGCTTCGACGCGGGCGTGGACGACTACGTCACCAAGCCCTTCAGCTTCGAAGAACTCTCCGCCCGGATCCGCGCGGTCCTCAAGCGCGCGGGCCGCGGGGCCACGCGGCTGGAGGCAGGCGACCTGGCGCTGGACCTGGAGATGCGGGCGGCGGTGTACCGCGGCCGGCCCGTGGAGCTGGCACCCCGCGAGTTCGACCTCCTGGCGGCCCTCATGCGCCGGCCGGGGCGCGTGTACCGGCGAGAGGAACTGCTGGATCGGGTCTGGGGCGTGGGGTTTGAGGGCGAGAGCAACGTCCTGGAGGTCACGATCCGGCGCCTCCGCGAGAAACTGGGGGACCGGCGCCACCGCCTCGTGGTGACCGTTCGCGGTGTCGGCTACACCCTGCGCGTCCCGTGAAGCTCCGCTGGCGCATCGTGCTGTCCATCGGCGCCGCCCTGGCCCTGATCGAGGGCGTCCTCGGCTTGGCGTACTACGCGGAGCTGCAGCGGTTCCTGCTGGACCACAGCGCGCAGTCCCTACGGGCGCAGGCGAAGCCGGTGGTGGACCGGTACATGCGGCAACTGGAGGCGACCGGACAGCCGCTGGCGACGGTAGCACGCCCGCTGGCTCGCGACCTGACGTCCCGGGAGACCGGTGCCCTGGTGCTGGACCGTTCCGGGCGTCCGCTCGCGTTTGGCAAGTTCCTGCCGGAGGAACCCGCACCGGTCGTCCCGGACCCGGCCCTGGTGGAGCGGGCGCTGGCCGGCGCCAACGAGCTCTACCGGGTCTTGCAGGATCCCACGGGTCCGCAGCTCGTGGCGTACGTACCGCTGCGGGTGCCCGTCGGGTCGTCCAACATCGTCGGGGTGGCGCAGCTCAACCGCGGCCTTGGGGAGGCCGAGAGCACCCTGGCCCGGGTGCGGTGGCTGTTGGGCCTGACCTTCGCCGCCACCCTGGGCGCAGGGGCGGTCCTGGCGCTGTTGCTCGGCCACCACATTGCGTTGCCCCTGGAGAGGCTCGCGGACACGTGTCGGGCCATCGCCGCGGGCAGCTGGGGCCGCCGCTCGGAACTACCCCACGGGCGAGACGAGGTCGGCCAGCTGGCGCGGTCGTTCGACGAGATGGTGCAACGACTGGAGCAGCTGATCGCGGCGCAGCAGCGGTTCGCCGCGGACGCGGGCCACCAGTTGAAGACGCCGCTGGCGGCTCTGCGCGGGCACGTGGAGTTGCTGCGCCGCGGACTCATCGGCGAGCCGGACCGGGTGCGGGCGTCGTACGAGACGATGCAGGAACTCGTAGACCGGATGAGCCGGATGGTGCGCAAGCTCACCACCCTGTCGAACTTGGACGCGGGCGTCCCGGCCCAGCGGGCGGACACCGACCTGGTGGCCGTGGCCCGTGCCGTGCTGCGAGACTTCGGACCGGCGGCGTCCGGCCTGCGCCTGGAGGTGGTGGCCCGCGACGGCGCTCGGGCCCTGGTCGACCCCGCGCAGCTGTACGAAGCCCTCGGGAACCTCGTGGACAACGCGATCCGGCACACGCCACCGGGCGGTGCGATCACCGTGGAGGTCGAGCCCGGCCGCGTCCGCGTGCGCGACACCGGCCCTGGGATTCCGCCCGACCGGCTGACCCGGATCTTCGACCGCTTCTACCGCTACCCGCCCACGGGCGACGGTGCGGGCCTGGGGCTGGCCATCGTACAAAGCATCGTGCGGGCGAACGGCGGCACGGTCCACGTGGCGAGCGAGCCGGGCCGGGGCGCGGTGTTCACCCTCGAGTTCCCCACTCCCCAGTAGCGGCCCGTCGTTCTGCTGCAGCGTCCACGGTGCGGTTGCGCTCAGGGCTGTCAGACCCTGTCAGGCCGCGGTCAGCGGCGTGGGGTACAAGGAGGCCGATGCAGTGCGTACCACGGGAGGGCAACGTGCGGGTCCTCTGGAGGTTCCTGGCCTTCGCGAGCTTGATTGTGGCGGCGGGTACCTTGTGGCTTCAACCCGCGCTCGCGCACGGACCGTTCGGGATCACGGCGAGGACGGTCACCGTCGCACAGCTCCTGAGCGCCCCGCTCGCGTACCGGTTCGTGGCTGTGCGGGGCCGCGTGGGAGTCAGAGTGGGGAATGCGTTCCTGCTCGAGGACGGCACAGGACGCGTGCGGGTGGACGCAGGGCCATCCTGGTACCACACCGTGCCCGTGCAGGAGGGCGAGACGGTGACGGTCGCAGGTGAGGTCGACACCGGGCCGCCGTGGGCCGTGGGCCGGACCGTGGGGCTCGACGCGTACTGGATTCAGCGGGAGGACGGATCTGTGGTCACGATCCGGACACGGCCAGGGCCACCCCCCTGGGCGGGCGGACCGCGCGGCGGGCCCTAGGGTGGCGACGTGCACGGCGGTACGGGAGGGTAGCCGATGAAGCGGATCACGTTGGGAGTGCTGGCGGTGGGTTTGTGCGCGGCGGCCGGAGAGGCGGGCCCGGGCCGGTTCACGCCTTGGAACCCGGACCTCCAGGGGGCGGCGCGGGCGGTCCGGACGGTGTGGGGGGCGCGCGGGGCCTTCGTCCCTGGACCGGTCTGGACCGTTCGGGCTCCGCGGGGCGAGGTGGAGCTCAAGGGCGCGATCCTCGCCGGCGGCTTGGTGCTGGCCGACGTCAGGCTCTCCCCGGTGGACGGTGAAGTGCTCCCGCGCGGGTACCGGGTCCGCAGCGACCGGCTGCAGGTCTCGGAGGAACGCGCCCAGCACGGCCTGGCGGAGGCGGTCCGCGGTCTGGTGGTGCTTGGCGGTGCCGAGTACCGAGAGCCGGAGGCGGCGTGGGCCGTGCCCTTGACTTACGGCAACCGGATCGTGGCGCACGTGAAGGTTTCCGCGGACGGAGGCACGCTGCTGCAGGACCACCGGGTGGCAGACGAGGTCCGGCGGTTCGGCCGTTGAGATCCCGGTCGCGGCGCAAGCCGTGCTGTCCCGCACCGATCGTGGTATGATTTGCCAAAAGGTGTGACCTTCGGGGCAGGGTGAGGGGGCCGCACGGCCCTTGATTCCCGACCGGCGGTAGGCGCAGCGGGACGCTGCGCGAGCCCGCGACCCGCGCACGGTCTGTGGCGCGGTGGACACCGGTTCAGGCGGAAGCTGAAGCCGGGGCCGACGGTAGAGTCCGGATGGGAGAAGGTCGCAGAACCCGGGGCGTGTGTGTCCTGGGGGAAGAGGCCACGTGACGGCGGTTGCCGTTCGCGCTGGTCCGGCGATCGGTTTTCGCGCCCGGAGGTCCCACCTCCGGGCCTATGTGTTTTTCGGACGCGTTCTGGATGCGCCGGGCCCTGCAGCTCGCTGCCGCTGCCCGAGGCCGTACCAGCCCGAACCCCATGGTAGGCGCGGTGGTGGTCCGGGACGGGGTCGAAGTGGGCTCCGGGTACCACCGCGGCCCCGGTGCCGCCCACGCGGAAGTGGAAGCACTGCGACGCGCCGGCGCGCGGGCTCGCGGGGCCACCCTGTACGTGAACCTGGAGCCGTGCGACCACCACGGGCGCACACCCCCGTGTACGGACGCCATCCTGGCCGCGGGGGTGCGGCGGGTGGTGG
>VAPR01000866.1_pt1 | contig 17420 bp, 32 predicted proteins | sample 3380701 | NCBI WGS metagenome assembly VAPR01 (sample SAMN11536904, study PRJNA540576) | hot springs metagenome | isolation source: hot spring wet sediment | place: Spain: Lobios | collected 2014-01 | reverse complement strand
AGGATAGAAAATAACCTCCACCGTCTGCTTCCCACATTTCAACCTTCATTTCCGATCCTCCCTGTTTAACAAAATACACAGTTTGTTAACCTGCGTCGTGAATTTGTTTTATGGCCCAAAGAATCGGGAACACCTGAACCGGATTAACAGCATTCCCCAAAGATTTCAGCCTTGCTTCTCGGACCTTTCCCTTCATACCGGTGATTACCCTGGGAGGCTCCCAGTCGTACTGATCTGATCCCATTGCTGCGGGCCATCTAATACTGTCCAGCCATTCGGAAAGCCCATCAAGCATTCCACCCAATCGGGGTTGAGTTGACCCTTGTTGTTCGGTTCCATCACTTGACCTTTGATGTTTCCACGCTTGACTTCCTCTTCCCAGCGCTTCGACCCGTACGGTGAACTGCCTTTGTAACTGGAGGCGGTCGGCGTTCCCCAAAGGGCTGCTGCTGGAAGTCCATTGCGTGGATTGTCCCCGATATTCCCACGTTTCTCTGCATCGTTCGCTCTTGGAGTAGGCCACATCTTGACTGCATCGTTGAGATTCGGGCTCCACCCCTGTTCGACTTTCCTCGTTGCTCTTCCCGATTCTGGACTGTCTCCGTTCTTCCAATCCCTCGCTTGAGGTGTTGGCCACAACCCTTTTTTCCAGTTCGCTATGTCCGTTCGTAGCGACCGACCTTGCCCACCTCCATGACTCCCGACTGCATCCGCCGCGCTCGGAGTAGCCCACAACGAAGACTCGGTATCTTCTGTGTGGGGCATTGACGCCGCAAGCTGGAATAATGAACGCCCTTGTGGAGTAACCCTCTCTTTCCAAGTCAGCAAGCACAGTGTCGAGCCCCAGAGTGACGTGCCCATCAACATTTTCTCCAAGGACCCAAGTGGGCCTGAGTTCTTTGACAAGCCTAAACATTTCAGGCCAGAGGTGACGGTCATCTTCTTCGCCAAGGCGTTGCCCGGCATTACTGAAAGGCTGGCAAGGGTATCCTCCGCAAATAATGTCAATTGCTCGCCCATCCCCTATGACCTCCTTCTCTATGAGCTGCTGTTTGTTGATCGTTCTTACATCATCAAAGATCGGCACTTCGGGCCAATGCTTTTGCAAAACCTTTTGGCAAAACTGATCGATCTCACAGAAGGCTACCGTTTCTATTCCAGCCCACTGCGCTGCCAAGTCGATCCCGCCGATCCCGCTGAATAAAGACAGCATTTTCATGGGCCTTTCGCCTCCTTGTGACTTAATGGATCGTTGTCCTTGCGATTTTCAACAGCCGATCATACTCCTCTTTAGTTACTTCTTTCACTGTGCCTTTATAGCCATTCAGCTTGAGTTGCAAAGTTGCCGCCATGTATTCCATCGAACTATTGGTTTGGAATAATCCGTCCAAAACCCCATCTTCACCAAGGACAGAATAATATCTAATCAACGCAATCCCTCCCCTCTTCCCACATTGCGAGTTTTGTTAAGACCCCTGCAGAAGCTCTGGGTTCTCGTAGATGTTACCGATGACCTCCAGGTTCATGTTGCTGTTTAGACTGACGTTCCAGCCTATGCAAAACCGACACCATTGCGGCACCCACTCTACTACCGTGGCATCCAGGCTGTATTCCGGTTCAAAGCTGTGTCTGAAGTTCACTATATCCCCCTCGTAAATCTCCTGGCCGTTCTTGTCTCGCAGACCGGTGAATTGCATGAAAATCAGATCATCATCTTTGAGTGGTAAGTACAGACCTTCTTTGCCATGCGGTAGATTCGGAGCGAATCTTTTCGCGATTTTCAATAGTCCGCCAGCCGATTGTTCGAATAGATCGTTTGAAAACATACGCTTATGCTCTTTGCTCCATGCCCGGAACTTGATTTCACGCTCTGCTTTCATCCCGACCATCCTCCAACCCAAGGTATCTGAGTGTGTCAGCTAGCTTTGTATAAACTCCCCACAGCCGAGCATCGTTCATAGGCATTGATCCCAAGACAGTTACCGCAGACAGTAACGCTTCAACCAGTATTTCATACCCGGCGCCTGCAGTAGCCACCACACGGACATTTTCAGCTTTCAGTCGCTCGTTCTCCGCCTTCAATCGCTCAATTTCAGCCAGGAAACGCTCGCAGTCAGCTTCCATGTCCTTCTCAATCCGCGTGTAAGACTCGATCGCTTTATTCAAGGCTACGTTCTGTTCGTTAGCAGCCTTTTCTGCACACAGTAAACGGCTCAAAGCTCTGTGAACTGAGGAATGAGTGTTATGAAATGGCAGAAGTGATTCAATATCCTTACGCTCTTCTTCGCTGAGCGGACGATCCCACCCAAAAGCCTTTCCTTCGTGGTAGATACTCATGATTTCCTCTCCCCATTTAACATAATTGAGCTTGTGATTCTATCAATTCCCGGTTGAAACAGGATTCCCGACCTTTACCTCTTTTGTGGTCCACCTTGTCTCGCACTTCGGGCAATATCTTTGTCGTGTGACAGCGTCAGGTTTGTATTTTCTTGAGTTTGTCACTCTGCTCTTCTGATGTTTGCAGTTTGGACATTCCATGGTCTCACCGCCTGTATCCTATAGTGTAAAGTCATCTACCGCCTGATCCATGAGATCCTGATTGATTCCGATGTACCGCAGCGTGATGGAGGGATGGCTGTGGTTGAAGATCATCTGCAGTGTCGCCACATCCTTTGTCCGCTGGTAAAAGTGGTACCCGAACGTTTTCCGCAGCGTGTGCGTTCCGATCTCGCTAAGGCCAATCTTGCGTGCCGCCTTATTCAGTATCTGATAGGCGCGAACCCTGGTGATCGGCTGTTGTCTCTTGGAAGAGGCAAACAGATAATCGCTCGGCTGCATCCCTTCGGTGTACTTCTCAATCGCCTTCCGCAATTTGTCATTGATCTTGAAACGCTTTCTCTTTCCGGTTTTCCGCTCCGTGATCAGGATGTGGGTCTTTCCTCGGACATCTGCCACCTTCAGCGGAAGGATATCCGATATCCTCAGCCCTGTATTGATACCAAACACAAGCAGAAAGTGGTTACGGGCTGATTGCTTTTTTAACAGCTTTTTCATCTGTTTCAGCTTCCACTTGTCCCTGATCGGCTCAACATAGTTCATCCTGATCACCCTTTTTTTGTCCTAACTGGTTGTGCTACGCTTCCAGGAGGAGCGTGATCGTATGGAAAAGTCTTTTTACTTCGCAGTGCCATGGTCGGAAGTCGGCTACCTGAGGGAGGCGCTGACCTCCATCGAGATACCTTTCGTGATAGAGCAGCCGTCCGACCGGCTACAGCTCGCGTCTGGCGAAGTCGCTTTCGTCTTCCCCGACTTGCATGTCCGTGTGTACCGCCACGTTTATGAGCTGTTCAATACCCACGGAATCAAGTACCCTGATTGATTTTCCTACCGTCTTTCCTGATCCCCCAACGAGTTTTCAACCTTACGAGCTTTGCGCAGGTTAAGCCCGGTAAACGCAGTTTAAGTATTGCCTCGTCGGACAAGCCCTGTTTTTTGTAAGCAAGGTACTGTTCCTTGGTTAGTTGTGGTTCGATCGTTTTCTGGTGCATTGGTCGCTGGGGTCGCTTTCGCAAGATAGGCCCATACTTTTCGATCAGCTGCTGCCTCTCTTCCTCGCTCAGGAAGTAGGTGATCACTTCGCCCGGCGGACTGCCTGTTAGCCTTTTCCGGTTAACGACGCCTTCTGGACCAGCTATGTACTCGTGGGTCGTACTCACGCTACTCCCTCCTCCAGCCGATAGAACTTGATCTCTACCCTCGGGTTGGTCTTATCCACATGGAAGTCCATATACCGCGGCAACAACCACTGGTCGTTTTCGTATACGACGCCCTCTAGCGCATCCCACAGGAGCTTCCCGACGTTCTCGACGTCTCGTTTTCGGCGAGTCGGCCAGAAGATCGTCACCTCGGCCACCAGCTTCTCATCCGTGCTTTTCTGCCAGCCCTGCTGACGAATCGCTGCCTGGGCCAACATCTGCACGTCCCTGACCCATCTCTGCCCGTCTCGGGTGGTGATCCGCCGGTTAACGGCCACGTTTCGATACACATGGTTCAATGTGGGTGGGTTACCGGGGATGATCAGGTGTAGAGCCTTCCTCATCCTCTACGCCCCTTTCCGAAATCTTCTCTTCGTGCCGGTATCACGATGCACAATCACAAACTCTACCGTACTGTCACGTTCCACCAGCCAGTTTTCAGGTTTGAGGCCGCGCTGTTTAATCTCGTCCTTTTGGCGGCGTGTCGGTCGTTTTGCGTTTTTCATCGTCTCTCCCCTCCTACGCCGACCGCGTGCGCCGCTGTAGTTCGTAGCGGCCCCACTCGTCCTGCAGTTCTGTGAGCGACGCCTCTTTCAACGGTTTACCGCACGCCGTCTTGATGCCGGCCTCTTTCAGTTTCTGGATCAGCACTTTTCGTCGTAAAATCATTCATTCTCCCTCCCGTTAAGCTCCAATGTCTTTTCGATCAATCATCGCGACGATACCGCGCTTGGTCAGCAAGTCGTGGATAAACAGCCGTCCCTTCTGTGTCCAACGAGTATTCATCTTCACTGTACGTTCCCCGTTCGTATGGACTACGTCGACGGTGTATGACTTCGTTAATCCCTTGTCCTGGTGCTTTCGGTAAAGCAACCACTGGCCGTTTTGTTTGTACTGTACGCCTTCCTCGTTCAGAATTTGGTTGAGCTTTTGCCCACTCATCCCGTAATCCTTGGCGATCTGTGTGATGGTCACGGTATCTTTGGACTGCAGAATCTGGTCCAAATAGGTGATCTTTGGTTCGTATTCGGCCACTCGCTGCTGGAGCATGAGTTTCTCTGTTTCAAGCCTTTGTCGTTGCTTTTCCTCTTCGATCCAACGTTCTGCCCGAAGTATTGGGTCAGCAATCATGTAACTCGGTGCCGTTAGTTGGTGCAATTGTTCTCGCATCCTGTGGAACTCGGTGATGTATTTCTCCTTGAACTCCATCGCCCGCTGACCGGTGTAGCCCATGACCAGAAGAGTGAAGCCCTGTTCTGTCATGATATATCGCGGCATTTGCCGTCCTTGTGAGTTGGTGTAAGAGGACTCTCCAAAATTGGCGAGTCGAAATTCTTCACTACACCCAAGCTCTCGAATATCGCGTAGCACTTTATCATGTGACTTGTCGAATACCTGAGCTACAGTCAAGCTGTCTGTTGCTGGTCTTCCGTTTTCGATGAAGACGAGTTGGCTCATGCTCATTCTCCTTCCCTCACTCTGACCACTCCGCTTTTAATCGTGCGAGTCTCTCTCGTGCCATTTCTTGACGGTAACTAGTGGCTTTGTTCTGGACCGGAATCGTTGTCTCCAGGATGCGGTCGTAGATGCGGCGGCCAAGTTTTCCCTCAAGCTCCGACGGCTTCAAGTTGCTGGTGTACATCACTGGCAGGCTCTTGCGATAACGTCCGTCGATGATCCGGAACAGTACATCACTCACCCAATCCGTCACCTTCTCCGCTCCAATATCGTCTAGGATCAACAGATCGCATTGCAGCAGCGCACTCATTACCTGCTGCTCCGTTTCGGCGTTGTCCTTGTTGAAGGTCTGCCGGATGCGCTCCAGAAGCTCTGGCACACTCTGGAAAACCACAGTCTTGCCTTTCTGCTTCAACGCACTTGCTACTGCCGCCGCCAATCTGCTTTTGCCGTTCCCAAAGTGACCCCAGATCAGCAGACTAAGAGAACCATACTCTTCAAAACCGAGCGCGTACTTCCGAGCCTGCTTGTACGCTGTTTCCGCACCTTCGCGCTGGATGAAGTTTTCAAAGGTCGAATCCTCGAACCGTTTTCCCATGCTGGAGATGGAGAACCGCTTTTCGATTTCACGCCGTTGCTCATGTTCGGTGAAACGCCTCATCTCCTCTGCCATCGCTTTGGACTCACACTCGCAGACAGGCTGAACTGTCTTTACTTGGCCGAACAGCTCGATCTGTAGCTTCGGGATCGTGCGGCCGCAGAACTGGCAAACATGCTCTTGGTCAGAGGGAAAGCGAGTCAAGTTCATCTGCACGACGTTGTTGATCGCTGATTTCATGGCGTCCACTTGATTCACCTCTGCTTGGGTCATTGTGTTTTTGGTTAACAAGCCTCATGTACTTTTGCCGGGCTTCGTGTTCCGATGTGTTTCGGATGATGCCGAACGTGTATTTTTCGTCCTTGTCGTCGTGCCGCATGACATGGACAGATAAGGCGTAGAGGATGACAGCAGCGTTGTCGTCATGGGATCGTTTCTGGTTGCAGAAGTGACTATGGAGCTTGTCCCATGTTCTTGTAGCTACGTTGGCTGATAGAGTTGCTGTTTTCCTGACAAGGCGCAAAGTGTTGAAATACTCGACAAACAATCGCTTGGGCAAAGGCAGGGCGTTGGCTCGCATTTGCGAGTCAACAAAGAATTCGATGTCCTCTTTTGAGCGCAACTGCTCGGGTAAATCTTTTAATATCTTTTTCTGTTTAACTTTCTGTTTATCTGTAGTTACTACTTCTGTTAAGGAGTTGCCCTCGTATTCGCCCTTACATTCGCCCTTGTATTCGCCCTCTATTTCCTGCGACGATCCTTCAACCTTAGAGCCACAAGGACTTTCATCTGCCGTGTATTCGCCCTTGTATTCACCATCATATTTGCCGTTGTATTCGCCCTTTTCTGGCCGTTTGTAGGTGGACAAGTCCTGCAGATCGTCGTAATCCTCGATGCTGATCTTCATACCGGATTTACGATTTTTGCTTGTATCGACCGTTATGTATCCGCGATCTCTGAGGTGACCAATCGATACCCGAATTTGCTTTTCCGTCCAACCCGTGTCTTTGGCTAGTTTCAGGGCCGAGGTGATCAACTGCCCTCTTTTGCATTCCGCCGCATCCCGATAGTTGGCCTGTTCGACCAACAACCCAAACAACATTTTGTCCCTAGTCGGTAGGTCTGTGAGGCGGGGAAGGACAAAGTACCCCGCCGTTCCATATCTATCGCTCATCTTCCGTCCTCCCCGCTCTCTCAGTCACATTGTTTTATCTATCTGGATCAAAAGGGCAAATCGTCGTCACTGATGTGAATTGGCTCTTTTGGCGGGAATGGCTCGTTATTATGGGCTTCCTGGCTCTTTGGTGACAAGAACTGAACGTTCTCACCAACTACCTCTGTTACGTAACGTTTATTTCCTTCCTTGTCCTCGTAGGAGCGCGTTTGGATTCTCCCCTCGACCAACGCTTTGCTTCCCTTCCGCAGGTAGTTGGCGCAATTCTCAGCCGTTTTCTGCCACACCACGCAGTTGATCCAATCCGGCTGCTGTTCCGCCCCGTCTTTCTTGGGGCGGTTAACAGCCAATGTGAAGGTTGTGACTGCTGTTCCGTTTGGTGTGTACCTCATTTCTGGATCACGGGCCAGGTGGCCCATAATGAATACCTTGTTCATTACGCACCTGCTTTCTGCTCATTCGCCGCTTTGGTTTCAGTTAACCTGAGGATGAATTGGTTAGCTTGGTCGCTGGTCAGCGTGATCAGCGTGCGGCCAAACAACTTCTGTACTTGTACATCCAGTGCCTCAGGCTTATATCCCAACTCCAGCCACAACACCTTGATCTGGCCCACTTGTTCCGCTGTAACACGGCTTTCCCCACCGAGGATATCTTGATCGCGCTGAATCGCGCTTTCCTCATCGTCGACCTTAGCCGCTTGGCCGGTAGCCTTTGCCTGAACAACTTCCGCGAAGCTGTCAAAACTGATGTCTGGCACCTTATCGCCGATCTGGAAGGTCATGGTGCGGTCTTTTTCGATGAAGGCAAGTCGCTTGCCGTTAACAACATCCAACCGGAAGACCGTATCCATCGCGTAAACAGTATTCTTTTCGCTGTCCATCTTCACACCCAGCTTAACGATGTCACCGTTTGGTTTGGTCTCCGTCAGATCGTTCTGTCGTCCGATCAGGACAACGTGCATATCCAGATTTATCAGCGTGGTCATCAGCTTGTTGTAGATCTTTTTGACCGCATTCCAGTCCGCCTGGGTGAATGTCTCGATGTCAGTTGCCTCGTTCCAGTCCTTTGTCTGCTTGCTTCTATCTTTCGCAGCAGCCTTCCGCTCTTTCACGTCCTGCCGACCCGTTTGCAATTGGCTCCAGACCAGAGTGATTGGGTCTATCACCAGCGTTTCAAAGTCGTGTTTCTCGCTTGCGAACGCTTCGACGTATTGGATGACCTCTTTGACCGATTTGGTGCGGACTACGTGGAAAGGAAACTTTCCTCCGTAGTGATCGGTTCCGCCTTCCATATCGATCACAGCGACCTTTGGGAAGTGAAGAGCAAACCACGTCTTTCCGACACCGCTCGGGCCGTATACAGCGATTTTCAGGCGTTTTTTCACGCTCTCAGCGGGTTTGAAATTACTCAGAAGTCCCATGCCTCCCCCTCCTATCGAATCCGCAGGCTGCGCCCTTGTTGGAGCGTGACGCCCGGGATCTCCTCGCCAGTTTTAAGTCGTTCTGCCAGCAGCTTTTTGTCCAGCGTAGGCGCTGGCGTTATCCAAAACGCTGGAGGGATAACCGATTCATCCAGCACATGAACGGAAGGTGGGTTGTTCTGCAAGGCTACGGTTAAGATCGGAGTTTTTACCTTATCCAGTCCGGCGATAGCCAACTGTTCTTCCAAGTAACGTTTAAGACCCTCTCTTTTCGTTTCGAGCGCCCGTCGCCGATCAGCCAGGCGTTTTTCCTCGTATCGCAAAGCCTCTGTTTCCGCATCCATATTTCGAATCATCTTGGCGATGTTCTCGGCTTTCACTTCGATTGCGTCTTCCAGAGCTTGCAGGGTGTCCCCCAGCAACTCCGTTTGCGTTTCGTCGTCAGCGATCATTTGAGCAATCGCTGCATAATTTTCAGCCAGTTCATAGAGTTTCATCTTGTTTCCTCCCACTTGTCTTTTGGAGGCCGATACGCTACGATAAAAGCAGATTCCCAATCGTGCATTATCGACCGAGACTCAGCGTGCCAGCGCTGGGTCTTTTTGCTTTGGGTTTCCTTGGAAAAGAAATTTCCCCAGTTTGTCAAGTATTTCAGGCAAGTGATCTGGATCATCTGCACAAACTTCATTTAAAATCTTTGCAGCTACGCATATATGCTCTTGAATTGTTGGCGAGCCGATATCTACATGAGTGATTTGGTACGGACCTTCAACGCAATCGTCTGCACGCAACCTGATGACAATATCTCCCCAGTAGTCGTCTGAGTCTTGGTATTCCGAAAAAACGAATACAGCTACTTGAATCCCATCCTGATCCGGTCTTACTTCAAACCAACCTTTTCTTTGCACCTGTAACACCCCCTTTCCCTTTTGTAACGAGGCCGCCGCGCCCCACCTCTACGCGGCTGCTGCAGCTCCTCGACTGCGCCGCTGTGACCTCGCTATGTATGGAGGCTCGACCCTCCGTGAAAGCACCAACCAGCAGAGGTGGTTAGCCAGTCGATGCCTTCACGCGGGGCCGAAGCCCGCGTTATAGCTTGTTTTTACGCGCAAGGTCGGCAATCATCATAGCGAAATTCGCTACATCAGTGGCTTCACTGATTATCCACGAGTATGAACCTGATCGATGTATGGCTTGGGTAAGTTCATGCAACTCTTCGTGTAGACGAACAATCAGGTATTCTGGACCGCACGTTTCCCAACCGCCTTTATGATCGTTTCGCCTAAGCGTTTCTTCCATCTGCTTTGCAAACCATCGAACCGGTTCTCTTAGCTGTGTCAGTTCTGCCTCAGCCGCCTGCGCCCGCCAAATCCAGTGAGAGAGTACTTCGCGTGACTTGATAGCGCGAGCAGCTTCTAAAATCTTGTCAACGAGCAATCCATCATCAATTGCCTCACACATCGCCAAATCCGTAGCCGCGTCGCGCTTTACTTCCGACATCCGCACAACCTCCTTCCCTGCTCCGCAGCGTATTCCCGAAACTCCGCTCGACTGATAGTGGCTTTCAGATCGACCAGTGACTCCAGCTCCTCGATCACGTCCCGGATCGTCCACTCCAGATTGTCGTCCCGAATATCGAAAGCAAGAACCTGCAGGTGACGCTCTCGCATCGGTTCCGTCCGCTCGACGTGCTCCGGAAAGTCAGGCAGTACGCTCAAGGTGGTCAACCTCCTCACATATTTGTCCAACCGACACTGGTTTAAGAGTGTTTAGGAAGTCCCTTAGCCGTACGATCTCCTCCCAGTTTTGCAGGACAACGGCCTGTCCAGGTACCCAACCTGTTCCCGGAACATAGTCTGGTGTTTGTTCAACTCGCAGCGATCCATCCGTTTTATATGTCACCATTCGATCAAATTGACCGCCCAGCAGTTCGTTGGAAACGATACCCTTATATGTCAAACGATCATTCAAGTGCATGTTCTTGCCCCTTTCTGTATGGTTGTGGTACTCTTTCCGTAGGATGATTTTTTTAAGCCGACTGTTCGCCGCAGTTGGCTTTTTCTTTGTATCTAGCCATGATGGAATCGAACATGGTTTGTTCACGAGCTATTCTGATTTCCTCAACCTTCGCTGCAATTACACGGTCGTACACAGGATTCATCTGCATCCCCAAACGCTCCGAACGGTCAGCTCGTGCTTTCAGAGACTCCACAATTAACCACAGTTCTTCCTCATCCACAGCCTGCTCGCGCTTTACCTTTGCCGCAAGCAACCATCGTTTGTCCTTTAGCAGATCGAGAGGTGTCAGAGCATCGCGCCTCGCCGCTTCTACCAGTGCCGTATGAATCGCGTCACGATCTGCAACGGATAAGGCCATCAGCATTTCAGGTCCAGGATAAGCTGTCATTCAAACTTCCCCTTTCATCATCTTTAGAAAGCCCCGAGCGATTAACTTTGTTTTATGCTTCGTCCACTGTGAAATCCAGCCCAGTTTTGTTTCCCTCGTGATCACAGCCGCCATATTGGTCGTTGAAGTAACGACGTCCAAGGTTTCCTGGATCAACTCCTCGAGTTGTTGGCGTTCCTGAGTTGTCAAATTCCTTGGCGGTTTTACCAAGATCGGTTGTACCCGTTTGATCGCCGCAAGAAGTTCCTCGACCTCCTCCACCGTTTTGGCGACCACTGTATGCCGGTTCAGCTCAACGTTGTCTCCATCCAAGATCACCGGGCTTGTCCCAGCTGTTGATTCGTGGGCGGCAGCAATCGCCAGGAACGGATTATCAGTCAGAAGGATTGATTTTGACTTGATATCCGGCGGCGCCACCGCCCTTCCGTTTTTGTATGCTGAAACCGACTCTGGGCTCACGTGTGCTTCAAAACTGAAGCTCAACTGCGTCATGCCGGACTCCATCAGCGCTTGACCTAACTGATGGCCGTACTGGTTTGCGCTCAAGTGTTCGCGCCTCCTTTACTGTTGGTATGTAGTTGTCGATGTACAATTGAACTGTGCTCATCTTCCAGACTCTCCCTCGACACTTACGAAGGGGAGTTTTCTTTTACAAACTCCATGAACAGTTCTGCTTCATCGATCCAAATGGTTGACTGTTCAACATCGAGGTAAAGATCATCCTCGTAACAGCTCTGCCTAAAAACTTGGAGGGAATAAGGAGTTGCAATACACACAGTTCTCGAAACACGTGTTGCCGTACGTTTGATCCCGTCTTTCAAGACTGTGGTTTTCCATCCCATTTCTTTCATTTTTTCAAGGTATGTTGCGACCGCTTGATCAACTTTTGGAAACAGGACTTGTTGCTCGGTCATTCCTTTCACCTCACTCTCGCAGCATGTATTACTTCTTCACCAGCAGGAACTTATAGCGACCGTTGGTTTTCTCGATGTCGTACAGCGTCCATCCATCTTGAAGCAACTCGTTCGCTTCCTTGGCGCTGTTGGTTTCGTGCAGACCGTTGACTTCTGAGTAGTCCATGGGTGGCCTCCTTTCGACGACTATTAAGCTGTCATCTTGATTCCGTACTCCTGCTCAATCCAGTTGATCAAGCCTGATTTCGGTACCCGCAACATGGGGCGCTTGTCCGATCCGATGTTAATCACCGGAAAGTTGGTTCTGCGAGCTAGTTCGTAAGCGTATTTCCGGTCAACCCGCAAAATTTTGGCGACCTCGTCCATCTTGAGGAGAGGCGGATACGCCTCCAGGTTGATTGCATGCTGACTGTCCAATCGGATTACCTCCTTTCATCAACCTTTCAGGCCGTGTTGCGCGGACGCACAACTTTTTCTAAAAAAAAGAACTTCTCGAACGGTCCATCGAAAGCATTTATCACACCCGCAATAAAAGTAGGTCCAGGTGAATTGTGACGCGGGTCGTCGACTGGGAGCTTTGCTCTCCAAAGCTGCGTCACCGATACACCGATGCTTGCAGCCAACTCTGTATCACTCACAATGCCGCGCCTTTGTTGCTCTTTTTCGAGCGCTTCCACGTTCAAGCGCACAGTGATTTTACTCACGGAATCTTCACCACCTTTTTTGTTTCGTGCTCGCAATATAAATATACACCTGATTGTGCGAGTACGCAATACTATTATGCAAAAATTTTTCGTGTTCGCACAATCAATTTTATTACGCGCACGCAATGGATGTGTTAACATGGAATTGGTGATTCATGTGGACAGAACAAAGCAGTTTGGTGATTACCTGGCAAAAATGCGTGAAAAAAGTGGCTATAAGAGCCAAAGGAGTTTAGCAATTGATGCTGGCATTTCACCAGCTACTTTGTCGCGTATAGAATCTGGGATACAAAAACCTACTCCTGAAACTTTAAAAGCACTCTCTCGTTTTTTGCGTGATGTTACGTATGAGGAACTTCTCGAAAAGGCAGGGGTACTAGAAGAGCCCTCCCCTCTCGACAAAAAGGACAAGCCTAAGGACGAACTCACCACAATCATGTATCACAAGTGGGATCAGTTGGATGAGAGACGGCGGAAGCAGGCGCTGAAACTGATCGAAATCCTCCGGCAAGAGGCGGAAGAAGAGAACAACAAGAATTGACAGCATTGACACGCTTCCTTAATTTACGGCGTGTCTTTTAATACCATAAAACTTTAAAATATTTACTATTCACCTAATTGCTAGGAGGTTTCGTCTTGAGTAATCAACTGACGCCTGATCACCGTTCGCCATTCGAACAAGCGAAGAAACAAGACGAGCACGGGAACGAATATTGGACTTCTCGCGATCTCGCAAAAATCCTGGGATATTCTGAGTATAGACACTTTACTCCTGTCCTCGACAAGGCTAAAAAAGCTTGTGAAAATAGTGGGCAGGATGTTGAGGACCATTTCGAGGAGATGCTCGATATGGTCACCATCGGATCAGGCGCCCAGCGACAGTTGGAAACAGTAAAGCTGTCACGATATGCGTGCTATCTGATTATTCAAAACGCCGATCCAGCAAAAGATATGGTTGCCCTTGGTCAAACGTACTTTGCTGTCCAAACCCGCAAACAAGAACTTTTCGAGCAAGCGGACGAAGATGAGAAGCGCCTTTTGCTGCGTGAAGAAATGAAAAAGCATAACGTCGCACTTGCGGATGCCGCTTATAACTCAGGTGTTACCACCGACAAAGACTTTGGGATTTTTCAAAATTACGGTTACAAGGGTTTGTATGGAGGGCTTGGAGTTAAAGAAATTCATGCCATTAAAGGTCTGAAGAAGTCCCAGAAAATCCTAGACCACATGGGCAGCACCGAGTTGGCTGCGAACCTCTTCCGTGCAACTCAAACGGAAGAGAAATTGAGACGTGACAAAATCAAAGGTAAGACCAATGCAAATCGCGTCCACTTTGAGGTCGGACAAAAGGTGCGACAAACAATCAAAGACCTTGGTGGTACCATGCCAGAAGATTTGCCTGCCGTAGAAAGTATTAAGACGGTCGAAAAGAGAATGAAGCTTCGCTCGTCCGGCAAAAAGCAGCTTCAATAAAAGAATAGCCCTTCTGGGCTTTTCTTTTCACCTATAAATGCGAACATATGATCTTGTAATTATGGAGGTTACTATGCTGCAATGGAATTACTACACGCCAACTGAATTGGAAAAACGCACCACAATCCTCTATCAGTCCATCGGGATTCAATCGCCTCAAGACTTGGAGCCGGATGTCATTGCAGAACGCTTAGGAGTCAAACTCCGTTACGAAGACACACCGTCGCTCTTTTACGAATATGGCAACTACCGCTGTATTGTTATTGATAAGACTCTTTCGCCGGATGAACAGCGAAGGCAGTTCTTCCACGAACTTGGGCATCTTTTTCGGGGCCACGCAGGAGAACAATCCGAGTTACCCGACCTTTTCCGTGGTCTTCAGGAAGAACAGGCTGAACACTTCGCCAGATACGCAATGATGCCATACTTTATGATCCAGTCGCTCACTCTGCCTGAGTTTGAGTGGGAAATGCCCTATCTGATCACGTCAGAATTCCGGGTCCCCCTCCACCTTGCAAGGGAGCGGTGGGAGCAGATCAAGCGTCGGATTAGCGCGGGACGATGGGAACAGGCGTGTATCGAGTATGAGCGCAGCCGATACCGGAAAACAAGCCCAGCCAATTGGTGTCCAGAAGCCAAAAAGATGTTTCGCCTAGCCATCGCCGGAAAAATGAAAAAAGGTCAAGGAGTGGTGATTCGATGAAAATTCGCGTTTTTTACGACTATCACGAAGGAGAATTGGTTCCTCAAAAGTACATGATCACTTTTCGGAAGGGGGAGCTTCCGTGGGACCGTGAGAAGGTGTTCGTGCCAGTGACAGCGCCGTTCGAGCGTTTGAACATTGAAGACTTTTTTACGGACTCACTGGCTCTTACTGTCACTCAGGGCGACCTGATCCTGAGCGCGGACAAGCCAGGCAAGTTCGGGATACTCCTGCCGCCGCTCAAAAGGCGAGCTGTTGAAGGTGGTGTGGACTATTGGGATGCAGAGAACCTCATCATCCAGGTTGCCGATTTGGAAGAGTTGCTGCAGATGAGTGTGTTTGTGTGAACAGGAGGGGATGAGAGATGAAAGGTCATGTCAGGAAACGTGGTGATAAGTGGTGTTTTGTCGTGGAACTTCCGCGGGATGAGATCACAGGTAAGCGCCGGCAGAAGTGGTTTTCGGGATATAACACCAAGAAGGAAGCAGAAAAAGCAATGACGCAAAAACTCCACGAGCTGAACATCGGTAGCTTTGTGGAGCCCAACAAAATGACGTTCCTAGAGCACTTTGAATCGTGGCTGCTAGATAAAAAAGCGCAGGTTCGGGAGAGTACATGGAGAACGTACGACTGGATTGCCCGCTGCCACATCATCCCGACTATCGGCAATCTGGAGCTGACGAAGATAAAACCAGCCACCCTGCAAAAACTCTATCAACAACTCCAGCATAGAGACGAACCGTTAAGCGCACGTTCGATCATTCAGGTGCATCTTCTCATCAAGCAGTGCCTAGACCGTGCCCTGAAATGGGGCATGATCCCGAACAACCCGGCTAACGCCGTCGATCCACCGAGATATCGGAAGAAGGAAATGCAGGTGTGGAACATAGAGGAGATCGGTCGATTCCTAGCGGTGGCGGAATCACACCGGCTCTGTGCACTTTTCTATCTGGCCATCACTACCGGCATGCGAAAAGGAGAGCTTCTTGGGTTGAGATGGTCTGACCTTGACTTCGAGAGCAGAACACTACACGTCAGCCAAGCTCTGGCTGAAACAAAAAATGGACTGGTCCTGCAGGAGCCCAAAACGGCGAGTGGCCGACGTTTGATTTCCCTTTCTGATAATGACATTGCAGTGCTAACCCATCATAAAAGAAAACAAGCGGCAGAGAAACTGCGGGCTGGAGAACATTATCAGGACAACGGATTGGTGTACGCTTCTTTGGTGGGTACCCCCATCAGTCCGCATAACGTGGATCGGATTTGGTATGAGCTGCGAAAGAAGGCATCCGTTCCACCAATCACTTTCCACGGTCTCCGACATACCCATGCCACTCTCCTGCTGAAACAGGGCGTCCACCCGAAAATCGTCAGCGAACGCCTTGGCCACTCTAATATCGGTATCACGTTGGACACATACTCTCATGTGCTCCCTGGACTACAAGAAGCAGCTGCAAGTCAGTTCAGCGAGGTCCTATCTCGATCAGTTCAAGTACACAAAAATGCACTTTAACACAATAAAGGTTTGCAAAATGTTTGCAAACACCCTTAAAAACAAAAATGACGCGAGTTTACAATCGGTTAAATCCCGCGTCACTACTGTGTTATTGATGGCGTCCCCGAGAGGACTCGAACCTCCGACACGCAGTTTAGGAATTATAGGCTATGCATTCCGCTGGGTTCCTCGGATGTTTTTTGAGAGGAGACAAACCTTGATATCATAGGGAATATTGTTGATTTTCCATCCCTACGAGAGCCGTTTGTTTCCTTCTAGTTGGTTTGCAATTTGGTTTGCAATGTTTGCAGCCCTTCTATCGTGGAGGGCTCTTTTACATTGGCGGGAACAGCTTTTCGTAGGTCACATCAGGATCGATCTTTTTTGCAGCCTTCAGCACTTTGTGGACAGTTGTCTGCCTGGGCGCATAACCCATTTCTCCAGCCATAGCATCAATCGTTTGCCGGTGCACGCCGCACTCCTTCGCAAACTCGACCGATGTTTTCCTGTGTCGGTCCAGCCACTTCCCGAATGGCGTTCTGTACTTACCAAGTCCAAACATTCTCCTCACCTCAGTATCTATGCTGGGCAAGGACGGAAAATTTCATACGTCAGTGTGCGAAGAAATTCGTCATAATGGACAATCCATTCCTCATCAGATAGTAACACATCACCACTCAGCGCCACTCCCCTCCTCATCGCACAACGCTGGGTGGAACAGACCAGGGAGGTGCAGCACATGGCGGAACAACGCAAGGCTGTGGTGTTCAACGTGGATGACCCGCTGGAGAAAGCGTGCTTGGAGTACGCGCGGTCGATCAACTTCTCCAAGTGGGTAAAGGATCGGCTTAAGCATACCGTACTATCTCTGCAGGCGCAGCGAGAGAAAAAGGAAAACCGCCTTGGGGAAGGCGGTCAACTCAAAGCATAAGCGATGGCGGCAACTCCGCCGATGATCAGTCCGATTCCGAAACCGAATAACATGTTAATCCCTCCTGTCCGTTTTACCTGACAGGATGCCCAATGAGGGCAAAAACCATACGGAGGTGCATCATTATGATCATACGTATCAATGGAGTGCCCTTGCCACCGGCGTTCGGATGTGAACAGGGGGTGCTTGTGAAGCCAAACCCAAAGCTCCGACGGCTCGCCATCACGCTGTGGTCGGTGGCGGGCAGCATGATGACCGCAGCACCGGCGGCCGCCGACAGCGGGAGCATGGCATCCGTCCTCAAGATGTGGAGCAGCTTCAGTCCGATGTTCGGGACACTCCAAGGTTTGGCGCTTGTGATCGGAACGCTCGGGCTTCTTGCAGGGAT
>VAPR01000864.1_pt1 | contig 17499 bp, 14 predicted proteins | sample 3380701 | NCBI WGS metagenome assembly VAPR01 (sample SAMN11536904, study PRJNA540576) | hot springs metagenome | isolation source: hot spring wet sediment | place: Spain: Lobios | collected 2014-01 | reverse complement strand
CACCATCGAGGACCCCATCGAATACCTCCACCCGCACAAAAAGTGCATCATCAACCAACGGGAGTTGGGAGAGGACACCAAGAGTTTCCCCAGTGCGTTGCGAAGCGCGCTGCGGGAAGACCCCGATGTGATTCTGGTAGGCGAGATGCGTGACCCTGAAACTATTGCGATCGCTATCACCGCAGCGGAAACGGGGCACTTGGTGTTGTCTACCCTGCACACTAACAGCGCTGCCGAAACCATTGACCGCATCATTGACGTGTTCCCACCCAACCAGCAGCCCCAAATCCGTGTTCAGTTGTCCATGAACTTGGTGGCAGTGATTTCCCAGCAATTGCTCCCTCGTGCCCCAGGTGCCCCCCGCAACCCCTACGGTGGCGGTCGGATCGCAGCGGTAGAGATCATGATTGCTAACCCAGCTATCCGCAACCTGATCCGTGAGGGCAAAACCTACCAGATCCCTTCCATGATCCAAACTGGGGCGTCGGAAGGAATGCAAACGATGGATCAGGCATTGCGGGATTTGTATGTGCGGGGCTTGATCACCTACGAAGACGCCATGGCGCGAGCCCACAACCCCGAGGAATTGAAGAAACTGATTGCGGGCGCTATGACGCCTACAAGCACTCGTTGAAAAAGGGAACCAGAAGTGGCATAACGGAGATGGCAGTTGGGCGCGGTCGGTCTGTTGACGGAGGTGATAAGGATGCCGACCTTTGCCTATGTTGCCCGAACGCCGCAGGGACAAGTCAACCAAGGCACTATTGAGGCTCCCGATGAGCGGACGGCTTTGCAGCAGCTGCGACAGCAAGGCTTAGTGGTGACCTCCATCCGCCAGCAAGGTGGGGCTGTCCGTCCCGCCCAGCGCCAACAAATGACTTTGGGAGCAACCCTCAGTCGCGTGCGGTTGCGGGATATGGCTCTTTTCTGCCGACAGTTAGCTACCCTTATTAACGCGGGTGTCTCCTTGGTTCGTGCCTTAGCCGTCTTGGAGCGTCAAACTCAAAACCCTCGTCTGAAGTTCGTGATCCGACAACTCACTCGCGATGTAGAGGACGGGATGGCCCTTTCCCGAGCAATGGCAAAGTTCCCCCGAGAATTCTCCAACCTCTTCATCGGTATGGTGCGCGCTGGCGAAGTCGGTGGTGTGCTGGACGAAACCTTGCAACGGATGGCAACTTTCTTGGAAAAGGACTTGGAACTGCGCCGAAAGGTTAAGTCCGCCATGACCTACCCTACCTTGGTGATCTTCTTCGCCTTAGCGATTGTGATCTTCCTGAGCGTTTGGATCGTCCCTAAGTTCATGCAGTTGTTCACCGACTTGGGTGTAAAAGAGGACAAGTTCCCCTTGCCTACGCTTATCATGAAACGGTTCAGCGAGTTCCTCATCAACCAATGGTATTTCCTCGTCGGTGGGGTTGTAGCGTTCTTCTTTGCCTTCAGCGTTTTCGTGCGCACTCGCTTTGGTAAGCGCGTTTACGACTGGATCAAACTGAAGGTGCCCATCCTCGGTCCCATCAATCACAAGATCGTTTTGGCTCGTTTCGCCCGCACCTTTGGCACCCTGATGGGAAGCGGAGTGCCCATCTTGCAAGCCATGGACACCACTGCCGGTGCGATTGACAATGACATCCTTTCCCGTGCGATCATGGAAGCCCGCATGGCAATCCGGGAAGGGGAACGCATTGCCGACCCCTTGGAACGCAGCCGCCTCTTCCCTCCCATGGTTGTCCACATGGTCTCTGTCGGTGAGGAGACTGGTTCGTTGGATCAGATGTTGCAGAAGGTGGCGGACTTCTACGAGAGCGAAGTGGATGCTGCCCTCCACGCCCTTGCCTCCACTATTGAGCCGGTTATGATCGTTGTGCTGGGTGTGATCGTGCTCTTTATCCTCCTTTCGGTGTTCCTACCCCTCATCACGATCATCCAAGACCTGTCCCAAGGTGAGCAGTGACGATGCCGCAGAGGGTTTCTGGGGCGCTGTCCTTTGGGGCGGCGCCCCGTTTCCTCATCGTCCGTCTCTCTGCCTTAGGGGACACTCTTATGGCTTCGCCCCTCGCTCAAGCCCTCCGAGAAGCCTTCCCAGACGCTTATGTTGGTTGGTTGGTGGAGAAGCGGTGTGCCTCAGTGGTTGATGGGAACCCTTATCTCAATCGGCTGCACCTCTGGGACGGCACGCTAAAGGGACTGTGGGAAACGGTTCGGGACCTTCGTCAAGAGGGCTACGAGATTGCCTTGGACGGACAGGGGCTACTGAAAAGCGCTTTGTTTCCCTGGTTAGCGCGCATTCCGGTTCGGGTGGGTTTTAAGGATGCTCGTGAAGGAGCACGGCACTTTTACACCCACCCTGTGCCACCTCCACCGCCCGCCCCTTTCGTTGCCCACCGAAACTTAGCCCTGCTGCAAGGGATAGGGATCCCTGCAGATCCCCACCGGCACCGCCTATTCTTCCCTCTAAGTGATCAGCATCGTCAAGTTGCCCTTCAACGGCTGCAAGGGATCGGGTTGCTGCCGAAACAATTTGTAGTCTTTGCCCCTGCCACAACTCGTCCCCAAAAGCATTGGCGAAAAGAGCGATGGAGTGCGTTAGCTGTTCGGCTTTGGAAGGAGTGGGAGATGCCGGCTCTGCTCTTGGGGGGGCCCAACGACCGTCCTTTGTTAGAGTGGATTGTCAATCACTGTCCGATCCCGCTACGGATGATCTGCGACCTTTCGTTGAAAGAAGCCGTCGCCGTGATAGAGCTTGCCACTGCCTTAGTTGGTCCCGATTCTTTTCCCATCCATGCTGCTTTAGCGGTGGGCACCCCTGTGGTTGCTCTTTTCGGACCCAACGACCCCATCCGGTTCAAAGGGGAGCGGGGAATTCAAGTGTTGGAACACGACTTACCTTGTCGCCCTTGTCGCCGTCGCCCGATTTGCGGAGGGTCGTTTCCCTGCATGTCCCTCATCACTGTGGACCAAGTGGTGGCAGCCTTGGAACGAGTGGTGCAAAATGAAACCCATCCTTGAGCCCTTTGTTTGCGACCACATGGTAATCCAAAATTGCCTCAAAATAGTTGGTGCTCATCTGGAGGGATGGTTGTGACCCGAGAGCACCCATCAGAAGCACAAACGATGCTTCGAACCACTGTCAGAGGAAATTTGAGCGAGATTTACCTGAGCCTGCAAGGAGAAGGGATTTGGGTTGGAACACCTATGGTGTTTGTGCGGTTGACTGGATGCCACCGCCGATGTCGCTATTGCGACACCGAATATGCCTTGGTGGCGGAACGGCAAGCGCGGTTTTGGCTCGGTTGGCGAAAAGGCGCCCCCACCATGATCGTCCCTAATCCTGTTTCCGTAGAGCAAGTCAAAGCATGGGTAGACCAAACCGCAAAGGGCGTTATCCGCTGGGTTGCTTTCACCGGTGGTGAACCTCTTTTGCAAGCAGGTTTTTTGTCCGCTCTGGGGGCTGCTTTGAAAGAGCAAGGCTACAAACTCTTGTTGGAAACGGAGGGTGGCTTACCCCAACCTCTGCAAAAGGTGCTACCGTATCTGGATGCCGTCGCTGCGGATATCAAGTTGCCCTCCACCACAGGAGAACCGTTGGACTGGACAGCAGTCAACGATTTCCTCGCTCTCATCGCCCAGGCAGGTATTCAAGCATGCATCAAGGTCGTCGTGACGAAGGACATGGACAAAGCCGAATTTTTAAGCGCTGTCCAGTTAGTTGCCCAAGTCTTTGGAGATACCTTGGTGCCTTTCATTCTTCAACCTGTGACACCAGCCCGCTTGGTGACCGAGACTCCGTCTGTGGAGCAACTCTTCGCTTGGGCAGCCCTTGCCCAACAATTCCTCCCTGATGTGCGGATTATCCCGCAAGTGCACAAACTTATGCAACTGCCGTGAGGACAGGAGGTTTGGGAAATGCCTCGGTTTGACTTGATTGCGATGGATTTGGATAGCACCCTGTTGGATTGGAACGGAGGACGTCCCACCATCAGCGACAGTTGCAAAGAAGCGCTGCTCACCGCTGCTCGGTCAGGCATCCAATTGGTGATTGCCACGGGGCGGATCCTAAGAGAAGTGGTTTTGGAGTTGGAGACTAATGGGTTGCCTTTCGGCAATCCCGTCCCAAACTTTGTGATCGCGTTGGAAAAATATTGCTACCGCGTCGTCAACGGTGAACCTCAAGAAGATGAAGTGTTAGCCAGCTGGAATCGGGAACGCTGGGCAGAAGCCCGCTATGTCACCGAGCAAATCTTTCTCCCGAACGCTGCCGACTGGCTTCGCACCTTGACAGAGGCAGGGTTATCTCCTTTGAGGTGGGTGTTGGATACCCGAGCAGGTTGGTTGTCCTTGGTTTACGGGGATGTGGATCACGCTCGAAGGGTAGAGCCCTTTTTGGAGCGTTTCGCCCAACCTTTTCCTGAGGTGGTGCTCAACCGCAACGCAATGTTTGTTGGTTTGGTGCCTCGCAACGGGACGAAGGGAAAAGCCCTTCAGTTCCTCACCAACTACTTGGGGATTCCTCAGGATCGGGTCATGGCAATCGGCGATAGCCTCAACGACTTGGACATGCTTAACGGTGAGCACGGGTTCTTTCCCGTTGCTGTTGCTAACGCTGAGCCAACCATCAAAGCAGTTGTGGAGCGCGCGGGAGGATTGCTCGCAACGCAACCTGCTTCCGATGGGGTCGCTGAAGCAGTTTGGTGGGCTTTGAACAAAGGTTAAAAAGCAAGAAGGTGTCACGCTTGTAAGAGAGAGCGCAGTAAGGAGAGGTTTTGTTGAGCGGATTGGCGTTGCGCTGTCACAAAGTGAGCGATGCGTTCCCTCCATCTCTCGCCCTCTGCCTGTAACTGACGGAGAGCTTGGCGGAATTGGTCTATTGGTGGATTTAAGGGCAACAATTGGTCAGGAGCAACTTGCCCCAAAATGCTTTCTATCTTGGGGTCGTAGCAGAGCCCAAGAAAGGAGACACCCACCAAACAAGCAGCGATGAGGGCGTGCAGGCGCATCGCTATCAGTAGTTGCGTGCGGGCAATGCCTTCTAACCCGTCCCGCCAGTGTCGGTAAGGTTGCCAATCGCACGGGAACCATCCTGCTATGGGCTGCAGGGACTTTTCGTCCACCTCGGGTTGCAAAGGTAAAAGCAGCAAGCGCTGTCCGCCTTCTACCATCTCTTGCAAGATGGTTCTAAAGGTTTCTGGTGTCCAAGAATGAGCAGTAGGACGCAAGTTCAGTGCTACAGGGTAGAAAGGCACAGGCGAGGGGAGATCATCCCAAAGGAATGTTAAGTCTGCTGTAACGATGCAGAGGTCCTTGTGAACCCCTAAGCGCTGCGCTAAAGCTGCTGAGACAGGGTCCCGGAAAGTGAGCAAATCACATCGGTTCAAAGTTAGGGCGACGAGGCGACGGGAAAAAGGGCGTTGTAGGGGACCTAACCCTTGCGCTAATAAAGCCACTTTTTTCCCCATCCCCTTCGCAACCCAGACTATGAGGTTATAGAACAAGAGGGATCGGACACTGGTGACATCTTGGAAAAGGGAGCCGCCGCATCCGATAAGGGACTGGCAATTGCGCAGCCCAGCGAAAATTGCCCGCCAGTGACGGGGTAGGGCTTGCACTTGATGCTCTGCTGCGGTGCGTTCCGGATGGCGGCTGAGCACAAGGACATTGTCAGGCGTGAGATTTGCTTGGTGGCAATTTCGCAGAAAGGACGCCAACACCCATTCATCCCCGAAGTTGCCTGCACCGAAATAGCCAAACAGCAAAGCCGCTGCCAATTCATCCCACCTACCTCTTGCTGCCTCGCCGTTCCAGAGGGATCCCCTTTTGGCACAGGGGGCACTCTTCAGGAGAATATGCCTTCAAGGGCAAGCGGAGCAAAACCTCGGTGCGCACAGGCAGTTGTAGGGGTGTTTCCCCTCGGTCAACAAGAATAGCTACCCCTACTACTTGAGCCCCGTGAGCAAGGGCTAACTCCAGTGTGGCTTTGACCGATCCCCCTGTAGTGACCACATCTTCTACCAGAAGCACTCGTTCTCCCTCAGAGATAGAAAAGCCTCTTCGGAGCACCCGTTGCCCTTCTTCGGTCTCGGCGAATAAGTAGCGGCAACCCAGTTGGCGAGCCACTTCGTAAGCGAGCACGATTCCACCTACAGCAGGTCCCAAAACAGCATCTATGGGTTCGTCAGTAAATCGTCGCACGATCTCAGCGCACACCTTTGTGACCAATGAGGGGCGCTCAAGAAGCCGAAACTTTTCCACATAGCGGTCGCTGTGCAACCCACTGGTGAGCAAAAAATGCCCTTCTAACAACGCACCACATTCTTGCAACCACCCTACCAGCTGCTCTTCTGACCACATGTTCCTCGCCCTCCTGAGAGAAAGTCTTCGTTGCTTGATGGCATGTCCCAAGCAAGAGGGCACCTTCAGAGATAGAAGCGCCAAAGACTTTACCCTTCGCTAATCAACGCTCGTTTTTGAGGTTCGCCAATTTATCAGTAAGTCACAATGACCTTTGTTTGCCACAGGGATCGCCCAAACCAGTTTGGTTGCGACTTACTGATCAATATACTGTCGTGTCTCTGTAAAAGCCTCAACCTTCCGTCACGGTTTATTGAGCCTTTCGCTCATTACTCCTTGCGAGTGCGTTGTCGCAAGGCATCTATGGTAACACTGAGGAGGATGAGACCGCCAAGGGCAAACTTGTCCCATTCTCCTGACAATTGCAAGAAGGTGAGGGTAGAGTGGAGGACAGTGACAGCAAAAGCACCTAATGCAGCGCCTACTACAGAACCTGCCCCACCAAAAATGTTCACCCCACCGAAGACGGCTGCTGTGATCACATCTAACTCGTATCCTTTCCCTGTTTCCGATTGAACAACGGGAAAGCGAGCGGCGTGAACAAGGGCAGCAAGTGCGATCAGCATCCCACAGGCTACAAACACAGAAAAGACCCGCCGCTGCACAGGGATTCCTGCCAGGCGGGCAGCTTCTGAGTTGCTGCCGATGGCATAGAGATCCCGTCCCCAACTTGTAAACCCTAACAACATCCAACTCAGTGCCAGCACCAGAAGGGCTATCAAAACGGGCACTGGCACTCCCAAGACTTTTCCAATGCCTAACCAGCGGAAGGTTTCTGGGAGACCGATGATCCAATAACCTTTCGTCAAGACCAACATGGTGCCACGAATGATACCCATCATTCCCAAGGTGACGATAATTGGGGGGAGGCGAAGGCGGGACACAAGGACACCATTGATCGCTCCTACGAAGGATCCCAACCCGATAGCCACGCCAATAACCAAAGGCAAACTCCAACCCGCTTTGGCAGCATGCCCCGCAGCCATAGCACAAGCGCCCAATAGGGAACCAACGGACAAATCCAGATGCCCCGATAGGATGACCATTCCAATGGCAATTGCACCAATGAGCGTTGGCGCACTCTCCTGCACCAGCGTGAGCCAATGCTCACCTGTTAAAAAGGCAGGGTTGCGCCAACCCACTACCATCGCTACGGCAAGGATGAACAGAAGCAAGCTGGCTTCTCTGGAGAAGAAACGGGACAGTCTTTTTCGTTTCGGTGCTTGGGGCAAGGAGGCTTCATCTGACTTTTCCAACCCCTCCCCGAAAGCAGCGTTGAGGAGCTGGGTTGGCGGTGCGGTCGGCGGAAACTCGCCCACTATCCGTCCCTGGCGCATCACGACGATGCGGTTGCAAAGGCGCTGCAATTCCTCCAGTTCGCTGGAAATCAGCAAAATGGTTTTTCCTTGTCTTTGCCACTCTTTGATCAGCCGATGAATTTCTGCTTTCGTAGCGACATCAATCCCGTGGGTGGGCTCATCTAAAATTAGCAGCTGCGGGTCAGTTAGCAACCACTTGGCCAAAGCGACTTTTTGCTGATTGCCCCCCGAAAGTTGCTGAACTGGTTGCTCCACAGTCGTCATTCGCACCCGAAGGGCTTGGGTTTGCTCCAGTGCCTGTTGGCGCTCTAAGGGTTCGTTGACGACCCCAAACCGGCTGAACCGTGCCAAATTGGGCAGCCCAATGTTTTCGCGGATGCTACGGGGAAGCAGCAGGCTCTGTCGCAATCGGTCTTCAGGAAGGTAAGCAATACCTGCCCGCATCGCTTCTTTAAAAGAGCGAAACCGAACAGGTTGCCCTTGCCACTCTACCGTCCCTTCAGGAATACTCCGAAGCCCTACCAAGGCTTGGGCTAACTCGCTTCGTCCTGCCCCTACTAAACCGAAAAGTCCCACGATTTCTCCCCGGTGCACTGTCAAATTAACTCGTCGCACTACATCGCCGACGGAAACATTGTGCAACCGTAGCAAAGGGGTCTGGGAAGTAGGCAAAGGCACCGGTTGGGTAGAGGAGCTCTCTTCGTCACTTTCTGACGGTTGACCCACCATGAGAGCAATCAACTGCTTGCGGGAAGTAGAGGTAGTGGGTAAAGTTGCCACTTTCTCACCATCGCGCAACACGGTAATGCGGTCACTCAATTCCAACACTTCTTCCAATCGGTGACTGACGAACAAAATGCCTACTTGTTGGGCTTTGAGTTGTCGCAGGAGGGCGAAAAGCCGTTCGGTTTCGGTCTTGGAGAGGCTGGCAGTGGGTTCGTCCAAAATAAGCCATCGGGCACGCAGGGAAAGGGCACGGGCTAACGCCACCAGTTGCTGCTGAGCGACAGAAAGGGTTTGGACCGGCACCTCTAAGGGCAATGAAGCCCCTACTTGCTCCAACAACGCAACAGCCCGCTGAGCCGCTTGGCGCCATTGGACAAACCCGTAACGAGTCGGCAGGTGCCCTAAAAGGATGTTTTCCATCACGGACAAATGGGGGCAAAGGAGGGGTGTTTGGTGGATGACCACAATCCCCTGCTGCTGAGCCTCTCGGGGACTGCTGAAGGTAACAGGCACCCCATTTATGAGAATTTGCCCCTCGTCAGGTGGAAACACGCCACCGGCGATTTTGATGAGGGTGGACTTACCAGCACCGTTTTCGCCAACGAGGGCGTGAATCTCACCCTCCCGAAGGACTAAATCCACACCCTTGAGCGCTTGGACGCCAGCAAAACTTTTCCGGATGCCCACCAAGGACAGGTCCATCGTACCACCGCACCCCTATCGTGACGGCTACTTCTAAAGGGCGATCACTTTTTCTTTGCTGGTTGCTTGAGGTATGCTTCCACTACTTGAACAACTTCCTCTGGGGTGAAGAGGCGTGGGCTTTGCCCATAGGCAGTGATGATGCGTCGCTTTGTGTTGTTGGGACCGGGAATTTCGTGAACGGTTTTGCCGTTGATGACCACCGCAGGGCCGTTGAGGTTAAGGGCTTGCATTCTTTTCTGCCCCTCATAGGTGGAAAGAGCGATAACGACTACAGACAGGTCTTTTCCGTGCTTTTCCTTCAACCGCTCCAATCTTTGGATGACAGAAGCGAAGAGGTTGTAGATGGGCGCTTGCTGCATCGGTGTCAAGACCTCTACGGTCACTTTCGCCTCTGGAGAGACCATTTCTCCACCGGTAGGAGCGGAGCCGGTCATGATCCGGCGTCCTTCTTCTCGCAACTTCTTCAGGGTAGCGTCCTCAAAGCCTCTGCCGTAGGCCTTTTTCAGTTCTTGGTGCACAATCTCAATCAAATCAGTCGGCTGGTAGGACATCCCCGGAGACTTTTCGCAAATCACCTGTCGGGTTTCTCCGTTGGAAGTGAGGGTAAACTGCGTTTTCCCATTGATGTAAACGGCGGCGCAGAACTTGCCGTATTTGCTGGACACTTGTCGCCCCGCTTGGGAACCCATGTTGTAAATCTCCACCCGAATCCGCTTGGGGTCGGCTTTGGCGATAGCTTGTAACATTCGGAGGGTAGGCAACTGACAATCGGACGGTGGTGCCACCGCTTCTATCTTGACTTTTGCGTCCGGGGAACCCCACTGTTGCCCCTGAGGTCCGGGGAAGGAAACAGCGACGCTTTCGCTTCCAGCGGAGTGTTCGGCGTGTTCAGATCCTTCGTGCTTATGCCCTTCATACTCATGTCCTTCGTGTTGGTGCCCTTCGGGATGGGACTCTTGGGCAACGGTTACCTCTTGTTGGGTCGGCGGAGGTAAATCCTCAGTCCGGTTCAACTGTTGGTTGAGCCGCGAGAGCCCGTAAAGGGCGCCGATCATGACGACCAGAAATATCACAAAGCCGACAGAAGAGCGTGTCATGGCTGAACACCTCCCAAGAATTTTTGAACGAGGCGCTCCAACCGTTCTGGGTCGGGCGCCCGCCGCACAGCAACGATAACGCCATTAACCACCACCGTCGGTGTCATCACCACGCCGTAGCGGTCCGCTTCCTCATCCAACACGGTGATCGTCCTCATGGTCACCCCCTCATACTTTTGCACAAGTTGTTGAGCGATGGCTTCTGCGCGTTGGCATTGGTCGCATGGCTCTACCGACTCAATGATGAGGATCTCGACTTTCGGGCTCACGCCAGTCCTGCCCCCTCAAAGAAACAGGGACAGTTTTCGTCGCAAATCCCAATTTCCTCAGGAAGGGTGATTTCCCGCAGTAGGTTCACGACTTCTTTCGTCTGCTCCACTACATAGTCTACCTCGCTTTCAGTGGTGTATTTGCCCCATGAGAATCGGACGGATCCAAAGGCAGCCATCTCGCTCAATCCCATTGCTTGCAGCACATGAGAAGGTTTTAGGGATCCCGAAGAGCAAGCAGAACCAACAGACACACAAACTCCCCGCTGGCCCAAGTTGGCTTGCACTGCCAACGCATCAGTGCCCAAGAGGCAGATGTTCGCCGTAGAGGGCAAAGTGAATTGTCGGTGCCCGTTGAGGCGCGTCATAGAGATCTCCTCCAAGATGCGGAGGAACCGTTCCCGCAATCGCCAAAGATGGGCAGTTACCTCAGAGAAATCTCGGAGAGCAACTTCAGCAGCCTTTCCCAATCCCACAATGCCAGCGACATTTTCCGTCCCTGCCCGCAACCCCCGTTCTTGATGCCCGCCCCGCAACAGAGGGGCTATCTGCACCCCACGGCGGATGTAAAGGGCACCGACTCCCTTCGGACCATAGAATTTGTGGGCGGAAAGGGCTAACAAATCTACCCCTAAGGCTTGCACATCCACTGGCACCTTTCCAATAGCTTGCACAGCATCGGTATGCACAAGGACATCCGGGCGAACGGCTTTTACCACTTTGGCAACCTCTGCAACCGGTTGAAGAGTTCCTGTCTCATTGTTCGCCAGCATGACGGAAACGATCAAAGTATCTTCTGTCAAGGCTTCTAAAACCCTTTCAGGATCCACCCGGCACTGCCGATCCACAGGCACATAGGTGACCCGAAACCCTTGTTGTTCCAAAAAGGCACAGGTGCCCAAAACACAGGGATGCTCAATTTCTGTGGTGATAATGTGTCCTGTCTTATGCCCGGCGAAAAGGGTAGCCCCCATCAAAGCCATATTGTTGGCTTCTGTCGCCCCACTGGTGAAAACAATTTCGGCAGCGTCGGAAGCGTTGAGCAAGGCTGCGACTTGTTCTCGGGCTTGTTCTACGGCTTTTCGGGCCCGGCGCCCCGGTGGATGAACACTGGAAGGGTTCCCATACTCTTCGCCCAAAAAGGGAAGCATTGCCTCCCGCACCTCAGGATCTACCGGGGTTGTGGCGTTGTAGTCCATGTAGACTTCCCGAAGGGCTACTTTGGTCTCTGCCATTTTTGACACCTCGCTGTCTGGGATCGTTAGGTTCCTTTCCCATCCGAATAGCACGCCCGTGAAGGTTTCTTAACCTTCACTTGTCCAGTAGGGAAAGATCCTACGGCATTTTAACGCCGACCTTTTCCTTTTCAGTTCCCACCTCTGTTGGGCAGATGAGGTGGAAGTTAGACGGATCCAAAGTGATGTTAACGGGTAACTCTTCGCGCAAGCCCAAGGCAGTTGCTTCTTGCTTGGACAACACGGCGACCACCAACAACTGAGGTTCCGTCAGCACCTCCACTCGGTAGAAACCACCTTTGTCTGTCATTGCTGTCACCTGACCAAACAGCACATTCATGTCTAACTGCTGTTTCCCTTTGGGAGGGGATAGGCGCACCCATTCGGGGCGCACAATGACTGTCACCGTTCCCTTGGGAACCACTCTCCCTTCAGGCACAGCCACCCAAAGGAGAGCCCCATTGATCCAAACTTGCACCCACTGACCTGTTTGGCTTCGCACTTCTCCTCGCCAGATGTTCTCAGCTCGTGTGAAAACCGCTACGAATTCGTTAGCGGGACGGCGAAAAATATCTTCTGGGGTACCTACCTGCAGCAGTTGCCCGATACGCAACGGTTTCCCCTTCTCATCCTCTCGCTCCTCTACGAAGTTCATAACCCCAATTCGGTCAGCGACAGCCAGCGTTTCTTCAAAGTTGTGGGAGACATGGAGGAAAGTGGCCCCCGTTTGTCGCTGAATAGTTTTGAGTTCGCGACACAGCCGATCACGAGTTTGCTCATCGACAGCTGCTAAGGGTTCGTCCAGCAAAAGCACTTTTGGTTCCACTGCCAATGCCCGAGCCAACGCCACTCGCTGCTTTTCTCCCCCGCTCAAAGTGAGCGGCAGGCGATCCAACAAATAGGTAATGCCCAACCACTCTGCTAACTCCTGCACCCTCGTTCGGACCTGTTTTTCGGGCAACTTGCGCACTCGTAAGCCAAAAGCGATGTTCTCAAAAGCAGTCAGGTTTGGGAAGAGGGCGTAGTCCTGAGGCACATAAGCAATGCCGCGTTCTTCAGGTGCTAACTTGGTGATCTCCTGACCCTTTAGCAAGATGCGCCCTCTTTGGGGTTGGTGAAGCCCCGCAATGCACTCAACGAGCACAGTCTTGCCCGTCCCCGTAGGACCAAGGAGCACGAAGTATTCGCTTTCTAAAACTTCAAACGAAATGTCACGCAAGTCGAACTCGCCCAGACGAAGGTGTAAGTGCTCTACCTTCAGCATCCTTTTTGGTCACTCCATGCAAGAGCTTATCGTCTTCGTCTTTGCCCAAAGTCTCTCAGCTGTTGGCAGCGTTCTTTTAATGGATGGCAAGTAAGTTTCCAGCTCTTCCTTTGCAGCGTTTTGTCCTGCTCGGCGATAATTTTCGCTTGGCATTACAATTTTGTAGTGCCCCAACACAAAGTGAACGCTTTTGCGGTGACCTTGGTTTCCATTAACGGCAGGAGCGATAGGGGGATAGCCGATGAACCGAGCGAGATGGGTCGTTGGGTGGTTAGTAGTTTTTTCGGCTTTCGCCTTAGCGGTTGCTTTGCCACAGCAAGTAGCGAGTCCTTCATGGCAAGTGGTCTTCCGACCACAAGCAGGGGGCTTGCTTAGCCTCTTTCGCTCGCCTACTGCTGACTTCCCTCGGCTGACAGGCATGGCAGTTTACACCGATTGGGGCATCCTTAAGACAGGGCACCACGAAGCCATAGGAAGCCAAAATGAGCAAACGCCAAAGGTCATCGAGCAGCACCAAAACAGCACATTCTGGCGGGAAGTGGTCGGTGAACTGAAGGACCGTGAGGGACAGTCTTACGGCTTAGCCTATCGGGTTAGGTATCAGGTATCGGGAGGCATTTTGATTCTACAAGTTGCCCTGAAAGCGGAAAAAAACTTTCCTACGATGCGAGGCTTCTTGGCAACGATGTTGCCCTTTGAGGGCGCTGATCAGTGGTTTGCGTCTACCCGAAAAGGATGGCTATTCGGTGATGCCAATGGCGAGGGGCGAGTCTTCCAATCTGCCCTTACGCCTTTCCATCCTAAGGATCAAACATTGGGCATCGTTAACACCAAGACAGGTTGGGCGTTGCAGTTAACCCTTGTGGAAGCAAAACCGGATGAGAGCCTTGACAATGTGTTCATCCATACCCATCCCAATGGTTTGGGGGCTTTGTTCCTTGCTTGGTGCGATGGGTTGACCATTAAGCGGATGCAAGCAGGAGAAGAGTGGAGGTTCGTTGCTCAATTGAGATTTTCGCCTGTAGACGATCTGTTGCCTCGTAAGGAGTGAGTCAGCGTGGATTGGGGGTGGTTGGTTCGCCTTTTGAGCACCCTTCTGACGCTCTTGGGAGTAGCAGGCGTCTTGCTGGGACTACCCGGGACTTTTTTGGCTTGGTTGGGGGTGTTCTTAGTTGCTCTTGCTACTCGCTTTGAGGTTTTCTCAGGTTGGTGGCTATTGTCTACCTTAGTCGGCTGCGGCGTCGTAGAATTAATAGACAACCTGATTTCTGGTTTTCTGTTGCGTCGGTGGGGCGCCAGCAAAGGGAGCCTGTGGCTGTCTTTCCTTGGTGGGATAGGAGGTAGCCTCGTCGGGGGAGCGATAGGAAGCATAGGCGGGTTCCTTGGAGGTGCTTTCTTAGGCGTTCTGGGCGCCTTCTGTGGGAGTTACGCCGTTGTTTACTACTGGGAGCGTTACCACCTGAACCGATCTCCCAGAGAAGCATCCCAATTGGCTTTGGTCACTGTGTTTGGGCGCCTGTTGGGTATTGCTATCAAGTTGGCATGGATTGGTTGGCTCTTCACCTTCATCTGGTAAGTCCAATGAGGCACTTCCTTGCCTTTTTGAGCAAACCCCAATTAGGATGCTAACAGGGCAAAAGTTGTGCATCAAAATTGCAGTGACGGTTTTGAACCCAGATAGCAAAGCAATGTGGAAGGGGGGTAAGGGATCATCCCGAAGGCATGGAAGCACCTTGGCGCGTCGTTGCTGAGCGACAAAGGGTAGAGGAAACTACCAGCGTTTCGGTGAAGGTCTTAGTTGTTGGTTTTTTGCTAATCATCGGGATTACCGTTGCCGGCTGTTTCTCAGCATTTCTCCGTTACGACCTCATTGGCACGGGGCACTTGCCTCGTAGCGCTTTGTTCCCGATGCTCTTGTTGGGATTAGTCAACCCAATCTGGCGATGGCTGTTTGGCAAGCCTGTGTTTAGTCGTTCGGAGTTGCTGTTCCTTTATTGCATGCTCATGATCATGTCAGGCATCCCCGGGCAACAGTTTTCTAACTACCTCTACTTGGGTTTGGTTGCCCCTGTCTATTTCGCCGACCCTCGCAACATGCCCGCTCTGTTGCAATACGAGGACTTGAACTGGTTACAATTCATTCCGTCTTGGGCAGTGCCTTCATCAGACGCTCGCAGTGGCGTTGTTGCTTGGGTGTTTGAAGGGATGCCTGAGGGCGCTCGTATCCCTTGGCAACCTTGGGTGTTGCCTCTGACCTTATGGACGCTTTTCTACCTCGCTCTTTTCACTTCTCACATCCTCATTGCAGCCTTGCTCCGAAAGCAGTGGGTAGAGCATGAAAAGTTAGCCTTTCCCCTTGCCCAAGTGCCGGCAGAGGTGGCAGACGAACGGCGGCTAAGCGCGATGGGGCGTAACTTGCTGTTTTGGTTTGGCGTTTCCATTCCTGTCGTCGTTTACATTTTCCGTGCCCTGCACCTTTACTTCCCCTACTTCCCGAACATCAACATCTACCCCAACTGGGGGGCATTGTTCCAGAACCGACCGTGGGATGTGCTCAACTACACGCCTTTTAACATCTACTTTGACATGATCGGGGTCACTTACTTGATCCCGTCGGATGTAGGGTTCAGTTTCTGGTTCTTCGCTTTCGTGATGCGGCGGTTGCAAATGGTGGTCCGATCAGCAATGGGTCTGAGTGACCACCAGCAGCCCTTGGAATACCAAACCATTGGTGGTCTGTTCGCAATGTTTGCATTGCAGATGTGGGTGGCTCGCCCTTATTGGCGGTATGTCCTTCAACAAGTGCGTTTGGGTCGGAACGAAGACCCCTACGCTGCTCCGATCGCTTACCGCCAATTGTTGTTCTGGATTGGACTTTCTATCGCTTTCGTCCTCGCTTGGACAGTTGGGATGGGAGCCAGTCTCCTTTGGGCAGTTGTGCTATTCGTCATCCACTATGTTTGGCGGGTTATGACTGCCCGAATGGTGGCGGAAGCAGGCTTGTTCGTCTTCTGGATTCCCAATCCAGTCAACTTCATCATGCGGGCTTTCGGTCGGGATTTGGTAGGGACACCAAACATCGTGGCGCTGACGATGGTGGGGTCAAAACTCACAGATTCAGCAACTTGCTTGCTGCCCCAAGCCCTTCAAGGGTTCAAAATCGCTCATAGCGAGGGGTTGAACCAGCGGCAAGTGTTCGGCTTAATGTTGTTGTCAACCATTGTGTCCATGTTAGTGTGCCACCCAACCAGTTTGCGCATCATTTACACTACAACAGTTTCTAAGATGGGTTGGTGGACAAGAGGTTACCCTCAATGGCTTGCCAACGATTTCCTCACCCGATTAGCCCAAGATCTCCGGATGCCCAATTGGCATTACCTGTCATTGGTTGCAGGAGCAGTGATCACAACGCTTCTTGCCTGGATGCGGTGGCAATTCTTCTGGTGGCCCTTTCACCCTTTGGGCTTCGCTGCGGCAAACGCTGTCCCTTGGTTTGGCGACCGCTATGGCTTCAGCATGTTCCTTGGGTGGTTGGCAAAAGCGTTAGTCATGTGGTTTGGGGGCATTCGCCTCTGGCAGTTCTTTAAACCGTTCGTTATGGGCATGATTGTTGGCAACGCCGTCATCTTGTTCATCCTCATCCTGATTCACTTCTTCTTCCCTACCAACGAAGTAGTGGTTATTGAGTAGCCTGAACTGCTTGCTAAAACCTGTTCGTTAGGCACTGGCTTTATTGTCAGGGAGCAAGACCAAGCCATCGGCTTTAACCCCGTTTTTCACGCTCCAGCATCGGTGGGTCTCCAACAGGAACTGGAAGGGCAATGTCTTGCAGGGCAACGACATCAATTTCGCGAGTGGTAATAACTCCTTGCAAGGCAATGAGCAAAGCCCTTGCCGTATCCAAACTGGTGATGCAGGGGATCCCATGTTCCACGGCTGCCCGGCGAATGACCAAATCGTCCCGTTGAGACAAGCGAGATGCCGACGGGGTGTTGATAACCAAATGCACTTGCTTGCGGGTTAAAAGGTTTAGGAGGTTTGGTTCACCTTCTTCAATTTTCCGCACAACTTCGCAAGAGACCTTGTGTTGTTGCAAGAAAGATGCTGTGCCCTTGGTTGCAAAAATTTGGAAACCCAACTCTGCGAAGCCTTGAATGATGGGCAAAGCATCGGGTTTGTCTTTATCAGCAATGGTAACCAGAAGTTTCCCTCCCATTGGCACATGATAGCCAGCAGCCGCAAGGGCTTTGTATAGGGCTTTGGGAAACTCGCGGTCTATTCCCATCACTTCGCCTGTGCTCTTCATTTCAGGACCCAACTCGATCTCCGCTTTGAACAATTTGCTCATAGAAAAGACAGGGGCTTTCACACCGACAAATTCAGGTTCAGGAAGCAATCCGCCTTCATAGCCCAATTCAGACAGCCGCAACCCCATGATGCATTTGGTGGCTAAGTCCACCATCGGCACGCCTGTCAACTTGCTCAAGTAAGGCACCGTTCGGGAGGAGCGGGGGTTAATCTCCAAAACGAAAACAT
>VAPR01000863.1_pt1 | contig 17505 bp, 10 predicted proteins | sample 3380701 | NCBI WGS metagenome assembly VAPR01 (sample SAMN11536904, study PRJNA540576) | hot springs metagenome | isolation source: hot spring wet sediment | place: Spain: Lobios | collected 2014-01 | reverse complement strand
CGGCGGGATTGGCTGGGAAGCCTTTGGTTTATCGCACCACTAACGCTCGGTTGGTTAGCGTGGTTGGTCTATGCAGGGCAAGATTGGACGAGTTTTTTAGGGCAAATGAAATTGCAATTTGCTCGCAAGGGGGAGACTGGGTGGCAAGGGATGCTGCTGAAATTCCCATTCTTAACCAGCATAGTGCCGCTTTACGGGGTGTTTCCTACCAATGCACCTCCGCTATGGTTTGCTCTTGTTTTGATCTCTTTGGTAGCATGGTGGCGCAAGAGGACTCCATTGCGTGGCTGGATGACCCTTTGCTTGAGTGCCCTTTACGCCGCTGCTGCTTTTGGCGGGGAACTTTGGTATGCGGGATGGTTCACACCCTTTGGCTATTTGCTCTTAACCATCTGGCTTCAGGCGACTGTCAAGACAGAAACGGGATCAAGGAAACGGCTAATTTGGGGCTTTTGTTGCTTGCTGCTGGGCTATCAACTCGTGCAAATTGGGCGAACAGTTGCCTATGTGAAGCCAATGCAACACGCAACAATGCAGTTTTTCTCTGACCTACCTTCACTCCTACCCCGAGGGGCAGGAGTGGTGCTGCATTCTGTGCCTGACCCGTTTCCCATCCTTAGTGCCCAACGCCCAGATCTACGGTTAGTTCAACTCAGCCCAACCCCTATGCCAAGGGTGCCTTTGGAGCAGTTACTGGATCGGGTAGACTTTTTTGTTGGCATCAAGGATTGGGGGCAAGGACGAGGTCTCGTCCTAAAAGCGCCTCCGCTAAAGGTGTGGGAGTTCTTGGCACCTGTTGGGGAGTGGACAGTAGGGCTCTACCCGTTGTATCCTAATGTGCAAAAATCAAGGTCGGTGTCGGCTGGTGGTTCTGAGAGAAGTCTAAACCGAACCTTTGAATCACTGCCAGTTCAAGTGGGTCTTGGTCGTTGACGGGGTAGGGGAGTGACAACAGGATGAAACAGGTGGTTAGCGTCAGTTTGGGTTCGTCCAAACGCAACAAGCGAGTGGAGGCAGAGTTTTTTGGGGAACGGTTCATAATCGAACGCATCGGCACCGATGGCGACCTCCGAAAATTCGCTGAGTTGATCCAGCAACTGGATGGCAAGGTAGACGCTTTGTGCTTTGGCGGTATGGACATTTGGGTGCGCTGTGGCAAGCGCAAATATGCTCTTCGGGAAGCGCAGCAATTAGCCCAGTTGGTCAAACATACCCCTGTCGTGGATGGGTCAGGGCTTAAGGACTCTATGGAGCGAGAAGCCATTCACTGGTTGCAACGCAACGGCGTGGTTGACTTCTCTAACCGCAAGGTTCTGCTGGTGAGCGCTATTGACCGGTTTGGCATGGCAGAGGAACTTTGGATGCTGGGGGCTGATTTGCGGATCGGAGACTTTGCTTTTGGGTTGGGATTACCCATCTTGATCCGATCACAAAACGTTTACAAAACCTTGGGGTGGTTGCTTCTCCCTCTGGTCACGCGCTTGCCGATCCGATGGCTTTACCCAACGGGGAAGGAACAAGAGCGGATTGTGCCAAGGTTTGCGAAGTTCTACCAATGGGCAGAAGTGTTAGCAGGTGACTTTTTGCTCATCCGCAAGCATCTGCCCTTCTTAACTCCCGATAACCCCGCTCCTTTGCAAGGGAAAGTTGTGCTGACCAACACAACGACGACCGAAGATGTCAAGTTGCTGAAAGATTTGGGAGTTGCTTTGCTTATAACGACAACCCCTGAGTTGGAAGGACGGACTTTCGGGACGAATGTGATGGAAGGGGTGATTGTTGCCCACTTGGGGCGACGACCCGAAGAACTTACTCGCAACGATTACCTACAAGCGTTGCAAGCCTTAAAATGGACGCCGACTGTGCGGCCACTATCGCCGACGATGGCGTTGATTTAGGAGGAATGCACGATGAAGATTGCTGGCTCTTCCTTAGCGTTTTCCAAGAGGTCCTTGGACGAAGCGCTGGAGGAATTGGCAAAACTGGGTTTTTCATTTGTAGATATCGGCGCTATAGAAGGGTGGGCACACCTGAGCCCGTCGGAAATGGCTAAGCAACCACAAAAGGTGGCGGAAAGGATCCGACAGGCTTGTGACCGTTATGCCTTAACACCTGTTGCCCTGAATGTTGGGCTCGGTGGGGGCGAGTTAGATGAGCAAGTGCGCCGCTTCCAAGGAGTTGCCACTGTTGCAAGGATGCTGAAGGTGCCTGTGATTACCCTGGGAACGAGCCCACGCGGCACCCCGTTAGAGCAAGAAGTGCCTCGATGGCGCACTTTGATGGCAGTAGCAAAAAAGTTTGGCATCACCCTCACCTTTGAACCCCACTTCTTCCAAGTCGCTGAAGACCCGAAGGTCGCTTTGAGATTAGTGCACCAAGTGGACGGCTTACGCATCACCCTTGATCCATCCCATTTCGCTATCCAAGGGCTTCGTTTGAAGGATTACGAATTTTTGCTCCCCTATGTTGCCCATGTGCACTTGCGGGACGCAGGCAGCAGCGGTTGGGACACTGTTCAGGTGCCTTTTGGTAAAGGCGTCGTAGAAATCGTTCCTTTGATCAAGGCATTGAGGTCAATTGGCTATGACGGAGCAATTTCGTGTGAATACATTGACACCATTGGCGAGATGGATGTTCCTACCAGCCTCATGGCTTTGAGAAGTCTTTTGCTTTCCCTGATAGCCGATAATGGTGGGGCTCGCTATCATAAAGACGACGCTAACTTGCAAAGGAGGCGGATGGAGATGCGGAAGATTCCGGTGGCAGTGCAACTTTACTCGGTGCGTGAGGATTGCGCCAAGGACTTGCCCGGGACACTGAAAGCCATTGCGGAGATGGGCTACGAGGGGGTGGAGTTTGCGGGCTACCACAACTACAGCGCCCAAGAGTTGCGAAAGATGTTGGATGACTTGGGGTTGAAAGTGGCGGGCACTCACACTGGTTTGAACACCTTGTTGGGCGACGAATTGCAAAAGACCATTGAGTTCAATCAGATTCTCGGCAACCGGTTCCTCATCGTCCCTTGGATCGGTGAGGAGTTGCGGCGGACGAAGGACGACTGGCTGCGCCTTGCTGACCTCTTTAACGAGTTGGCAGAAAAAGTCAAGCCAGCAGGGATGGTGGTCGGTTACCACAACCATCACTTTGAGTTCCAACCCCTCAACGGCGAGATGCCTTGGGACATCTTCTTCAGCGCTACAAAGCCGGAAGTGGTGATGCAGTTAGACACAGGAAACGCCATGCACGGTGGCATCAGCGCAGATGAGGTCGTCAATATCCTCAACCGCTATCCCGGGCGCGCTAAGACCGTGCACTTGAAGGAATTCTCCTCCACCAACCCGAAAGCTATCTTGGGCGAAGGGGAAGTTAAATGGGAGGAGGTTCTCAGGGTTTGCGCCACAACTGGTGGCACGGAATGGTTCATCATTGAGCAGGAAACCTACGCCTACCCTCCTATTGAGTGCGTGCGCCGCTGCTTGGAGAACTTGAAGGTCATCCTCCAAAAGTTAGGCGGTTAGGAGACAAAGGGAGACAAAGGGCTTAAGGCTTTTCGTTTTGCCTTTCTCTCTAAGGGTCACTCGGGGTTGCACGGCTTTTGACATCGTTAGGAAGAGGGGTGCCCTGCACCCTTCTTCCCTCTTCGCCGCTGTGGATATAACCTTGCGTGCACGGACCGTCGTGCCCTCAACAGGAGCGACAAAAGGAGGGACACTTTGTGACCCGTGCGGAAGCGTGGCAATTGGTTTGCGAGTGGATACAAAACGAGAACACGCGCAAGCACTTGTTGGCTGTAGAAGCAGCTATGCGTTTCTACGCCCGCAGGTTTGGCGAAAACGAAGAGAAGTGGGGACTGGTCGGCTTGCTCCACGACTTGGACTATGAACGCTACCCGGATCCACCTGAACACCCTCAAGTCGGTGCGAATTTCTTGCGGGAACGAGGGCTACCGGAAGACATGGTGCAAGCTATTTTGGCTCATGCCCCTTGGACAGGGGTGCCTCGCGACACCTTGATGGCAAAAGCTTTGTTTGCATGCGATGAACTGACGGGCTTCCTTGTTGCTTGCGCCTTAGTGATGCCCAACAAGAAACTAAGTGAGGTCAAGGTGGACACCGTGGTGCGCAAGATGAAGGACAAATCCTTTGCCCGAAAAGTCAGCCGCGAAGATATTGTCAAAGGCGCCGAAGAGTTGGGCATTCCTTTAGAAGAACATATCGCCAATGTGCTGGCTGCCATGAACGAAATTGCCGACCAGTTGGGCTTGTGACCTAAGCACAAGCGCAGGTTTTTTACCAATCCCGATTGGTAGGGCGGTTGCGGTAAGGTCAATACTCGCCGTATTTGCGCACCAGCTCCATGACGCGGCAATATTGCTCAAAACTGACTTCGGGAGGGACAGAGTGGTCGCTGTGGTAGATGTAGCCGCCACCGACTTTTGCCACTTCAAACTTGCTTCGGATCTCTTCCTCAATCACGCGGGGATCGGGGTGAGCCATTTTCATCACATCAATGTTGCCCATGAACGCTAAGCGGTCGCCGTATTGCTTCTTCAGCTCCCGCACATCCATGTTCGCTTTCGCTTCCAATGGCTGCAAACAGTCAATACCCGCTTCAATCAAGTAGGGGATGAGCAAGCGAACATCGCCGTCAGTGTGGTAGATGACAGGCATTCCCTTGCTGTGAAAGTAGTCGCAAAGCATTCGGTCAAAGGGCATGATCAAGTCGCGATAAAGTTGCGGGGAAAAGAGTGGTCCGTTACGATAAGCCATGTCATTAAACAGGAACGCAACATCAAAGGTGTAGCCTGCTTCCTCAATGATCAACTTCGCTACCCTGAGAACCAAGAGGGTGGTTGTTTCCACCATGTCGCGGAACCACTCGGGGTCTTCCAACATCAACACCAACAAATCTTCACTGCGAACATAACTTTGCAGGTGGTCGTAGCCGACAACGGCGTTGAAGGAGAGGCATTTCCCCTCAGAGCGAGCCCGTTGGTAAGTTATGCGCAAGCCAACCCAATCCACGCGGGTGTAATCAGGGACAAAGTCAGGGCTCAATCGCTCTTTGATGCGAAGCCAATCTTCCTTGGATTTGACTGCCCACTCAATGATTTCAGGAGTGCTGGCGTAAGTGCGAAAGTTTTTGCGGACACCACCGTAAGTCGTTGTCTCCACGATGTAGGTGTCGTTTTTGTAAAGGGTGCGGACTTCAAACATCGGCGATTGGTCAAACCCAATCCCAACCAACTCGTAGCCGAAGTAGTCGGAGACAGGGATTTCAGCAGGCAAACCTTCTCGTTGCCACCTTCGGACGGTTTCGCCCCAAGGGCTGTCATGGATAGGCACTCGGTCTGGTTCTTCCCGGCGCAGCGCTTTCAAAAAGCGTTCCCGACTTGTCATCACCGTTCGCCCCCTTTGAAGGGTTTGGTTGCCTCTTATGCGTAGCGTCCGTGCTCTTTTGCCGTTTCATACATTGCCCAAAGATTTTCCAAAGGCGTGAAAGGAGCCAAATTGTTTCCCTCGCGGAGGATAAATTTGCCCCCTTCCATCACGCCACTTTTTAGAATACGAATGGTTTCCTGTCGCACTTGTTCGGGTGAGCCGTAGCGCAGCAGCATAATGGACGGACCGCCCAAAAGTTCCACTTCGGGACCCAATTCCCGTCGGGCTTTGCCCAAGTCAATGGGAAACCCCGTGTCAATGCTTCGGACTCTTAGGTGGTCGCGCAGGAAAACCAAATGTCGCTGCACATCGCCACATAGGTGGATGCTAATGGAAGCGTCCGAATCCGCTAATTCCTCCACCATCCGCTTGTGGAAAGGGAAAACGAGTTCCCGATACATTTCGGTGCTCAACAACTCAATGCTGTCGTCAGCAAAGCCCCAAGGCTTGGCTTTCTCAGGCAGCCCCAAATGTCGGCGATAAGCCTTGATGCGGTTGATGATGGCAGTAATAACGAAATCCAACAGTTGCAGGGCATACTCGGTATCTTCCACAAGGTCAAGGACAAACTCTGTTGCGCCACGAAGGTTGCAACAAACGGTCATCGGTCCATCCGTGCCCAACCCACACGGTGTCACAGAGGCAATGGGTCTACCGAACATCTCAAAGCCTCTTTCCTTCTGACGCTTGAAGTGCTCGTAAAAATCCCAGTTGCGTTGCATCAGCCCGTCCGCAAAAGGATCAGGCAAACCTTTATCAAAGAGCATGCGTTTGTTTTCGTCTCGCAACAGGGGCACAGTGTCAGGGACTTGGTCAGGGTAGAAGCGAATTTCGCAGCCGAACCAAGCTGCTTCATAGACATTTTGGAAATCAACCCAGACATGCCAACCATCCTTGGGCAGTCCCATCTCGGCGTCTTGGGGGACATGATGGCGGACCCAGTGTTGGTGCTCAATCTGCCGTTGCAGCATCTTCTGAGGATCCGTAAAGTAATCTTCAAAGGTGATGCCGTTTGGGTTTGCTTCGGGGAGCCACATGGTGAAGCGGGTGTTGATACCGAAAATGACGGGCACGCGGATAGGTTGCCCTGACCGGTAAGCCTGCCAGACTTGGCGCACCTCTTCGTTGTGTCGCTCAAAGTCTATCTGCACCCTTATCACCACCTTGCGCTCGCAAACACCCATCAAAGTTTGACACGCTGATAGAGAGCAGCGAGGAGGGTTGCGGTGCGTTCAGAGAGGTTCAGCGATGCACTGGAAAGCAAGGGAATGAGCAGAAGTTGTTTGGAGAACCTAATTGCCGAATTTTGCCCCAAATTGCCTTCAAAATGACCCAAACTGGCGACCTTTTGGCTCTTGACATCGGCATTAGTCCGGCTATACTCTTAATCGTCGCTTATTGAATGAGCGTTTAATCAACAAGGTGAGACGGCTAATGGGTCAAACCAAGCAGAGATGGAAACCGGAAGAAAGACGGGAACAGATTCTGGAGGCAGCGATGCGTCTGTTCGCTGAAAAAGGGTTTGACCGCACGACGGTGGATGACATAGCCGAAGCGTGCGGGATTGCTCCGGGTTTGGTCTACCACTACTTCGACAGCAAGACGGCAATCCTACAAGCATTGATTGACCGTCATTCCTTCCTGCCGATGATGCAGGAGGTCTTGAGCAAGCCACCCCGCCCCACTATAGAAGCAACCTTAACCGAACTGGCAGAGGCTTTCTGGAAAATGCTGGAGAGCAAGCGAGCCTTTGCACTGATGCTTCATGGGGAGATGCACCACAACCCCGAGGTTTCCCGCTTAGTGGGGGAGATGTCCAAAATGGGGGCAAAGATGGTGGCTGACTACCTCAGGGAACAGCAGAAAGCAGGGGTGTTGGTTCAATGGGTGGATCCCGAAGTGTTCACCCGAGCCCTTTTTGCTGCCCTCTTTGAGTGCTTCGTTGCTCATCACCTCCTAAGCCCTTATTTGCGGCGAATCGCTCCTAAGCGGCTGATTTCGGGAATTGTTCATTTGTTTCTGCACGGTGCTCTTAAATCGCAAACCAATGAAGTCCCCGGAGGAGGAAAAGGAACATGAAACTGCGATTGCTTGTTCTTGGGCTCTTGTTGTCCACTTTTGTCACCTTCATCCAAGCTCAACAACCGCTGACCCTTCAGCAATGCCTTGATATCGCTTTGAAGACCCACCCTCTTTTGCGTCTGAGCCTGCAGCAGTTAGAAGGGGCGAAAGCTCGCTTGCAGCAAACCCAAGCCCAGTGGCGCCCTGAGTTGAGTTTCACTGGGTTGCAGCGACGGCAAGGACCCACGGTGAGTTTTACGGTTCCTCTTCCCCCTCCAGCACCCCCTCGGTCAATAGAGATCGTCAAGCCCGATACCCGCACCCTAACGCTTGAGTTTCGCCAAAGCCTATTCACTTTTGGTCGTTCCAGCGCTTCAATTAGAAGCGCTTCCTCGCAAGTGAACGCTGTGAGTGCGACCGTTCGGGCAACCCAAGCACGCCTGATTTTGTTGGTCACGGAAGCCTATGCCGATGTGTTAGCTGCTCAAGCCTTGGAAGAAGTCGCTCGCCAATCAGTGGAGCGGGTGAGGGAAGTGTTGCGGGTCGCCAAGGCGCGTTATGAGGCAGGAGCAGCCCCAAAGTTTGATGTCTTACGCGCCGAAGCCGAACTGGCGGCAGCAGAGGAGCAACTCCTCAGTGCCCGCAATTTGGTAGCTTTGGCAAAAGCGAACCTCAATCAGTTGTTGGGACGCCCTACCGATGCACCTCTGGAAGTGACGCCGCTCCCTGAACCTATAGAAGTTGACCCAGAAAGCCTTCGCAGCGAGCCTTTTATCCGACAAGCCTTTGCCCATCGTCCTGAATTGCAATCTTCCCAATGGCAAATAGAAGCCGCACAGCAGTTGGTCAAGTTAGCCCAAGCCGATCGCAAACCTATCCTGTTGCTCACGGGAAGTTATGTTCGTCAGACTGCTACAGGGTTCGCTGAAGATTACCAATGGGGCATCAACTTGGTTGTGCAGTTTCCGATTTTTGATAGCGGTCGGAGGGAGAGCACTGTTCGGGAGCAACAAGCTACTTTGGGACAAGCTCTTGCTCAAAGGGAACAATTAGAGCGGCAAATAGCTTTAGAAGTAGAGCAGGGGGTTCGGAACTTTCAAGTTGCTCTTCAGCGATTGCGAACAGCGCGGGCAGCCTTAGCCCCTGCTGAAGAAGCCTTTCGGTTGGCTCAGGTCCGCTACGAAGCCGGTGTCGGAACCCAGGTGGAAGTCTGGGACGCTCAAGTTGCTTTGACCCGAGCGCGGGCAAACGAAGTGCAAGCCCTTTACGATGCTCATAAAGCCTTCGCTCGGTTGGTCTACGCAACTGGCTTGTCAGAACGGGAAGTGCAGCAACTCTTCAGCAAACCAAAGGCAGCCGCTATCCGCAACGGAGGCGAAGGGCAATGAAGGCACAAGTGCGGTTCATCGTGATCGCCGCTGCTATCCTTTTAGCAGGCGCTCTGATTGTGGTCTCCCAACGACAACAGAGAGCATTGCAGCAAGGAATGGCACGAGCACAAGAAGAGCTCAAAGCAGCCATCCCTGTAGAGGTCGTCCGACCGGTGCGCCGCGAGCTGCAAGAAACAATCTCTGTGATGGGCACGATTAAAGCGCTGCAGGACATTGTCATCGGATCCGAGTTGGTGGGGCGAGTGGTATATGTGGGCGCCCGAGAAGGCGATTTCGTGAAAGTGGGGCAAGTGTTAGTCCGCTTGGACGATAGCGCTATCCGAGCCCAAGTGGATCAAGCCCGAGCCGCTTACTTGCAAGCGCTCACTCGCTACGAACAAGCCCGTGCTGCTGTTCAAATCCCTTCCACCCAAGCCGAAACCGATGTGGAACAAGCCCTTGCCCAATTGGAACAACTGCAAAGCCGACTGAAACAATTGCAAACCAGCCGGGAGTTGACTTACCAAGAAACAGACCTAACGGTGCAACAAGCGGAAGCACTGGTAGAGACAGCTCGCAATCGGGTTCGGGAGTTGGAGCGGCAGTTGGAGATCGTAGACGAACAGTTGCGCAATCAACTGCAGCAAGCGGAGGCGGAAAAACGGGCAGCGGAATTGACTTTGAAGAAGTTGAGGGAGGGGGCACGACCGCAAGAAAAGGAGCAAGCCCGTCAGCAACTTCTCGCTGCTGAAGCCAATTTGCGGAACGCTCGCCTAAATTGGGAGCGGTCGCAAAAACTCTACGAACAAGGTGCGATCGCCAAAGCGCAGTTGGATGAAGCCCAGCGACAACTGGAAACTGCCCAAGCCGCTTACGAAGCCGCCAAAGCGGCTTATGACTTAGTGTTGGAAGGTGCGCGGGCTGAGGATATAGCCGTCGCTGAAGAACGGCTCCGACAAGCCGAAGCAAACCTTCGGAACGCTCAAGCCGCTCAGAAACAGCGGGACATTTTGCGCTCCCAACTGGAGTCCGCCCAAGCCCAACTCCGCCAAGCCCAAGCCCAGTTGGAACTGGCAAAGGCTGCTCAGTTGCGCCGGCAAATTGTGGAGCGCGATATTGAGGCTCTACAAGCCCAAATCAAACAACTTCAAGCTGTTCTGAAACTGGCAAAAGCAGGACAAGTGCGCAAAACCACCGCAGCAAAAGATGTAGAGTTAGCACGCATCCAAGTGGATCAAGCCAAAGCTGCTTTGGACAATGCGCTGGCAATGCTCAGCAAAACCGTGATCACTGCTCCCACCAGCGGTTACATCGCAACCAAAAAAGTGGAAGTTGGTAACACTGTTTCTCCCGGCGTGCCCCTGATGCGGTTGGTTACGGCGGGTGCCGTAGAGTTTGAAGTTAACTTGTCCGAAAGCGATTTTGCGAAGGTGCGTGACGGTCAACCCGTTATGGTTCGGGTAGACACCGCTCCCAACCAAATCTTGAAGGGCTTCGTGAGCAAATTGGTGCCCGTCGCTGAAGCGGCTTCCCGCCAGTTCAAGATCAAAGTGGTGTTGCCCGGTGCGGACCGATTTGTCAAACCGGGAGCATTTGCTCGGGGGCAAATCGTTGTCAACCGCATCCCCAACGCTTTGGTGGTGCCTCGCGAGTGCCTTTTGGAATGGCAAGGACAAACTTTTGTGTTCGTGGTCAGCGCTAACAAAGCGAGCCAAAGGAAGGTCAAAGTTGGCGCCCGCACCGATCAATGGGCACAAATCTTGGATGGGGTAAGTGAAAGCGATCAAGTCGTTCACAGCGGTCTGGAGCGGCTTAGCGACGGAACTCCTGTGCGGGTCATGGAAGTGGAGTGAGCAGGAAAGCAACTCTGTTGCCTGAAGACGGGTTCGCAAATAAGGAGGCGACAACCCATGCGGTTTGTTGAATTAGCCGTGCGCCGACCAGTGTTGGTGCTGATGGTCATCGGTGCGTTGGTTGTTTTAGGGGCTCGCGCTTACCGCGATTTGGTGCTGGAACTTTACCCCCGCATTGATTTCCCCTTCGTCGTTGTTACAACGGTTTACCCCGGCGCTAACCCAGAAGAAGTGGAAACGCAAGTCACGAAAAAGATAGAGGACGCAGTCGCCACTATCAGTGGCGTCCGCCACATAGAATCCCAATCCCAGCAGAATGTGTCGGTTGTGATGATCCAGTTTGAACTGGAAGTGGATGTGGACGAAGCAGCGGCGGAAGTGCGAAGCCGCATTTCGGGCATTCGGGGTGAGTTGCCTGACGGTGTGGAAGAACCGACGGTCTTCAAGTTTGATATTGGTTCGCTGCCCGTCATTTCCTTAGCCGTTACGGGCGACCGACCCATGTGGCAAATCCGCAAACTGGCAGATGATGTGATTGCTCCTCGATTCAGCCGAATCCCGGGTGTTGCCCGCGTGGTCGTCACTGGCGGTGAGGAGCGAGAGATTCAAGTGAATGTCCAGAAAGAGCGATTGGCTGCCTATAACCTGACCATCAACGATGTGGTGCGCGCTTTGAGTATGGCAAACCTGAGCGTTCCCGCTGGTTCCATCAAGCAGACAGAACGGGAATACCTTGTCCGTTCGGTAGGTGAGTTTACAGATTTAGATCAAATCCGAGAGACCGTCATCCGCTACGGCGACCGGCGTATGGGATACCTAAGCGCTCCTGTGCGTGTCCGCGATGTTGCTGAAGTGGCGGATACGGTCAAAGAGAGGGAATTGTTGACCCGCCTGAACGGGAAGGACAGTGTAGGCATTGCGGTGATGAAGCGTGCTGAGGCTAACACCGTGGAGATTGCTGAACAAGTCAAAAAAGCGATTGCCCAGTTAGAGCAACAGTTGCCACCAGACATCAAGTTCGCCATTGCGATTGACCAATCCACTTTCGTGTTGGGAGCGTTACACGACATCCAACAAGCCCTTTTCTTGGGTGTTTTGTTGGGTTTGCTGGTTGTGCTCCTTTTCCTTCGGAACTGGCGGAGCACGATCATCATCGGCACAGTTGTGCCGGTTGCCTTTGTCGCCACTTTCCTGATTGTCCGCTTTGCTGGCTACACCCTTAACTTCATGGTCATGTTGGGCTTAGCCCTTGCTGTTGGTCCTGTCATTGACCTTGCGATCGTGGCTTTAGAAAACATTTACCGTCACATGGAGCGAGGCGAATCGCCTGTCCAAGCAACCATAGAAGGGCTGAGGGAGTTAGGTGAAGCCATAGTGGCAGTGACAGGCACTAACTTGGTTGTTTTCGTGCCCCTCATTTTCTTGGGGGCTATTGTGGGACGCTTCTTCCGTCCTTTTGCCACGACGGTTGTCGGTGCGACTCTCTTCGCTTTATTCGTGGTCTTCTTCTTGCTGCCCATGTTAACTGCCCGAACCTTCCGTGAAGCAGAGACGGTCAGAATTGCCGAACCGCCCCGATGGTGGCGACGACTGGAAGAAGCCTATGAGTTGCTTTTGCGATGGATGTTAGCCAATCGGGCGTTCGTAATGGTTATGGGTAACTTTGTGTTGCTCAACATCTTTGCGTTCCTGTTGCCGCAACCGGTTCGCCTGAGCGTTGCCGTCTTGACAATCCTCGTCGGATTTGTTGGGGCGCTTTTGGTTCGCTCTCAGTGGAAACCCTTTGTGGCAACCGCCTTATTCTTAGCGGTGTTGACGGGGCTTGTTCAAGTCCAACCTCGCTTCGGGTTTATGCCGACGGCGGACGAAGGGATGGTGCACTTGATTTTGGAGTTCCCGTCCCACTACAGTTTGGAGCGGACAGACAAAGTGGTAAGGCGTATCGAGCGCTTCGTGGAGAAGTTGCCCGAGGTGGAAACTTACTTCACCAATGTGGGCACTACGGGTGCTGGTGCCCGAGAAGCAGGAAACTACGGTCCTCAGTTCGCCAACATCTTCATGAAGTTGGTGGATCGGAGCAAGCGAGAGCGCTCAGACAAGGAGTTTGCGGAGTTTCTGTCCTTTTGGGCACGCAAGAATGTGCCCGAAGCTGTTGCTGTGGAAACTGTGGAACAATCGGGCGTTGTCCGAATGGGTTCTGCTGTAACCTTAGAAGTGCGCGGCGGCACAGGTATAGACCGAGCCGCACTTGTTCGGGTTGCTGAAAGAATCGCAAGGAAATTGGCAGAGATGCCAGAAGTGCGCGATGTGAAGATCAGTTGGCGTCCCGCTCGCCCTGAGTTGCAAGTTATGGTGGACCGAGATAAAGCCGCTGATATGGGCTTTTCCATCGCCGAATTAGGGTCTATCGTCCGAACTGCCTTCAACGGGAACGACACCCTGAAGTTCAAAGAGAACGGCGAAGAATATCCCATTCGCATTTGGCTGGCAAAAGAAGACCGTCAGTCCCCTGAGGACGTTGCCAGTCTGTTTGTTGGTCCGGGGATGCAGGAAACTCCCGTGACTTTGGGCGATTTGGCAGAAATCCGGTGGGCACAGGCCCCTGTCACACTGGAGCGACGCGACCGCGAGAATGTGGTCAAGGTGACGGCAAACTTAGCCCCTTGGGGCTCTTTAGGCAATGTCATGCAGAAAATTCAGCAAGTGCTCAAGGAGGTAGACTTGGAAGGCAATCAAGTCGTCTTCGGTGGCATGTTTGAAGCGATGGGTGAGAACATGGAGCAATTGGGAGGCGCCTTGCGCCTCTCCATTGTGTTGCTCTACATGCTGATGGCTGCCCTTTACAACTCCTTCGCTTTGCCCTTTGCCATTATGCTGACCGTTCCCCAAGCCTTGGTTGGTTCTTTCCTTCTGCTGATGCTTACGGGAAAGGAATGGAACATCGTGAGCGTCATCGGGATCATCATGGTCTTGGGGTTAGCAGTGAACGCAGCCATCATCTTGGTGGACTACACCGAAACATTGCGGGAGCGAGGGATGGAGCGAATAGCTGCGGTGGTGCAAGCAGGCAAAACCCGCCTGCGCCCTGTGCTAATGACTGTGCTCGTCGCTATTCTTTCGTCCATGCCCACTGCTTTGGAGTGGGGTCGTGGCGCAGAATTGCGGTCGCCAATGGCAATTGCTGTCATCGGTGGTTTGGCAACCTCTATGGTGTTAACCCTCTTAGTCGTGCCCGTTGCCTACACAGTCATAGATGATGCCATTCAAATCGTTCGGGGATGGTTCAAATTGCGCCGTCCTGTTCCGACCACATCCCCTCAGCCGTGAGGAGGTTAGTAGCCCTCAAAAACTGATTGGAGGACAAGGCTCTGCCAATCCGAAAAGTTTTCGGGGCATCTGGAGATGTGCCCCTATTTGAACGACTTGATCCGGCAATCATTTAAGGTGTGCTAACTCGCAATGGAGCAAATCCCTTAACTCCTTTTGCACTTGCTTGGGTAAAGGGCATTCCAAATCATTAGGGTAAACCCTGACAGCCTTCGGAGAATAGTTGCGTTACGGTAACAAACACCGCATGGTTACCGCTGCGATCGCTCAGTTGCCGCTTGACTGCTCGGTTGCTCCTGTAACCATCCCCGTTGCCGCGATTTTGCCGCTCCCAAAAGGGGTGTGATGGCGATGGGAACGCCTCACCCTGTCGTAGAGGTTCGGAGATGCCTTTGGACGGTCGCAGCGTTGGCTGTCGTGGTGTTGGGCGGCTTGACGGTTCGTTCCACTTCTTTGCAGCCTTCCCCCTCTTTCTTTGACACACTGCTAACAGATCTCCTCCAAGTGCCTATGCAAAAGGATCCGCCTTTGGGTTCTCTCCTTTCTCACCTACCTGCTTTCACCAATGCCCCATTGCCGAAAGACTTTGCTAAAGGCAAAAGCATCGTTCTTGTCATTGACCGATGCACGCCTTGCCTTTTGCCCGAGTTGCAAGGATGGGCAACTGCTCTTGCTTCTGCGGGGTTGCCACCAATGGTGCTGGTCACAAAAAACGATGTGGCATCAGTGCAAAAAGTTTTGGTTGAAAAGGATATCACAGCCGACATCCTTAGCGACCCGCAAGGAGCAATGGCAGCGAACTTGAACGCTTTCTTTACTCCGAGAGCTTACGCTTTTGAGAAAGGGAGGTTGGTTTGGAAGCAAGAGGTTGTAGACATTGCTCCCGAGAGAGCCACAGGGGAGATTTTGCAGGTGACTGGTGGATGGCTGCGGTTAGCCGGTTGGTTGCGGGAGCGAAAAGAGATAGCGGAGAAAGGATTGACGAGTAGCCTTGCGTTGCTGTCATCGTTTGGTCATTTTGTTGTTTTGTTGGGGCTGCTACTTTGTTGCTTGGTTTTGTTGCGACCGACGAGTTTGCAGGGTTTGCAGCGTCGTTGGTGGCGGCGGGATGCAGCGTTCGTGTTGGTGTTGAGTTTGGTGTTTGGACCGGTGTTGGTGGGAAGTGAACAAGGGCACGTCCAGCAGGGGCAACGCCTTTGGAAGCAAGGAGAGTCTTCTTCGTCCAACCGTCTCTCTGGTTCTCCGCTACCGTCCCGTTCCCGTCAAGGCAATGGGTGGCTGCAAGATGTGGTGTGGATAAGACCCACCTTGACAGGCGCAAGCGTTGCTTTTTCTCCTGATGGGCAACTGCTGGCAACAATAGGAGTGTTTGAGACTATTCTAATTTACCGTGTTTCGGATGGCAGTGTGGTGCGCGTGCTGACAGGGCATACTGACTATGTAACTTCCGTTTCCTTTTCTCCCGACGGTCAACTTTTGGCTTCAGGGAGTTATGACAACACTGTCAAACTTTGGCAGGTCTCGGACGGCACTTTGGTGCGAACGCTGACAGGGCATACTGACGATGTAACTTCCGTTTCCTTTTCTCCCGACGGTCAACTTTTGGCTTCAGGGAGTTGGGATGGCGCTGTCAAACTTTGGCGGGTCTCGGATGGCACTTTGGTGCGAACCCTGACAGGGCATACTGGTAGTGTGTCTTCCGTTGCCTTTTCCCCTGATGGACAATTTTTGGCTTCGGGGCGTGATGATATCAAACTTTGGGGGGTCTCGGATGGCAGTTTGGTGCGAACGCTGACAGGGCATACTGTGTGTGGTGTATGCCGTTTCCTTTTCCCCTGATGGCAGTTTATTAGCATCAGGCAGTCACGATAGCCTTATTCTTTGGCGGGTTGTGGCACCAGTGAGTGAACCACCTTCCGCTCCCACTTTGATCAAGCCAAGTGACGGTGCTTTGGTCTCCACCTTGCCACTCCAACTCCAGTTGTCTGCCAACGACCCTGATGGCAATCTCCTTCGGTTCAAAGTAGAATTGCTTCACAACAACAAAGTCGTCCGCACTTTTGACCAGACCCAAGACAGCAGCGGTTGGGACAAGAGTTTCTACCGAAGCGGCGAAGGAGCGACCTTGACCATCAGCCAACTATCGCCGGGCACTTACGAATGGCGTGCTTATGCCTTTGATGGAAGGACATGGGGTGCAGTCAGTGAGACTCGTTCCTTTACCCTCTCACCTCAACTGGCGTGGACTTTGTTGGAACCCGTTGACGATACGGTGCAAGTGCCTTTGTTCCGTTGGAAGTTAGAACAAGTAGGGGCAGGACCGGAAAATCTTCAGTTTCGCTTAGAAGTGAGCCGTGACCCCCAATTTCAGCAGCAAGTTCTTGTTTTTGACCAAAGCGTAAGCAGGGAGGGATGGTTCAAAGATAGCCATGCTTTTGGCGAGATAGCGGCTTGCTTGCCCCTTTACGATTTTCCTTTTTACACTCGGTTTTATTGGCGGGTTCGGTTCAAGCGGGTTGGCGAGAGCCGTTTCTCAGACCCATCCCCATCCCAGTCGTTCCAATTGATCAAGGGATTTTCTGTTAGGATGCCACCGCAGATTCGGGTAGGTCGCAAGGAACGCATTCCCGTCACCATCACCAATCCTTCTCGTCTTCCCACTGACTTCTTCCTTTCCTTTGGCTTATCTTTGAACACGGACGAGTTTGTTGGTCGGGCACGACTGATAGACCCCAACGAGCAAGTGGTGGATGAAGTTGTGATTGGGCAAGGACCACTACAATGCATTACCCCCGGATTGCCACAAGGCACTCACACTTACACCTTAGAAATCACGGTAACCCCATCCCGGAAGGCGACAGGGCAGAATCAGAGCACGCGTATAGCGCCTCTTCTCGTTTTCCTTGGTCAAGCCGTCGTGGGAGCGATTGTCGGCTATCTGATTGATACAGCCTGTGAGCAAGCAGCAAATCTGGTCTTGAAAGGAGAGTTTGACTTCAGTGACATGGATGCTTCTTCCGTGACGGGTGCAGCAAAATCCGTTACCGAAGAGATTGCTACGCAAGAGATTGAAAACCGACAGGTCTCCTACCATATCGCTCAACGGCTGTATCGGATCGGTGGGGAAGGTTTGGTGCAAAAATTCGCCCGAAAGTTTGGAACGAAAGGGATCCCCGGGGTGTCCATGATGTTAACTATCCTTGATTGTGCAAAGAAGTTTCTGTCCGAACCTGAACCTGAAGGTTTCCCCATCGTTCGTTCTTGGGATCCGAACATGAAGATGGGCATCCTTGGACGGGAAGGGTTTATTCAGCCTACCGAAGAATCCCTTCCCTATCGCATCCTCTTTGAAAACAAAGCCGAAGCCACTGCTGCTGCCTATCAAGTCATCATCACCGACCCACTGGACGAAGACTTAGACCTGTCGTCGTTAACCTTCACTGAGGTGGGTTT
>VAPR01000862.1_pt1 | contig 17513 bp, 19 predicted proteins | sample 3380701 | NCBI WGS metagenome assembly VAPR01 (sample SAMN11536904, study PRJNA540576) | hot springs metagenome | isolation source: hot spring wet sediment | place: Spain: Lobios | collected 2014-01 | reverse complement strand
TGGTGACCCTGGGCACCGACGCGGCGAGCAGCGTCCGCGCGGTGGAGCTGGCGGAACACTTCGAGGGGGTGTACGCGGCCGTGGGGATCCACCCCAGCCGCGCGCACGCCGCAACGCCGCCGGACCGGGAGGTGGTGGCGCGTCTGGCAAGGCACCCGAAGGTGGTGGCGGTGGGGGAGTGCGGGCTGGACTACGAGCGGGCGGGCGGGGCGGTGGAGGTGCAGCAGGACAACCTCCGCTGGCACGCGCAGCTGAGCCGGGCGGTGGGCAAGCCCCTGGTGGTGCACAACCGCGCCGCACACGGGGACGTGCTCCGGATCCTGGAGGAGGAACAGGCAGAGCACGTGGTGATGCACATGTTCACCGGCCCGGAGGAGTACGCGGAGGTGTGCGCGGCGCGCGGCTACTGGATGTCCGTGGGCGGGCCGGTGACGTACGCCAGGGCGGAGGTGCTGCGACGCGCGGTGGCGCGGATCCCCGAGGAGCGGCTCCTGGTGGAGACGGACTCGCCCTTCGCGTCGCCTCACCCGCACCGGGGCCGCCGGAACGAGCCCAGCCACCTGCGGTGGGTGGTGGAGGCCGTGGCCGTGGCCCGGGGTCAGCATCCCGACGGGGTGGCGGAGCGGACGGAGGAGAACGCACGGCGGTGCTTCGGGCTTTCGCGGTGACCCTGGCGGTGATCCTCCTGGGCGCGCCCGCCTCGGCGCAGCGCGGTGAGGACCGCGCGGAGGTGGAAGCGGGCCGTCGGGCGGGTGCGCAGATCGAGCGCACGCTGCGGGTGGTCACGGACCCCGCCACCCAGGAGCGGGTCACCCGCATCGGCCGGGCGGTGGCCGCGGTCACGGAGCGGCCGCAGCTGCCGTGGACGTTCAAGGTGGTGGAGCACCGCACCCCCAACGCGGTGGCCCTCCCGGGCGGGCTCGTGTACGTGACCTCGGCCCTGCTGGCCCTGGTCCGCACCGACCACGAGCTGGCAGCGCTGCTGGCCCACGAGGCAGCCCACGTGGCCTTGCGGCACCACCAGCGAATGGAGCGGGAGGCGACACGGGGGAACCTCCTGGTGCTGCTGGTGGCGGTCCTGGCCCGGGACGCCCGGGTGGCCGCGGGCGCCCAGCTGGTGGCGGGGGGAATCCTCAGCGCCTTTGGCCGGGAGCTGGAGCGGGAGGCGGACGTGGCCGCGGTGGGCTACCTCCTGCAGACCCCGTGGCACCCCGTGGGCGTGCTGACCCTGCTGGAACGCCTGGCCCGGGAGGACGCGCTCTCCGGGGGTGTGGAGCCCGGTGCGTTCCGCACGCACCCCACGTGGGACGAGCGGCTGCGGGCGGTGGAAGCCGAGCTGGTGCGCCGGGGGGTTCCGCTGCACCGGCGCGTGGCGGCCGGGTTCTTGCGCCTGTCGGTGGACGAAGAAGGTCCGGTGGGGACCGTGCAGGTGAACGGCCGCACGGTGGTCCGGGTGAGCGGCGGCCGTCCCAGGGCCGCGGAGGTGGCCGCCCGCCTGGATCGGGTGTTCAACGAGGACCCCTCGCCTCTCGACGTGCGGGCGGTGGGGGTGCTGGACGAGTGGACTGTGCGGGTGGGAGATCAGGTGGTCCTGGTGGTCACGCCCGAGGACGTGCGGCTGTTCGGGCGGGACGCCCGCGAGCTGGCGCACGAGTACGCGCAGCGGCTGCGGGAGGCCATCGCGGAGGACCGCCGGCGCCGGGCGCTCGGGGGCTCGTAGCGCCCTGGTGGGAGGCGGTTCGGAATGGTCGAACCGGCCCCTTGCGCGGGCGCCGCAGCCCGGGAATGATCGCAGCGTGGCCGGGGAACGGGAAGGCCACACGGGTGGGCGAAGTGCTCCGCAGGCGGGCAACCCTTGGGGCGGGAGGTTCGAGGTGAGCGAGCTGAAGGTGGACGTGTTCTGTCACGTGCTCCCGGACCGGTACTACGAGCGCATGGTGGCCCAGTCGGCCAGCGGTGCTTACATGCAGAAGCGGGTGCGCGGGGTCCGGACCCTGTACGACCTGGAGTTGCGCTTCCGCATGATGGACCAACACCCCGGGTACGTGCAGGTCATCTCCCTGGCCGCACCGCCCATCGAGGCGGTGGCACCGCCGGAGCAGTCTCCGGAACTGGCGCGGGTGGCCAACGACGCCATGGCCGAGCTGGTGAGCCGCCACCCCGACCGGTTCGTGGGGTTCGTGGCCTCCCTGCCGATGAACGCTCCCGAGGCGGCGGTGGAGGAAGCAGAGCGGGCGGTCCGGGAGCTGGGTGCCACGGGCGTTCAGGTGTTCACCAACGTGAACGGCGCGCCCCTGGACCAGCCCGCCTACGAGCCGCTGTTCGCGCGGATGAGCCAGCTGGATCTCCCCGTGTGGGTGCACCCCACGCGGCCCCCGGAACATGCGGACTACCCCACGGAGCGGCGGTCCAAGTACGACATCTGGTGGGCCTTCGGGTGGCCCTACGAGACCAGCGTGTTCATGGCGCGGCTGGTGTTCTGGGGTCTGTTCGACCGTTACCCGAACCTGAAGATCATCACCCACCACATGGGCGGGATGGTGCCCTACTTCGAGGGGCGGGTGGGCTGGGGCCTGGATCAGGTGGGCCGGCGCACCGACGAGGAAGAAGACGTGCGGGCCAAGCAGGCCCTCCGCAGGCGGCCCCTGGACTACTTCCGCATGTTCTACGCGGACACCGCCCTGTTCGGGGCGTTGCCCGCCACGGAGTGCGGCATCGCCTTCTTCGGGCCCGAGCGGGTGCTGTTCGCCACCGACTTCCCCTTCGACCCGGAAGGCGGGTCGTTGTTCCTGCGGGAGACCATCCGCGTGGTGGAGAACGTGTCGTTTCCCCCGGAAACCAAGCAGGCCATCTTCGAAGGGAACGCCCGCCGCCTGCTGCGGCTCCGGCTGCCGGGATGAGGAGGGACGGGGTGCGGCTGGTGCGGTTCCGGGAGGGTGGCGCGGTGCGCTGGGGCGTGCTGGAGGGCGGTAGGGTGCGGCCCGTGCGGGAGTTCCGGTACGAGCTGCCCCTGGAGGTGGAAGACCGGCAACTCCCGCGGGAGGCGGTGCAGCTGCTGGCACCCGTGGACCCGCCCCGCAACGTGTTCTGTATGGGCTTGAACTACCTCGCCCACGTGGAGGAGTCGCCGGCCCGGAAGGTCCCTCCGGACCCCGTGTGGTTCACCAAGGCCACCACCAGCATCGTGGGGCCGGACGAAGACGTGGTGGTGGACCGGACCCTGACCACCCAGCTGGACTGGGAGGTGGAGCTGGCGGTGGTGCTGGGCCGGGGAGGGCGGCGGATCTCCGCGGACAGGGCGTTGGAGCACGTCTTCGGCTACACGGTGCTCAACGACCTGTCCGCCCGCGACCTGCAGTTCGCCCGCGGCGGCCAGTGGTTCTACGGCAAGAGCCTGGACGGGCTGTGCCCCGTGGGCCCCGTGCTGGTGACCGCGGACGAGATCCCAGACCCCCAGGACCTGGAGCTGTGGCTGCGGGTAAACGGACAGGTGCGGCAGCACGGGTTCACCCGCGACATGATCTTTTCCGTGGCCCGCGCCATCGAGGACCTTTCCCGCGGGATCACCCTCCTGCCCGGGGACGTGATCGCCACGGGCACGCCTGCGGGCATGGGGTTCGGGCAGAACCCTCCCGTGTTCCTGGCAGACGGGGACGTGGTGGAGGCGGAGGTGTCCCGGATCGGGGTGCTGCGGAACCGCATCGTGTTCACGGGTTCGCCGGGGTCTTCTGGCCCGTTGCACCGGACCGGGGCCCCCGATTAGGATGAGACAGGGTACGCGCCCGTAGCTCAGAGGACAGAGCGTTGGCCTCCGGAGCCAAAGGCCGCAGGTTCGAATCCTGCCGGGCGCGCCACCTGTACGGCCCTACGACGGCGGCACGGGCTTGCCCGCGGGGAGGTGGCGGCGGGCCAGCAGCCCTGCCGTGACCACCAAGACCGCCGCCAGCAGGAAGACCGGGCGCGGGCCCAGGGCGCTGGCCAGAGCGCCCGCCACGAACGGCGCGGTCACGCCCCGCAGCCCCATGAGGACGGTGTAGGCGGCCGCGTAAGCGGCCACCCGGCCCGGCGGGGCCAGCTCCATGCAGCTAGCCATCCACGCCAGGTCCAGGCCCGCCACGAAGAAGCCGTCGGAGGCGAAGGGGACCAGCGCAGCCCAGGGGTGGAAGGCTGCCAGGTACAGCACAGGCGTGGCCACGGCAGCCAGCAGCAGGGTGCGCATGGCCTCCAGGCCCGAGCGGCGGTCCACGTAGCGGCCCCACACGAAAAACCCCACCACGGAGGCCAGGGAGGAGCTGGCCGACAGCACGCCCACCTGGCTGGGGGTGGCCCGCAGCTCGTCCACGAGCAGGAGGGGAACTGCCGGGGCCATCATCCACCCCCCGAACCCGAACACGAAGGTCACCACGAGGAGCGTGCGGAAGGCGGGGTCTGCCAAAGCCGTCCACCAGGCCGGGGGCGGAGCCAGCCGGTGGCCGGAGCCGCGCGGCAGGCGGATCCTGCCGAACGTGAGGGCGCCCGCGACCCCGAACAGGGAGGCCACCGCGAACACCGGGCCGTGTCCGAAACGCTGCACCGCGGGTCCGGCCACCAGGGAGGCGGCCACCGCGGCCACGCCGAAGCCCACGCGGACGGTCCCCACCAGCCTCCCCCGGACCTCCGCAGGCAACACCCGGCCCACGGTCTCCGCGTAAGCGGGAACCGTGAGCCCGTTGAGGAGGTGGTAACCCACCACCAACCCCACCAGGGCTGCGGGACCTCCCAGCCACGGGGTGAGCACGAACAGCCCCCGGCCGAGCAGGGCGGGCCAGACGACCAGGGCCACGGGGTTGCGGGCCGCCAGGGCGGGCGCCCACCCCGCGGCCAGGAAGAAGCCCAGAGCAGGGGCGCTGGCCAGGACCGAGATCCACAGAGCAGGTGCGCCCAGCTGCCGCGCCACCACACCCGCGAACGGCAGCACCATGCCGGAGAACACGCCGAACAGGACGGCGCCCACCAGGTCGTGGAGGAACGCGTGCCGGGCCCGCGGCGGTAGCCTCCGGAGGGAGCGCACGGATCCAGTATGTACGGTGCGCGCGCAGAGGCTGTCAAAGTCCGCCGCCCAGCGCGGTGCTGCCGTAGAATAGCGGGGAAGCGGAGGTGTCCATGCGCAGACTGCTGGTGGACGGGGATGGCACCACGGAAGACGTGGTCGCGGTGTGGATGGCCGCAAAGCAGCCGGACGTGGAGTTGGTGGCGGTGACCACCGTGGCCGGCTGCGTGCGGGTCTCGCAGGCCACCGACAACGTCCTGTACGGACTGGAGCTCGCGGGGATCGCCCGGGTGCCCGTGTATGCGGGCTGCGAGCGTCCCCTGGTACGGCCCCACAGCCCCTTCGACGGGTTCTTCGGCCGCGGGGGGCTGGGCGCCCACAGCCCGGCCAAGCCGAAGGGCCGTCCGGAGTCCGCCCACGCGGTGGACGCCATCCTGTCCCTGTCCCGGCACTACCGGAAGGAGCTGGAGCTGGTCTGCCTGGGCCCGCTCACGAACCTGGCGGCGGCGCTCATCCAGGCCCCCCGCCTGGCGGAGATGCCCGCGCAGGTGTACGTCTACGGCGGGTCCGCGCAGGGGGGGAACGTCACCGCCTGCGCGGAGTACAACTTTTACGCGGACCCGGAGGCCGCGGCCCTGGTGCTGGACAGCGGTCTGCCCGTCACCCTGTTCGGGTGGGACCTGGCGCGCCAGCACCTGTGGATGCGGGACGTGGACATCCACCGGATCCGGCACGGCGGCACGAGGGAGTGCCGCTTCTTCCTGGAGGGGACGCGCACGCTGGCGGACTACGCCCGCCGGGTGTTGCGCCAGCGCGGGTCGGACCTGGGTGCGGTGCTGGCCACGGCCGCGGCCTTGGACCCCGCGGTGGTGCGGGACGCCCCGCGCGTGCGGGCCGACGTGGAGACCCGGGGCGAGCTGACCCGCGGCCAGCTGGTGCTGGATCCCCTGGGGCTTTCCCGCAGGCCACCCAACGTGCGCTGGGTGCGCGACGTGGACGGGGAGCGGGCCCGGGAGCTGATGTTCTCGGCCCTGGGAGCGCCGCCGGTGGCGGAGCCGGAGCCCGGCCCGGCGGCGGAAGAGCCGGAAGGCGAACCGGGGCTGCAGGACGTGCAGGCCCCGTAGGAAGGCGGCGGGAGAAGAAGGGTTGTGGACGGCGCTGGCGACCTCCTTCACCGTGGGGCTGCTGGCCACCGCGGCGGTGAACCGCAGGCGGTGGAGGGACTTTCGGGTGTGGGTGGCGTTCGGGGCGGGCGGGGTGGCCTTCGTGGGGGTGCAGTTCGTGGCACGGCCCGTGGGCGCCCTGCTGGCTCAACTGGGCGGCGGGGAGCTGCCCGCGTGGCCGGTGGTGGCGTTGCTGGTGGTGGTGGCGGAGGTGTTCAAGCTCACCGGTGCTTTGGCCCTGCACCAGCTGTACCGCATGCACGGGTCTGAGGCGGCGTCCGTGGGCGCGGCGGTGGGGGCCGGGTTCGGGGCGTGGTCCGAGGCGGTGGTGTTGCGGTCCGCGCTGCAGGTGGCACAGATGGGGCTGCCGGGGGGCGTGTCCCTGGCGTCCGCGGTGGGGGCGTCCGTGCCGCGCCTGCTGGCCCACGCGGGCAGCACCGGCCTGGCCACGCGGCTGGCAGCCTCCGGGCGCACCGCGGCGGGGCTGGGGCTGGCGGCGGCGGCGCAGCTGCTCCTGGACCCCCTGCTGCGGGTGGTGGCCCTGCACCCGCGGTGGGTGCTGGCCCTGACGGCGGTGGTGGGGGTGGGGCTGTTCGCCGTCCTGTGGCTGCCGGGGCGAAGGGCGGAGGGCTGAGATGCCGGTGAACCCCAAGCTCCGTGACCCGCACGTGGACCGGCTGTTCGAGGCCATCCTGCAGCTGCGGTCGGTGGAGGAGTGCTACCGGTTCTTCGAGGACCTGTGCACGGTGCACGAGCTCCGGGCCCTGGCGCAGCGGTTCCACGTGGCACGGCTGCTCCACGAGGGAGCCACCTACGAGGAGGTGGTGCGGCGCACGGGGGCCAGCTCCGCCACCGTCAGCCGCGTGAAGCGCTTCCTGGAGTACGGGGCCGACGGCTACCGGCTGGTGCTGCGGCGCCTCGCCCGGGCCCGGGCGGGCCGGGGCCGGGGTTGACCCCGGCAGGGAGCCCGTGGTAAGGTGGAGGCCGTGCAGATTTCACCTCTTTACCAAGGTAAAGAAGTAAAGCCCCCGTGGCTGCGGCTGCCCGCGGGGCTGCGGGACTGGACGCCCGAGGAGCTGGCGGCCCTGCGGGCGGTGGAAGCGCGGCTGCGGCGAAGCTTCGAGGCCTGGGGCTACCAGGAGGTGGCCACCCCCGCCCTGGAGTACCTGGACACCTGGTCCCGTGGCATGGGCAGCCGGCGGCCCGCCTCCCTGTTCGTGGTGGTGGACCGGACCGGCGAGCTGCTGGCCCTCCGGCCGGAGATGACCGTCCCCGTGGCGCGGTTCGTGGCCACCCGCTGGCGCGGAGGAGTCGCGCGGCTGTACTACGTGGGCTCCGTATTCCGGGGAGACCCGGGGCGGGGGAACAGCCGGGAGTTCCCGCAGGCCGGGGTGGAGCGGGTGGGGGAGGGCGGCCCGGACGCGGACGCGGAGGTGGTGGCGCTGGCGGTGGAAGCGCTGCAGCGGGCGGGCGTGCGCGCCGTCCGGGTGGGGCTGGGCCACGCGGCGTTCCTGCGGGCGCTCCTGGACGCCGCGGGATTGGGGGACGGAGGGCCGGTGGCGCAGGAGGCCCTGTACCGACGGGACTTCGTCACGTTGTCCTCGTTGCTGGACTCTGCACCCGCGGACGTGCGGCGCGTGGTGCTGGACCTGCCTTCCCTGCGCGGGGCGGAGGCGTTGAGCCGCGCCCGGGCCCTCGGCGTGGGCCGGCAGGCCCTGGAGGAGCTGGAGGCGGTGGTGGAGGCGCTGCGGCCGTACGGGGTGGGCGGTGCGGTGGAGGTGGACCTCGGCATCATCCGCGACTTCGACTACTACACGGGCGTGGTGCTGGAGGCGTACGCGGCGGGAAGCGGCGCGCCGCTTCTGGGCGGCGGCCGCTACGACCAGCTGCTGGAGCGTTTCGGATGCCCGCAGCCCGCGGTGGGGTTTGCGGTCCACGTGGAGCGGGTGCTGGCGGCCTGCGGGGAGGTCCCGCCACCGGCTCCCGCGCTGGAGGTGGCGTACGACGCCCCCTCCCGGGCCCGGGCGCTGGCGTGGGCCCAGCGCGCCCGGGCCGCGGGCCTGCGGGTGGCCGCGGGTCCAGAACAAGGGGAGGGTCCAGGCCCACGGGTGAGCTTCCGCGGTCAGGAGGTGTGGTGGGTGGAGCCGGACGGCTCCCGACGGCGGATCACCGCGGGTGACCTGGACGCGCTGCTGGAGGGCCGCACCCCGTGAAGCCCCTGGTCGTGGCCCTTCCCTCGGGCCGCCTGCTGCCGGACGCGGTCCGCCTGCTGCGGGCGGCGGGCTACCGCGGGACCGACGGTGAGGACCGCAGCCTGGTGTGGCAGTGGGGCGAGCTTACGGTGATCGTGGCCAAGCCCGTGGACCTGCTCACGTACGTGGAGCGGGGCGCCGCGGACTGCGGGGTGGTGGGCAAGGACGTCCTGCTGGAGCAGGCCCACGAGGTGTACGAGCTGGTGGACCTGGGGTTCGGCCGCTGCCGGGGCGTGGTGGCGCTGCCCGCGAGCCGGCGGCACCTGTGGGACGACCCGCGCCAGCACCTGCGGGTGGCCACCAAGTACCCGCGGGTGGCGGAGCGGTTTTTCTGGGAACGCGGCCGGCCGGTGGAGATCGTGCAGCTGTACGGGTCGGTGGAGCTGGCGCCGCGGGTGGGGTTGAGCGACGGGATTCTGGATCTGGTGATGACCGGAGCCACCCTGCGCGCCAACGGCCTGGTGGAGGTGGCGGAGGTGTTCCAGTCCACCGCGCGGCTGGTGGTGAACCCGGTGAGCCTGCGCACCCGCAGCGAGCCGGTCCGGGAGCTGGTGGCACGGTTGACCCAGGCCGTCCAGGAGGTGCCGTGAGCGAGGCGGTGCGGGTGGTGCACCTGCGGCAGCTGCCCGCCGCGGAGGTGCGGCGGGTGCTGGCCCGCTCCCAGGCCCGGGCCCTGGACGCGGCCACGCAGGAGGCGGTCCGCTCCCTGCTGGACGACGTGGAACGCCGCGGGGACGTGGCGGTGGCGGAGGCCACCGCCCGGTTCGACCGCGTGCGGATCGACCCCGGCCGGCTGCGGGTGTCGCCGGAGGAGTTCGCCTCCGCGCGGGAGGCGGTGGGCGAGGGGGTGCGGGCTGCCCTGGTGGCGTCCGTGGACCGCGCCCGGCGGTTCTCCGAATGGTTGCGGCCTCCCGCGCGCATGGTGGAGGAGCTGGAACCCGGGATCACCGTGGGTGTGCAGTTCACGCCCCTGGCGTCCGTGGGCGCGTACGTGCCCTCGGGCAAGGGACGGTTCCCTTCCACGGTGGTCACCCTGCTGACGCCCGCGGTGGTGGCGGGCGTGCCGGAGATCGCGGTGGTGGTGCCGCCGCAGCCGGACGGCAGCGCGGATCCCGCGGTGCTGGTGGCCGCGGAGCTGCTGGGGGTGGAATGCGTGTACCGGTGCAACGGCCCCGCGGGGATCGCGGCCCTGGCCGTGGGCACGGAGTCCTTCCCGCGGGTGGAGGCCCTGGTGGGGCCCGGGAACCCGTACGTGGTGGCCATGCAGCTGCTGGCCCAGACCCGCGGCGTGCGGGTGCTGGGGACCTTCGGGCCCACGGAGTCCGTGGTGCTGGCGGACGCGGACGCCGACCCCGACCGCGTGGCCCTGGACCTGCTGAACGAGGCGGAGCACGGCAGCGACTCCGCCGCGTTGCTGGTGACGCCCTCGGAGGAGCTGGCGCAGGCGGTGCGGGCGCGGGTGCTGTCGCTGCTGGAACGACTGCCGGAGCCGCGGCGCGGGTACGCCCGGGCTGCCCTCACGGACCTCGGCGGGATCTTCGTGGTGGACGGGTGGGAGGAGGCGGTGGCGTTCGTGAACCTGTACGCGCCGGAACACGTCATGGTGCACGCCCGGGACCCCTGGACGGTCGCACACCGGATCCGGCACGCGGGGGAGATCCTACTCGGTCCGCACACCCCCTTCTCCGCGGCCAACTACGCCATCGGAGTCCCCGCGGCGCTGCCCACGGGGGGCGGTGCCCGGCGCGAGTCCGGGGTGACGGTGCTGAGCTACCTGAAGGTCACCTCCGTGGCGGAGCTGGACCCGGAGGGGCTTGAGAAGGTCCGGCCGGTGGTGGAGCACCTGGGGAGCTACGAGGGGTTCCCGGCCCACGTGATGGCGGTGCGGGACCGACCGGCGGGAGGCATGCGGTGACGCCCCGGCCACGCCCGGAGGTGACGCAGCTGCGGGGCTACCGGCTGGCGGGGGCGGACGTCCCGGTGAAGCTCAACCAGAACGAGTGCCCCCACGACGTGCCGCCGCAGCTCAAGGAAGAGGTGCTGGCGCGGCTGAGGGCGCTGGCGTGGAACCGCTACCCGCCCATGCGGGCAGAGGCGGCCCGGCAGGCGGTGGCCTCCGCGTGCGGGGTGTCGCCCGACCGGGTGTTGCTGACCAACGGCTCCAATGAGGCCATCCTGGCCCTGGTGCAGGCCTTCGCCTGCGGGAGGACGGTGGTGCTGCCCGAACCCGGGTACTCCATGGCCGCACCGCTGGCGGTGGTCGGGGGAGCCCGGGTGCAGCCCGTGCGGCTGCGCGAGGACCTGACGGTGGACGTGGACGCGCTGGCCCGCACCGCCCGGGAGGTGGAGGCCGCCCTGGTGTTTTTGGCATCTCCCAACAACCCCACGGGCCGGGCGGTTCCTCCGCACGAGGTGGAGGCCCTGCTGGGGAGTTTCGCAGGTCCGGTGGTGGTGGACGAGGCGTACTGGGGGTTCTGCCCGTGGTCCGTCCTGCCGCTCCTGGAGCGCTACCCCAACCTGGTGGTGCTGCGCACCGCGTCCAAGGCGTTCGGGCTGGCGGGCGCACGGGTGGGCTGGCTGGTGGCCCACCCCGACGTGGTGGCCGAGGTAGGAAAGGTGGTGCCACCCTACAACGTGAACCTGTTCGCCCAGGCGGCGGTGGAGGTGATGGCCCGGCAGGGGGAGCTGGTGGCGCGGCGGGTCCGGGAGGTGGTGGAGGAGCGACAGCGCCTGTACGAGGCCCTTCGCGGCATGGGGGTGCAGGTGTACCCGAGCGACGCCAACTTCCTGTTGTTCCGGGTCCCGGATGCCGCGCAGACCTTCCGACGCCTGGTGGAGCAGGGCGTCCTGGTGCGCGACGTGTCCCGCTACCCCATGCTGGAGGGCTGCCTGCGGGTGACGGTGGGCTCGCGGGAGGAGAACGACGCCTTCCTGGTTGCCCTGCAGGCCGCACAGGAGGTGGTGGTATAAGGCACGCTTCCGTGGAACGCACCACCGCGGAGACGCAGGTGCGGGTTCGCCTGCACCTGGACGGCCAGGGCACGCACCGCGTGCACACCGGCGTCCCGTTCCTGGACCACATGCTGTCCCAGTGGGCCCACCACGGGGGGTTCGATCTGGAGGTGGACGCCTCCGGGGACGTGGCGGTGGATCCCCACCACACCGTGGAGGACGTGGGGATGGTGCTGGGCGACGCCTTCGCACAGGCTCTGGGCGACGCGCACGGGATCGCCCGGTTCAGCAGCCTGCACGCGGTGATGGACGACGCCCTGGTGCTGTGCGCGGTGGACGTGAGCGGCCGGCCCTACCTGCACTGGGACGTCCGCTGGCCCACGCCGTGGATCGGTTCGTTCGCCGCAGAGCTGGTGGAGGAGTTCTTCCGGGCGTTCGTCTCACGGGCCCGGGTGGGCCTGCACGTGGTGGCGGTGCACGGCCGGAACAGCCACCACCTGGCGGAGGCGGCGTTCAAGGGCGTGGGGGTTGTGTTGGGCCGGGCGGTGCGGGTGGAGCGCAGCGCCCACCCCTCCACCAAGGGCGTGCTGTAGGAGGGCTCGGTTGCGGGCAGCCCTGGTGGACTACGGGGCGGGAAACCTGCGCAGCGTGGAACGCGCCCTGGTCCGCGTGGGCTTCCGGGTGACGCGCGCGGAGCGGCCCGAGGAGCTAGAAGGCGCGGACCTGGCCGTCCTGCCCGGCGTCGGAGCGTTCGGCCCCGCGGTGCGGCGGCTGGCCCAGATGGGCTTCGTGGACGCCCTGCGGGGGTGGGTGGGCCGGGGAAAGCCGCTGCTGGGCCTGTGCCTGGGTATGCAGCTGCTGTTTGAGTGGAGCGAGGAGGACGGCCTCTACCCGGGCCTTGGCCTCCTGGCGGGCCGCGTGGTCCGGCTGCCGGACGGGGTGAAGGTCCCGCACATGGGGTGGAACCGGTTGGAGCTCACGAAGCCGTCTCCGGTGACCGCGCACGTGACGTCCGGGGAGTACGTGTACTTCGTGCACTCCTACTACGTGCGCACGGACGCGGACCGGGTGGTGGCGGAAGCCCGGTACGGCGTCCGCGTCCCCGCGGTGGTGGTGGCAGGTCGGGTGGTGGGCTTCCAGTTCCACCCTGAGAAGAGCGGGGACGTAGGGCGCCGGCTGTTGCAGGGCGTGTGGGAGCAGGTGGCTGGGGAGGTCCGGCGGTGACCGTGTTCCCAGCCCTGGACCTCATGGGCGGACAGGTGGTGCGGCTGGCGCAGGGCGACTTCCGGCGGGTGACGGTGTACGCCCAGGACCCCGTGGAGGTGGCGGCGCGGTGGGCCCGGGCGGGAGCCCGTTGGGTCCACGTGGTGGACCTGGACGGAGCGCGGGAAGGCCAGCCCAAGCACCTGCACCTGGTGCCGGCCCTGAAGCGGTGCGGACTGCAGGTGCAGCTGGGCGGCGGGCTCCGGGAACACGCCGCGGTGGAGGCGGCGTTGGAAGCGGAGGCGGACCGGGTGGTGGTGGGCACGCGGGCGGTCCTGGATCCCGCGTGGCTGGAGGGGCTGTGCGCCCGCTGGGAAGGGCGGGTGGTGGTGGCCCTGGACGTGCGGGACCGGCGGGTCGTGGTGCGGGGGTGGTCCGAGGCCACGCCGCTGGACGTCTCGGAGGCGGCACGCCGGGCCGTGGCGTGCGGGGTGCGGCACCTGCTGGTGACGGACGTGGCGGCCGACGGCGTGCTGGCGGGCCCCAACCTGTCCCTGTACCGGCACCTGGAGGCGTGGCGGGCGTCGGTGATCGCGTCGGGTGGGGTGCGGCACGCGGGGGACGTGCGGGCGTTGCGACGGCTCGGTGTGGCGGGGGTGGTGGTGGGCCGGGCCCTGTACGAGGGGCGCCTGCGGCTGGAGGAGGCCCTGCAAGCCGCGGAACCGGACCCCGGGGAAGAGCCGTGAGCCTGGCGAAGCGCATCATTCCGTGCCTGGATGTGGACGCGGGCCGCGTGGTCAAAGGGGTGCGGTTCGTGGACCTGCGGGACGCCGGGGACCCCGCGGAGCTGGCCGCGGCGTACGACCGCGAGGGTGCGGACGAGCTGGTGTTCCTGGACATCACCGCCTCCGCCCAGGGCCGCCCGATCCTGGAAGAAGTGGTGTGGCGCACCGCGGGCGAGGTGTTCATCCCCCTGACCGTGGGAGGCGGGATCCGCTCTGTGGAAGACGCCCGGCGGATGCTGCGGGCCGGTGCGGACAAGGTGTCCGTGAACACCGCCGCGGTCCAGGACCCGGCCCTGGTGGGGAGGCTGGCGGAGCGGTTCGGCCGGCAGTGCGTGGTGGTGGCCATTGACGCACGGCGGCGGGCTCAGGGGTGGGAGGTGTACACCCACGGCGGCCGGCGGGCCACGGGCCTGGACGCGGTGGAGTGGGCGGAGCGCGCCAGCCAGCTGGGAGCCGGGGAGATCCTCCTGACCAGCATGGACCGGGACGGCACCACCGACGGGTTCGACGTGGAGCTCACGCGGGCGGTGAGCCGGGCGGTGCGGGTACCCGTGATCGCCTCCGGCGGTGCGGGCACCGTGGACCACTTCGTGGAGGTGCTGACCGAGGGGGAAGCGGACGCGGCCCTGGCGGCGTCGGTGTTCCACTTCGGGCAGCTGCGGATCCGCGAAGTCAAAGCCGCGCTGAAGGCACGGGGGATCCCGGTCCGCGAGGTGTGAGGTGGGAGGAAGCGCGGAGGCGGAAAACCGCGGGACCCTGAGGCCGGTGGTGGTCCAGGACCGGAGCTCGGGGCAGGTCCTGATGGTGGCGTACGCGAACGAGGAAGCCGTTCGGCGCACCCGCGAGACGGGGCTCGCGCACTTCTGGAGCCGGTCCCGGAACGCCCTGTGGTGCAAGGGGGAGACCTCCGGCCACTTCCTCCGGGTGCACCAGGTATTGCAGGACTGCGACGGAGACGCCCTGCTGTACGTGGCAGACCCTCAGGGACCCACCTGCCACACGGGCGAGGCCTCGTGCTTCCACCGGGACCTGGAGGGGAACCGCGCAGGGCCGGTGTGGGGCACCCTGGCGGAGCTGGAACAGGTGGTCCGCCAGCGGATGCACCAGCCCCCCGCGGGCTCGTACACCGCGTCCCTGCTCGCCGCGGACCCGGCGCGGCTGCACGAGAAGCTGTTCGAGGAGACCGCGGAGGTGGTGCGGGCAGCCCGCAGGGAAGGGTCCACACGGTTGGCAGAGGAGGCCGCGGACCTGGTGTACCATCTTCTGGTGTTGCTGGCCCGGGAAGGGCTGTCCTGGGCGGACGTCCTCCGGGTCCTGGCGGCGCGGCGGGCCCGGTGAGGCCTCGGATGCGCTACGCGGTCCTCTCGGACGTGCACGCAAACCTGGAGGCGCTGGAGGCGGTCCTGCAGGACGCACAGCAGCAGGCTGTCGCGGGGTTTCTGTGCCTGGGCGACTTCGTGGGCTACGGCCCGGACCCCAACGCGTGCGTGGAGAGGCTGCGGGGCCTCCTGTCCGTGGGCCTGGTGGGAAACCACGACCTGGCGGCCCTGGGCCGGCTGGACGCCCGTCGGTTTAACCTGTTCGCCCGCGCGGCGGTGGAGTGGACGCAGGACCAGCTGTCGGGGTCCGTGCGCGCGTACCTGGAACGGCTACAGCCCCGGGAGACGTTCGGGGAGTTGCTCCTGGTGCACGCCAGCCCGCGGGACCCGGTGGAGGAGTACATCCTGGACTGGGAGACCGCGGAGGACAACTTCCGCGCCGCGGAGTTTGGGGTCTGCCTGTTCGGCCACACCCACGTCCCCGTACACTTCGCCCACGACGGCGTGCGCACCCACGTGTTCCCCCTGTTCCCCGGCACGCCGCGCAGGTTGGAGCCGAACTTCCGCCACCTGGTGAACGTGGGCAGCGTGGGCCAGCCCCGGGACGGCGACCCCCGGGCCGCGTACGTGATCGTGGACACCCAGGCGGCCACGGTGGAGCTGCGGCGGGTTCCCTACCCCATCGAGGCCGTGCAGGCCAAGATGCAGGCCCGAGGCCTCCCCCGGCCCCTGTGGGAGCGCCTGAGCGAGGGGCGTTAGGACCGTGTCCAGGAAAGGCGCAGCTTGCCGGAGGGGACCGGGGTCCCCAAAGATCGCGCCAGCGTTTTGGGGGGTGGTGTAGGGACGTGAGGATCTACACGCGGACGGGAGACCGCGGTCAGACGGGCCTGTTCGGCGGGGAACGGGTGTCCAAGGCGGACCCCAGGGTGGAAGCGTACGGAACCGTGGACGAGCTGAACAGCCTGCTGGGCCTGGTGGGGGCCAAGGTGGGCGGCGAGCTGTCCGAGATGCTCGCGCAGGTGCAGGGCAGGCTGTTCCAGGTGGGGGCGGAGCTGGCCACCGCCAGGGCCGACGACCCCAGGCTGGCCGCGCACCTTCCCAGGGTGGCAGCCGCTCACGTGGAGGCGTTGGAAGCGTGGATCGACCGGCTGCAGCAGGACCTACCGCCCCTCGGGGGTTTCGTGTTGCCCGGCGGGGGTGAGGCCGGAGCGCTGCTGCACGTGGCGCGGGCCGTGTGCCGGCGCGCGGAGCGCCGGGTGGTGGCGCTGGCGGAGCGGTCCCCGGTCAACCCGGAGATCCTGAGGTACCTGAACCGGCTCGGCGACTTCCTGTTCGTGGCCGCCCGCTGGGTCAACCACCGCGCGGGCACGCCGGAGCCCCCCTGGCGGGCGGAGGCGGCGGGGGGCGGGGAGGAAGCCGCGCCTTGACACCGTTCCGCAGGCACCGCTAGGTTTTGCTGGAGGCCGCGGCGCGGAGGGCGACCGGAGGTCGGCGGGATGGCGGTGGCACAGGGGATCGCGTCCGCCCTGTCACGGGGCCGCACCTGGCTGGAGCGGGACCGGGTGCTGGCGCCCGCCCTGGTGACCCCCGCGGTGGCCTACATCGTCCTGCTGGTGGGCTTCCCGTTCCTGTTCGCCCTGTACCTGAGCTGGACGGACGCCACCACCGGCAACCCCTTCGGGCGGTTCGTGGGGTTTTCCAACTTCGCCCTGGTGTTCCAGGATCCCGTGGCCTCCCGGGCCCTGCGCAACACCTTCGTGTTCACCGTGACCGCCCAGGTGGCGGTGATGGTGCTGGCCAACGTCCTGGCCCTGGCCCTGCGGCAGCCGTTCCGGGGACGGGGCGCGGTGATGTTCCTCCTGCTGCTGCCCTGGGTGGCTCCTGTCTCCCTGTCCACCATCGGCTGGCTGTGGATCCTGCACGCACGCTTCAGCGTGCTGGACTGGGCCCTGCGCCAGCTGGGGTTGTTGCCCCCGGGAGCCAACATGTTCTGGCTGGGCCGACCGGACCTGGCCTTCGGCGCGGTGGTGGCGGTGCACGTGTGGCGTATGCTGCCCTTCGCCACCGTGGTGTTGCTGGCCGGACATTCCGCCATCCCCAAAGACTTCCTGGACCAGGCGGAGGTGGACGGGGCCAACCTGTGGCAGAAGTACCGGCACGTGATGATGCCCCTGCTGGCCCCCGTGGCGGTGGTGGCGCTGCTGTTCGGCACCATCTTCACGTTCACGGACATGACGGTGGTGTACGTGCTGACCCGGGGAGGCCCCTTCGACACCACCCAGGTGCTCGCCAGCCTGGCGTTCTTCAAGGGGATCGTGGGCGGGAACCTCAGCGTGGGGGCCACCATCTCCCTGCTCCTGTTCCCCGTGCTCCTGGTGGCCGCGGTGTTCGTCCTGCGGGCGGCCCGGCGGGTGGAGGTGGGCTGGTGAGCGGCCGCACCCGCCGCCGGATCCTGGCCGTGGGCCGCGGGCTGCTCGTTGGCGTGTTCGTGGTGTTCGCCGCCTTCCCGTTCGCGTGGATGGGGATCACCGCCTTCAAGCAGAACTCGGACCTGTACAACCCGCAGAACAACCCCTTCTGGTTTAACGAGCCGCCCACCCTGGAACACCTGCAGTACGCCTTCACGAAGACCCAGTTCGCCCGGTGGGTGGTGAACACCGCGTTGGTGGGCGTGGGGGTGGTGACCATCACCCTCCTACTCACCGTCCCCGCCGCGTACAGCCTGGCGAGGCTGCTCGGGCGCTGGGGGGAGCGGGCCAGCATCGCCATCTTCCTCGTGTACCTGGTGCCGCCCACCCTCCTCTTTATCC
>VAPR01000861.1_pt1 | contig 17531 bp, 19 predicted proteins | sample 3380701 | NCBI WGS metagenome assembly VAPR01 (sample SAMN11536904, study PRJNA540576) | hot springs metagenome | isolation source: hot spring wet sediment | place: Spain: Lobios | collected 2014-01 | reverse complement strand
GACTGGCCCGATGATGCCCGGCAACCGATCCCCTATTTTCAATAGGGAGATAATGGTGCTAATTCCTGCAGAGCGTATGCTCTGAAAGATGAGAAGGAGTTGCTTACGGTATCGTAAACAAAGCCTTCTTTCAAAATAAGAGGGCTTTTTTGTTTGCCCTCAAGATTAATAAAGTGGAGGGAAAACCATGCATCTAGAGACAAAATTAGTGCAGGCAGGAGTAGGAAAGGATACCGAAACAGGAGCAGTCAGCTTTCCGGTCTATCATGCGACGGCGTACCGCCACCCGGCCCTGGGACAAAGCACCGGATTCGACTACACACGGACGGCCAATCCGACGCGCACCGTTTTGGAACAGGCGATTGCCGAAGCCGAAGGAGGTGATGCCGGGTTTGCCTTCGCATCTGGAATGGCCGCGATACACACCCTGATGGGGCTGTTCTCCCAGGGAGATCATTTTGTCGTGTCGCTCGACCTGTACGGGGGTACATACCGATTGTTTGAACAGGTGCTGTCCCGATACGGTTTGTCATTCTCCTACGTCGACCTGCGTGATCTCGAGCAGGTGGAAAAAGCCATTCTGCCAGAGACAAAAGCGCTTATCATCGAGACGCCGACCAATCCACTGATGCAGGTGACGGATATTGCGGGAGCGGCGCAGCTGGCCAAACGTCACGGGCTGTTAACGATTGTCGATAACACGTTCCTGTCTCCTTATTTCCAGCGGCCGTTGGAGCTGGGAGCCGATCTGGTGTTCCACAGTGCGACCAAGTATCTGGGTGGACACAACGACGTCCTCGCTGGTCTTATCGTGACCAAAGGAGCGGTGCTGTCGGAAAAGGTTCGGTTTTTGCACAATTCCATCGGAGCGGTGCTCGGCCCGCAGGATTCGTGGCTGCTTCTTCGCGGGATGAAGACACTGGCTCTGCGTATGGAACGGCATCAATCCAATGCTTTCGCTCTTGCCCGATGTTTGCGTGAGCATCCGGCCGTAGCCGAGGTGTTTTATCCAGGTCTCGATGAGCATCCGGACTACGCCGTGCAGAAGCAGCAGGCGAGCGGATTTGGCGGCATGGTTTCGTTCCGCGTGCAGGACGCGGCTCAAGTGGCTCCGTTTCTCGCCAACCTCCGCATTGTTTCCTTCGCGGAGAGTCTGGGTGGCGTAGAGTCTTTGTGCACGTATCCGGCTACCCAGACGCATGCGGATATCCCTCAGGAAATACGCGAAAAAGTAGGCGTATGCGACAGACTGCTCCGATTGTCTGTAGGAATCGAACATCCGGACGACCTGATTGCCGATTTGACACAAGCACTGGATGCGAGCTACCCGGCGGGAGGGGATCAGCAATGAATTTTGCCACCAAACTGCTGCATGGTACCAGCTGTTACGACAAAGTGACGGGCGCCTCCTCCGTACCGATTTACCAGGCTTCAACGTACCACCAGGGGGATCTCGACCGGACTGGCGCGTACGACTACGCCAGGTCCGGCAATCCAACCCGGGAGGCACTGGAAGAAGCGATCGCAGTGCTGGAAGGAGGGGCCCGGGGCTTTGCGTTTGCCTCGGGAATGGCGGCAATCTCCAGCGTCTTCATGCTGTTTTCCAGCGGCGATCACCTGGTGGTGGCGGAAGACGTATATGGAGGCACCTATCGTTTTTTAACCAGGGTGCTTTCCCGGCTAGGGATTGAAGTGACGTTCGTGGATAGTACCAGAGTGAAGGAGGTAGCCGCAGCGATCCGGTCCAATACAAAAGGGATCTATCTGGAGACGCCGTCCAATCCGACACTCAAGGTCACGGATCTTGCAGCTGTCTGTTCACTCGCCAGAGAGCTTGGCTTGTTGACCATCGTCGACAACACGTTTATGACCCCGTATTACCAGCGGCCGCTGGATTTGGGCGCAGACATCGTGATCCACAGCGCCACCAAGTTCATCGGCGGACACAGCGATGTCGTCGCCGGACTGGCAGTCACCAGAGACGCTGCGCTGGGCAATGAGCTGTACTTCATCCAAAACGGCATGGGTTCCATTCTCGGGGTGCAGGACTCGTGGCTGGTCATGCGCGGATTAAAAACGCTGAAAGCACGGCTTGACGTGAGCAGTAAAAGCGCGGAAAAGCTGGCCGCCTGGCTGAATCAACATCCAGCGGTGCAAAAAGTCTACTACACCGGTTTGCCGGAACACGAGGGCCACCAGCTGCAGAACGAACAGGCCAGCGGTCACGGTGCCGTCCTCTCGTTCGACGTAGGAAGCAGGGAGCGGGCAAAAGCCCTTTTTGACCGGGTGCAGCTGCCGATCGTCGCTGTAAGCCTGGGCGCAGTGGAGACCATTCTCTCCTATCCGGCGACGATGTCGCATGCGGCGATGCCTCGTGAGGAACGGGAGCGGAGAGGAATCACAGACGGTTTGATCCGCCTGTCCGTCGGTCTGGAGGACGCAGATGACCTGATCCGCGATCTCGAGCAGGCGCTGTCCGGACTGCCTCCGCATGAAGAAAAGGCATTCACCTACGCCCGTGGCTAGGGAATGCCTGATCGCACCGCCCGGCAAAGCGTGCGCCAAATGCCGGGCGTTCCTTTTTGTTAGGGCCGATTGGGTTCTCGATTAACCGGTATCTTGTTGTTGCCTTCCGGAACGGAACGGTCGCTTTTGTTGATGCGCTGTTCATTTTCCCGAGATGGCGTTTCCTCCCGCTGTTCAACGTATCGGGGCAGCTGCGGCACCAGCCGGCCGACAATGTCAGCCATCTCTTCGGCGAATCCGGCAACCGGACGGCCGCGTTGAATATCGGTATTCATCTCCCGCAATCGCTGTACGATATCCGGATCGGCAGTGACGATGGCATTGGCCCCCTGAGGATCTTCCTTCAGTGCTTCGGCTACGGTGTACTTGATGACACCCACTTCCGGACGATCCAGATGAGCGTTTACGTCAATTCCCACCACCGCCCATTTTCCGATCACAACGGCTGTGGCATCATTGACGTTTTTTACGCGCGACGCGAGCTGCACCAGACGGTCTGCAGTCGCTTGGGGCGATTGGTTGTATGGTAGCTGCGGCGCCGTCTGCTGCACGCGCTGGGTCTGCGGTGCCGGCTGATTTGGCTGTGGCGCAGCCTGATTGGCGGGTGGCTTGTTCGCTTGCTGACAGGCGGTCAAAAGCACGCTCATGGTGAGCGCAATGACGCTTAAGCGTTTCACGGTCATTCTCCTTTTTTCCATTAATCTTCACGACACAGGTTAGGTGTATTGTTTCCTCACGCCCTGATTTCATTCGAAAAACCATCTTCGTCTATCTCCTACCCCCCCGACATACACTTTATTACATCGCCTTAAGGCAACTGAGCATCCTTACCGCATTTGCATAGGCTATATTAGATGGGTTATAGGAGGCGAGATTTTGAAAAAAATCTACGTACTGGACACCAACGTACTCCTGCAAGATCCACGGGCGATATTTTCATTCGAAGACAACGAGATCATCATCCCCGCCGTGGTTTTGGAAGAAATTGATTCAAAGAAACGCTACATGGATGAAATCGGACGAAATGCCCGATACGTCTCCAGGCTGTTGGACAGCTTTCGCGAGCTGGGACAGCTGCATCAGGGCATCCTCCTGGAAACAGGCGGGGTGTTTCGAGTAGAGTTGAACCACTCATCCCTGCACAAGCTGCAAAAGCAGTTCCACGAAATGACGAATGACAACCGAATCCTTGCGGTGGCCCTGAATTTACAGGAAGAAGAAAACCTGCTGCCCAATCCGCGCCCCGTCATCCTTGTGAGCAAGGATGCGCTGATGCGGGTGAAGGCGGACGCGCTCGGGTTGAAGGCGGAAGACTTCCTGTCCGACCGGGTTGTCGGGGAATACTCCAGCATATATCCCGGATATCAGAAAATGATGGTGGCCCCGGAAATTATCAAGGGATACTACGCGAATCGCAAACTTCTCCTCAAGAGTGCTTTTCCTACCTATCAATTCTACCCGCATCAGTTCCTGATCTTGAAAGATGAATGCAATCCGTCCATCTCCGCCATCGGCAAGGTTGATCCGGAAGGCAAAACGCTGGAGATGCTCATAGCAGACGACGACCCGATCTGGGGAATCAAGGCACGGAATGTACAGCAGCGAATGGCGACTGAGCTGCTGCTGCGCGATGAGATCCCGCTGGTCACCATGACGGGCAAGGCGGGGACAGGGAAAACGCTGCTGGCGCTTGCGGCAGGTCTGTTGCAAATCGAAGACCTGCAGAAGTACAAGAAGCTGTTGGTGGCCCGCCCCATCGTTCCATTGGGAAAAGATATCGGCTATTTGCCCGGCGAAAAGGAAGAGAAACTGCGGCCGTGGATGCAGCCGATTTACGATAATTTGGAGTACTTGTTCAACACCAAGAAGCCCGGCGATCTGGACAAAATCCTCGCTGGCATGGGAAGCATCCAGGTGGAGGCGCTGACGTACATCCGGGGCCGTTCCATTCCCGGACAATTTATCATCATCGACGAAGCGCAAAACCTGACGAAACACGAGGTGAAAACAATCCTGACCCGCGTCGGCGAGGGGTCGAAGATCGTCTTGATGGGGGACCCGGAACAGATTGATCATCCTTACCTGGATGAGAGCAACAACGGTTTAACCTACGTCGTCGAGATGTTTAAAGACCAGAAACTTGCCGGTCACATTAAACTTGAGAAAGGGGAACGCAGCTTTTTGGCTCAGTTGGCCGCCGATTTGCTCTAGGGACAATGTGTGTATAAAAGGGCGATTGCCGGTCATACTATACTCATCGAGCCCAGTGATCAAGTAACTCAGCGGCGCAAGCCTTATCAGGAGGCGAAGATCCGTGGATGGTCATGATCACGAACACGACGTCAGTCGGATTGGCGGAAACCGTACTCTTTAGGTGACAAACTCTGGTTTACGGAGGTTGAAGTGCCAAAGAGACTTATCGGTAGCACCCCAACACACTTGGGCTCGATAACGACCGCTCCCCACATGGGGGCGGTTTTATTTTTCGGTTCCTCCCCATAGACAGGTACCACCGGGGGGATTTGCTATGGTCAGACAAAAGGCAAGCGGTCGGAAACCGTGAGTCGAGTGCTTGCTCCATATTCTTTCCTGGTATAAGATAGCGGTGTAATGATTCGCGTAAAAAAAGGAGAGCAGAGATGAAGATAGGGAAGCGCTATTGGACAATGCTGTTTGCGATCGTTCTGCTCCTCGGGGCATGCTCCTCTTCCCATTCGGGACACGGGCAGCTTGGCGATGCATTCGATCCGGAAAATCAGCTGGAGTACGGTGTGCGCGGCATTTACCTTGGACAAGGGATCAAGGAAGCAATGGACGTGTTGAAGCCCACGAAGTATGACTTCATGGACGCAGTCACAAGAGAAAGCTACACCGTGGAACAGCTCGCCGAAGGCAAGGGTACGGTAGCCATGGGGATCATTCTGATCGATCACTCGCAAATGATGATAAAAGTGCGCAACGGCCTGATTGACTCGATCATACTCGGGGGAATCTCCAAGGAAGACGCACCCCAATTGAAGACCAACCGAGGCATTGCCATGTACGATACGGTTGAGCAAGTGAAAAAGTTGTACGGCGAAGCACCGGATGACAAGCAGCTGGTTTACAAAGGAAGCAAGTATCAGGCGATGTTTTCCGTTCACAACAACCAGGTGATCGGTTTTCGCTTTGATTCGGTGCAGTAACGAAAACAAAGCCCGATTTCCCCAAAAGGAAGTCGGGCATTGTTTTTGCCTGATTAATCCTGAATCCAGGTAAGTGACACCTGATAAGCCCGGGCGATGCCCTCGATCAACTCTTCATCATGTTTCGCGATGAGATAGGCTTGTGATCCGTCACTGGCAGGTAAACTTGTCAAGAGGTGTTCCTTCATTTGTTCCATGGCGGCCCAACGGTCGTCCTTGGCTCCCGCCCTATCATTCCACTGAAACAACGAGACCTGATCTGCGTATAAATAGGTATGGTGATTTTGACTGCTGAATCCAAAGTCGGCGATGTCCTGTACGGAACTCCCCTCCGGCAGCAGCCAAAGATCAAAGGAATCGCCCAGCATTTTCGCCTTCTCCAGGATTTCCGTCAGCTTCATCTTTTCCTCTTCGTTTTCTACAATCAAGTATTGCTGATCGCGGTCAAACACATTGACATTGTCCCCGATTTTATGTATGACTTGAGCATAGAAGCCAGGCAGTTTTCCGCCAGGCGCTTGCATTTCCACACCGTACATACGACGCATTATGATCACCTCAATCGTCAAGGCTTTTTGATTGTATCATACCATATGGCAACAGGAGGTTCCTATGTCCACCAATCATCTTACCATTCGCTCGTTTGCGCTGGGAGCATTCCAGACGAACGCGTACGTTTTGACCAACACGGAAACAGAGGAGACGATCGTAATCGATCCAGGAATGGAGCCCGACGCACTTTTGCGGCATCTTGAAGGAAAAAACGTCGTGGCCGTTCTGCTCACCCACGCCCATCTGGATCATATCGGCGGACTGAATCTGGTGAGAGCCATGACCAGCGCTCCTGTGTACATCCATCCGCTGGAACAGAGCTGGCTGACCGATCCTGATTTGAACGGCTCGTCCAGATGGCCGGATCTCTCCGAACCTATAATCTGCCAGCCGGCGGAGCACGAATTGGCAGATGGACAGACTCTCAAGCTGGCCGGCTTTGACATCCAGGTGCTGCACACGCCTGGCCACTCGCCTGGCAGCTGCTCCTTTGTGCTGGGCAAACACTGCTTCGGCGGCGATGTCTTGTTTGCGCAGAGCATCGGCCGCACCGACCTGCCGGGGGGAGATTATGAAACCTTGATGGTCAGCATTCAGGACAAACTCTTTGAACTGGACGACGATACGATTGTCTACCCTGGTCACGGACCGAAGACCACCATCGACACAGAGAAAACGTACAATCCTTACGTTACCGGAATGCTGCGCTGACAAGCAGCATTCTTTTATTTTTCTGCACAACAGGATTCATGTCGAGTGGTGGAGAAGAAAGGGGGATGCAAGGTAAAAAAGGAGAAGGTTTTCATGATGGAGAAATGGTGGAAAGTTGTTCTTTTGGCCGGGATGTTCAGCGGGATCAGCGGCTGTGCCCATCTGCCCATGGCAAAGGGAGAGGCAGTGCCCGTTCAGGCCACCACATCTGCAGCAGCAGTGCCGGTCGAGCGGAAAACGGAGCGCCCGACCGCACCGACGCCAGCGCCTCCGGCAGAACAACGAGTGACTCTGATGGCGGTGGGCGATATCATGGTTCATCAGGAACAGTTGGAGGCCGCCTGGGACGGGAAACGGAAAACCTACGATTTTGCTCCTTTTTTCGCAAAGGTAACGCCACTCTTCCGGGAAGCGGATTGGGTTGTCGGGAATTTGGAGACGACCCTTAGCGGAAGCGCGGCCCGGTATACCGGTTACCCGCAGTTCAACACGCCGGAATCCCTGGCCTTCACGTTGAAGCAAACGGGTTTTACGGCCGTAACCACCGCGAACAACCACTCCCTGGACCGCAGGGAAGCAGGAGTGCTGCGCACCATCGAGCATCTGGAGCGCGCCGGGCTGGCTCATACCGGGACGTTTCGCAGTGCGGCAGAGCGTAACGAGCCTCTCCTTCTGAAAAAAGACAACATTACGCTGGCGGTGCTGGCGTACACCTACGGCACCAACGGCATTCCGATACCGAAAGGCAAGCCGTATCTCGTCAACCTGATCCAACCGGCGCTGATCAAACAGGACATCGCACGCGCCAGAGCGCTCGGTGCAGATTTCGTGGCAGTTGCCCTCCACTTTGGAGCTGAATACCAGCGAAAGCCAAACGACAGCCAGCGCAGCATCGCCGATACCTGCCTGCGTTACGGAGCAGACATCATCCTGGGTGCTCATCCGCACGTCGTTCAACCCATGGAGTGGCGCACCGTGACGCTGGAAAACGGAAAGCAGCATACGGGACTAATCGCCTACTCGCTGGGCAATTTCATCTCTGCACAACGACGGGACTACAAAGACGTCGGTGCGATCCTGACGCTGACGCTTGCCAAAAAGAGTACGGGGGAAACGAAACTGGAGGCGGCGGAGATGATACCCACCTACGTTCACTACTACCGCACAAAAGGCAAACGGCAGTACGTGATCTACCCGCTGCCGCATACCCTTCAGGCAGCCAAGCAGGTGAAGGATCCGGTACTGTCAAAGGATTTGCTCGCGTACATGAGCCGACTCTACAAGGAGATCAGTGTGCACGTCATGTCCCTTACCGCAAAAAAGAAAGCCAGCTAATCGCTGGCTTTACTTTTTCCCGAATCCGAACGGCAGGTTCACTTTCAGCTGCAGTCTCAACTCCTGGTTGGCCATGGTGATCCCCTCCACCTGGATGTTCGGGGAAATCAGTTCCGGATAGAAGCCGAGATCGTAGGCCTTTTCCATCTCTTCAATGGTGGACTGCGGCAGGGCGAATCCGTCAAAATAGAGCTGCTTGATATGAAATTTCAACTGTTTCGGCGATACCAGTTCATAGTTGCCGACGATGCGCAGACGCATGTGGTCGTACGTTCCGTCTACGATCAACTCGTTGTTGTCAAACTGGAAGTTGGCTTGCTTGAACAGCTCGTCTTTGGAGACGAGAAACTGGTTAAACTCTTCCTGTTTGATCGTAAATGTATGGGAGAACAAGCCGTCTGATTGAATTCGTTCCGGTGTGGCCAGTTCGGGTACCTGCATCATCACGTTGGCCAGCATGCTGAAGAACGTTTGGAAAGCGGGCAATCCGCGGTTGCGCCAATCCACGATCAGATGGTCCATCAGTGACTCAACACTTGTCGGATCGGTTAGTTTTTCCACGTTCTTTTCTTTTTCCGCCTGAATCGCGAGCATCTCCGTCAACTGCTGTTCGTATCGGACGCGCAGGTCCTGGAGCGTCATCAGCCGAGACTGTTTTTCAGCTTGCATGCTTGCAGCTTTCGCCCGTTCCGCCTGAAATGCTTCCAATTTGGACATGTCGCGCTGATACAGGTACTGAAGCACATTGTACATCAATAACAAATCGTTGAAATTTTCCGCATCAAACAACAGGGAGAGAAGTGAACTGCGTTGACCGGTGTAGTAGGCCCGGGCTACTTCGCCGGCATGCCGCTGCATCGCTTCCATCACCAGCTTCTGTCGCTGCATTTCCACGTCCAATCGGGCGATATCCGTTTGCAGACGGCCCTCTTCCTGTTTGATCAGAGAAAGTGTTCGTTCCAGCTCTTTTTGCGTGAAGTGCTGCTGCAGAATCAGCTGTTCGAGAGGGGGCTCCTCTTCGGCGAATGCCGTCAGCGGAGTGAGCGCCAGCACAAGAACGAACAGGATGAGTAGGCCATTGCGCATAATTTCACCTTTTGCTTTCTTGATTGAATAGGGAGCCAAATGGTAAAATGCGGGGGCATCAGCCCCTCACCACATTGTATGACACTCCTTTGCATTATAGCCTTACACTACCACATTTGGGGATCACAGGAGAATAGGTTTATGGAATTGCATTCAATCATACGCAACGAAATCAGGAACAGCATACACAAAGCCATCCCGTTCGTCCGGTTTATGGAACTGGCTCTTTATCATCCGCAATTGGGATACTACACGTCTGCGAGGCCAAAAGTGGGGAAGGACGGAGACTTTTTCACCAGTGCGTCCGTCCATCCGGTCTTTGCCGAGACGCTGGCTGATTCCATCATCAAGATGTTTCGGGAGGATGACTTCGCACGGCCTGCGCTCGTAGAAATCGGGGGTGGAACAGGGAATCTCGCCAGGCACATCGTATCCCGCATCGAACAGGCAGCTCCTGACTTGTACACGAAGCTTCAGCTTGTTCTGATTGAAACGAGCCCGTATCACCGCCGGCTGCAGCAGGAAGCTGTGCGCGATTTTCCCGGAACGGTGACCATCTACGAAACGCTGGAGCAGGCGGCCGCAGACGGCAGCGTAGAAGGGGTGGTGATCTCCAATGAATGGCTGGACGCCTTTCCCGTGCACCTGGCAGAGAAGACGGCAAACGGTTGGCGGGAAGTTTGGGTTGCAGAAGAAGGAGATGGCTTTGGCGAGCTTTTGGGGGAGTTGACACCAGAGTTGGCCGAGTATCTTGACGGTTTCGGGAGCAAGCTGCCGGCAGGGATGAGAATCGAGGCAAATCTGGGGATGCGCCAGGCGGTGCGGGACGTCTCACGGCTCCTTGGGCGCGGGTTCGTCATCACGATTGATTACGGAGATACCGAGGAGGAGTTGTACCACCCGAGCCGAAGACGAGGTACGCTGATGTGCTATCACAGGCATCAGGCAGACGACAACCCATACGTTCTGGTCGGGGAGAAAGACATCACCGCCCATGTGAACTTTACCGCACTCATGAAGTGGGGAGAGGAGGCGGGACTGAAAACGCTGCAGTACATGAGGCAGGATCAATTTCTGATCAAAAGCGGGATTCTGGAAAAAGCGGTGGCGCACAACGACACCGATCCATTCACCAGCCAGGCGATGAAGCGTAATCGCGCGATCCAGCAGCTGATCTATCCGGGTGGGCTTGGGGGCATGTTCCGGGTGCTCCTCCAGAAAAAATAAACAAAAAAAAGATGCCCAGTATATGGAGCATCTTTTTTTCGTTAGAGAATCATTTGCAGGAAAGAGTGTTCCTGGGTACCTACCGGCATCACGAAGAAGGTGTAGTAGGTAAATCCTACGAAAGAGACGAACATAAAGCCAAAGAAAATGTTCAGGTACGCTCTTTCGGACAGGTTCATGTAGCTGAGCGCTACGAAGAAGGCAGTCAATCCAAAGAACAAAAGCGCCATCGGGTACAAATGCGCCCAGAACGCCATCAGTGCGATCACCAGCGTCCAGAAGCCGAGCACGCGGTACATGCGATCCATCTGAATCCCTCCTTTAAGCAGCATATCGGCAAGATTTACAAGATTCCTTCCCCATTATAACGAACGCGGACGGGTGTGTAAACGGGAAGGTATGACGGATTTATGACGAGTTTCAAACCGTCTGAGGAATCCGGATAACCGTATAATTGCAGGATTTGCAACCGCTTAACATCGACTCCTCATCTCGTAATTCAATGTTTCCAAAGTAGGCTTCAAATATTCCCGCGAGAAGGGCATTGTGCATCTTGCAGACGCTGCTGGGAAAACGCTTCGCCGTTTCGGAGAATGTGCAGTTGTACACGCGGAAGCGGAGGCAGTCTTCGCTTACCTGTTCGATATCCGGCTTCAGCCCCTGTGCCACTACCAGCCGATTGATATGATCCAGCTTCTGCTCAAATGACGCTGTCTTCGGATCAATAGGGTACTCGCGCATCGCACGCTTGGCCATCTCAACTCCCATGCGATGTCCCATCTTCACCAGTGCTGCTTCTCCCGCTTCGCCCAACGAGAGAAGCGTCTCAATGGCGATGTCTGCAAGCAGCTGGTAATCGCGCGGCGGAAACTGCAGGCTCACGACCTGGTCGGACAGGGAGTACAACCGGCTTGGTCGGCCGCCTTTGCCGCTTTTGTCGGAAATCGATTTTAGTAGATGGACATCTTCCAGCTTGGTGAGATGAAGCCGGGCGACGTTCGGATGAATGGAAAAGTGTTCGGCCACCTCTTGTACGGTGATCGGGTCCTTGCCTGCGGCCACGTACTGGTATATGGAAAAACGGGTGGGGTCAGCCAAAGCGCTCGTTACCTTTTGTGTATCACAATCCACGACTGAACCCTCCTCTACGACAGAAATCACATTTAGTTTAGCCGATTTTCACTTGCTTGTTAAGCTTGAAGTGTGTTGTCGATTTTTTATATTTACTACTATTGACATAGTGCAAATGCGGAATTTATAATCCAAAGTAGAAAAATATTTTATATCAGCTTACCTTATTTCAGTTAAGATAGATACACGTGGGAGGGAATCGTATGGGTGTTGCACAAAAGAACCAAGCACAAAAGCTCACGTTTTTTACATACCCGAGCTGTACGTCCTGTCGCAAAGCGAAAGCGTGGCTAGCGGAAAACGGCGTAAACTACGAAGAGCGCCACTTGTTTAAAAACCCGCCGACTGCCGAAGAGCTGCTGGAGATTGTGAAAATGACCACAAACGGGATGGAAGAGATTTTGTCCACCCGCAGCCAACGGTTCAAAAACCTCGATGTGGACGTCAACGATCTGACCGTAAGCGAGCTTTTGGAGATGCTCAGCGAAGAGCCGCAGCTGTTAAAAAGGCCGATTCTGACCAATGGGGAGCAAGTGGTTGTCGGCTACAATCAGTCTGCTATGAAAAATCTTTTATCCTGACCAGATGTTGGTAGATATCGACAAAGAGGGGCGATTCTTGCGCTCCTCTTTTTTCTTGTTGCGCATGGCGTTAGAATGAAGGGGAAAAGTCATCGGGTCGAGAGGATGGAGGCAGAAGTGAATACCGTACGGTTGGAAACAAAGGAAGGAATCGCACTGGTCACGTTTCAGCGTCCCCATGTGCGCAATGCCGTCAGCATGGAGATGGTGGATGAGCTTCACGACGTTCTGGAATCATGCAGGCAGGATTCGCAAATCAAAGTAGTGGTCTTCACCGGTTCAGGATCCAGCTTCATCTCCGGCGGGGATCTGGAGCAGTTCATATCTGCACGGGGAAAGGAGCAGGCACTGCCGCTGCTTTCAAAGGCAGGAGAGCTGCTCTCCGCCATCCATACCTTTCCCAAACCCACCATTGCCATGATCAACGGTGCTGTGCTTGGCGGCGGGTGTGAGTTTGCCGCCTCCTGCCACTTTCGCTACGCCAGCGACAAGGCAGTCTTCGGCTTTGTTCAGATTGGCATGCACATCACTACGGGGTGGGGGGGCGGCAGCCGATTGCTGGACAAGCTTCCTGAATCCAGGGCGCTTGCCTTGCTCCTGACCGGGGAGCGCTTCACTGCGGAACAGGCGGATCGGATCGGTTTCGTTGATGGCGTATATCCGGCGGAGCACCTGCAGGAAGAAGTATTCCGGTTCGCCGGAAAAATCGCTGCCCAGCCGCTGGAAAGCATTCAGGCGTACATGCGAATGGTGCAGTGGAAGCGAGACGGTCTCAGTGAATCGGAGCGAATCCGGCGTGAGATAGACCAGTGCGCCGGACTCTGGGGAAGCGATGCGCACGTGGCCGTCGTGGAAAGGTTCCTTCGCAAGGGATAGATCAGTGTCAGAGATGAGGTTTCTCCCGTTTAAACCGCAGTTTGCTTGGACATACTTTTTCTAGTAGAAAGCGATTCTACGAGAGTAGGAAAAAGCATAGGATGAACTACATCATCCTTTTTTAAGGTTACGGGAGGGACATCACATATGGTAGCTTCCAGACAAGATGCATGGACAGAAGATGACGATTTGGTATTGGCCGAAGTAACATTGCGCCATATACGCGAAGGCGGAACCCAACTCGCTGCTTTCGAGGAAGTCGGACAGCGCTTGGGCAGGACTGCCGCGGCTTGCGGATTTCGTTGGAACAGCTCGGTGCGCAAGCGTTACGATGCAGCGATCGCCATCGCCAAAAGCCAACGGCAGCAGTTGAAAAAGCTCGGACGTCTTCCCGTTCTTGCCTCGGCAGAAGACGGAGAGCCAGCAGTCGTAAAACGCAGCGTTCCGGTCAACGATGGGAAGGCAGACGCTGTGGAAGCGGACGAGGAACAGCAAATTGAGACCGTTATCAAGCTGCTGATCAACCAGAAAGACACGATCCGACGTTTGAAGCAGCTGGAGCGGGAGATGGAAGTAAAAGAGTCGGAGATAAAAGAATTAAGAGAAGCCAATCTAAGGATGAAAAAGGAATTGGAAACGGTCCAGGGCGTAAACGATGACTACAAAGCCCTCGTGCAGATCATGGACCGCGCCCGGAAACTGGCTTTTTTACAGGAAGAAGAAACACCCAAGCCGATCTTCAAGATGGATTCCAACGGCAACCTGGAACGGGTGGAAAAATAAGAAAGCAAAAAGAAGCGGACGCATGCCGCTTCTTTTTTTGATACTTCCTATTCTTGCAGTCCGACGCCTTCCGGCAGCCAAACGTACGGGTTCTCGCCACGGTCGCGAATCGGGTTGTACTTCACGGGAGTAAAGCCCATCTTCAGCCAGAACTCGTCTGCACGACAGCGCGAGTTGGTCTTGATCGGGGCCCCGAAGCTTTTCGCGTGGTTCACCAGTGCTGTGCCGTAATCCTTGCCGCGATAGTCAGGCAGCACCTCCAGCTTCCACAGCTCGTAGTAGTCCTGTGCAGGCTGGAAATAGCGATCGTATTTGCCGTCGATCTTGTACAAGCTCATTCGAGCAACCAGACGATCGTTGTCGTAAATGCCGTAAAACGGAGAGTCGGAGTCATTCTCTACAATGTTGGCCTCCAGGTCCTCTTTCATGGAAAGCTCCTCAAGACCGAATTCCCGGAATTCTTGAAACTCTTCAAGTGTCTTATAGTTGATGCGTAAACGTTTTACTTCGAACATAAATGATGCCACTCCTCCCGATGCGCTTTGCCATTCATGATTTCTTTACTTTAATTATACACAATTCCAGTTGCAAATTCTCTATTTGTTGCAACAGAGTTATCAGGAAATGTTTTCGCTTGCATGGAAGATTTTTAAATTTTATTCTAGAACTATTGAAACAGTCGTGGCAAAATAGGGAGTAGCGGAAGTATTCAGAATTGCCGTGATGACGCAAGGAAATAAACTCGACGTTGGATCACCACGATGAGGGGAGAGAAGACATGCGTAAAGTGTTAATCGCAAACCGGGGAGAAATCGCCCGACGCATCATCCGTACGTGCCGTGCCCAGGGTATTTTCACGGTCGCCGTGCATTCGGAAGCAGACAAGGATCTGCCGTTCGTCCGTGAGGCGGATGAAGCCGTTCACATCGGTCCCCCGCCTGTCCCGCAAAGCTATCTGAATATGGATGCCATTATCGCTGCCGCCAAGTCGACCGGTGCTGACGCCATTCATCCAGGCTACGGCCTGTTGTCCGAGAATGCGGCGTTTGCCAGACGGTGCCTCGAAGAAGGAATCACGTTTATCGGTCCATCTCCGGACGTGATTGCCCAAATGGGGGACAAGGTTACCGCCCGCCAGATCATGCGCGATGCAGGTGTGCCAATCGTACCCGGATACGAAGGGCAGATGGAGACAGCCGACGAAGCAGTGGAACGGGCCAACGAAATGGGCTATCCCGTCATGCTGAAAGCGAGCGCCGGAGGAGGCGGAATCGGCATGCAGGTGTGCCATAACGAAGCCGAGCTTCGCCAGGCGTTCCAGTCGGCCAAAGGCAGGGCAAAAGCGTATTTTGGCAACGACACGATGTTTTTGGAGAAATATGTACAGAATCCGCATCATATAGAAGTACAGATTGTTGCTGATGAGCATGGCAATGTGCTTCATCTGCTCGAGCGGGAATGCTCGATCCAGCGGCGCCACCAAAAAGTGCTGGAGGAGAGTCCATCGCCGTTTCTCGACGCAGATACCCGGGAAAAAATCTGCCAGGCAGCCGTTGCAGCGGCACGTGCAGTGAACTATACCGGAGTTGGCACAGTCGAATTTATCATGGACGATCAGAAGAACTTCTACTTCCTGGAAATGAACACGCGTCTCCAAGTGGAGCACCCGGTTACAGAGGAAATGACGGGACTTGATCTGGTAGCACTGCAGCTGGACGTCGCTCGCCATCAGCCGCTCGGCCTTCAGCAGACTGATGTAAAGGCGCTCCGCCACGCGATTGAACTCCGCGTGTATGCCGAAGATCCGGTGACATTCCTTCCGTCTCCAGGGAAAATAGATCAGTATCAACCCCCGCTGATGGAGCATGTGCGAATCGATGACGGAGTGGAGGCCGGTACACAGGTTACGCCGTTTTACGATCCGATGATTGCCAAAGTGATCGTCTCCGGCGCGGACAGGCAAGAAGCGATTGGCCGGGCGATCGAAGCGATGCAGGCATTCACGCTTACGGGAATCAAGAACAACATCCCGTTCCTGCTGGAGGTATTGCAGGACGAACGGTTCCAGCAGGGCATGTACACCACGCAATTCGTGCAAGATAGAAAAAAACAATCCTAAAGAGGTGCTTTTCGTATGAAGAACGTAACAGCAAATATGGCAGGAACCGTGATCAACATATTGGTGCAGGCTGGCGATCAAGTCTCCGCTGGGCAGGACGTCATCGTTCTGGAATCCATGAAGATGGAAGTGCCAGTACAAACCGAGGCAGAAGGAAAAGTTGTGGAAATCAAGGTGAACATCGGCGACTTCGTGAATGACGGTGATGTGATTCTCGTCCTTGAATAATTTTGCTGGATGCAAACTGAGCGCCCGCTAGGTTTACCAGGAGAGGAGAATGGTCCATGAAGGTAGACATCGTAGAAGTGGGGCCGCGGGACGGTTTACAGAATGAACGGGAAATCGTGCCCACGGACGTCAAGATCCAACTGATCGGCAAGCTCGCGGCAGCAGGACTGCGGCGGATTGAAGCTACCTCGTTTGTCAACCCGAAATGGATTCCCCAGCTCGCCGATGCTTCCGACGTGCTTCGCGGAGTGCCTGTGCAGCCTGGAGTGACATACAGTGCTCTGGTGCCAAACATTCGCGGGCTGGAACGGGCGAGAGAAACGGGCCTGGGGGAAGTAGCCGTATTCATGTCGGCAAGCGAAAGCCACAATCAGAAAAACATTAACAAAACCATCGCGGAAACGTTTCCGGTATTGGAGGAAGTCGTCCGTGAAGCGCTTGGGCTCGGAATGCGCGTACGCGGGTATGTCTCCACCGTATTTGGATGTCCGTACGAGGGAGAAGTGCCGCTCGACAACAGCCGCCGGGTCACGGACGCTCTGCTGAAGATGGGCGTCTATGAGGTCTCCATTGGCGATACGATTGGAGTTGCTACACCGAAACAGGTACATGAGGTATTTGCGGCGCTTGTGAAAGATGTTACGACTGAGCGCTTGGCCGGTCACTTTCACGATACCCGCGGCACCGGTTTGGCCAATGTGGCGGCCGCGCTGCAAGAGGGCATACGCACGTTTGACAGTTCCATCGGCGGACTGGGCGGATGTCCGTACGCACCAGGAGCAGCAGGCAACATTTCCACGGAGGATCTGGTCTACATGCTTTCGGGGATGGGCTTTGAAACGGGTGTCGACCTCACCAGGCTGACAGAGGCAGGAGCGTACATCCAGCAGCATTTGGGCAGGGAGTTGCCGTCCAAAGTGCTGAAAGCGCAGTTGGCCACCCAGTGTCGAAATTAATGAAGAGAAGAGGGAAGCGTCGATGACGGTACAGCTTCGCAAGGAAGGGCAGATCGGCGTACTGACGCTGGAGCGCCCCGAGGTATTCAATTGCTTGAATCTTGAAACCCTTCAAAGGATGCGCGGCATCATTGCCGAACTTGCGCTGGACAAAGAAATACGCGTCCTGATCGTGACTGGTGCAGGAGACAAGGCCTTTTGCGCGGGAGCGGACTTGAAGGAGCGGCGCACAATG
>VAPR01000859.1_pt1 | contig 17535 bp, 18 predicted proteins | sample 3380701 | NCBI WGS metagenome assembly VAPR01 (sample SAMN11536904, study PRJNA540576) | hot springs metagenome | isolation source: hot spring wet sediment | place: Spain: Lobios | collected 2014-01 | reverse complement strand
TGTATGCTGGAGCGGTTTCACGTCGACAAGGCTTTTATCTCCATCGGCGGGATTTCCGTCACCGCCGGCATCAGCGATTACGACCTAAACGAATCAATTCTGTCCCAAGTCATGTTCGCTTCCGCCAAAGAGGTGATCGTACTCACCGATTCTTCCAAAATCGGGGTACAGGCATTTTATCAGATTGCGCCGCTGGATGCGGTTGATGTGGTCATCTGTGAGCAAGCGGAGCCCGTATCCTGGAAAAAGGAGCTTGCGTTGAAAGGGGTCAGCTGGGTGATAGCGGAAGGAGAATAAAAAATGAGAGTAGATTATCACGTTCACTTGGAGGAGGGGCCGTATTCGCTTCGCTGGCTTAATCGGACGGCTGAGGCGCTGCGTGCGTTCTATCCAGACGCGCAGCAGCCGCACAGTCTGGAGTGGCTGGAGGGATTGTTCCAGCGCTTGACGGAGCGGGTGCAGCGGGGCGCCTTTTCAGAGGAGTGGCTTGATTTGTACCGGATGCGCGCCAAAGAGCGGGACTTGCAGACGGTGGGAATCGTTGACCATCTCTACCGCTTTCGCGAGTTCAAGCCGTATTTTGAACAGCACATGCACCTCTCGGACGATGCGCTGGGCCAGCTGCAGCGGCGATGGCTCGATCAGGTGTGCGTGGCTTCCATTGAGGAGTTTGCGGCGTTTATCCAATCGCAAAAGCCACGCTGGGAAGCGGAAGGAATCGAGCTGAAGCTGGGGATTGAGCTGGATTACTTCCCAGGGGGAGAAACGGTTCTGGCAGGGGTGGTAAACAGCTACTCGTGGGATCACTGCATTGGCTCCGTTCATTTTCTGGACGGTTGGGGGTTTGACAATCCGGATACCCGGGAGCGCTTTGGTGAGCAGGACCTGCTCTCGTTGTATGGCCGATTCTTTTCCGTCGTAGAGCAGGCGATCACCAGCAAGCTGTTTGACGTCGTCGCCCACCTCGACAACATGAAGGTGTTCGGTTACAGGCCGGATGAAGCCGCCCTGCTTCCCTACTACGAGCGAGTGGCACAGATGCTCAGGGAGCACGACGTGGCCACGGAGATCAACACGGGTCTGTACTACCGCTATCCGGTGAAGGAAATGTGTCCCAGCATGAGCTTTTTGGAAGTGCTTGCCCGCCACGGTGTATCCATTACCACCTCATCCGACTCCCATTATCCCGACCATCTCGGCAGCCATCTGGAGGAAGCGAGGGAGCGGCTGAAGCTTGCCGGGTTTCGTTCCATCGCCGTGTTTAACCGTCGGCAACGGAAAGAGGTTCCACTGGGATGAGATAACTACTAAAGAAGCCTATCCGGTTGGATGGGCTTCTTCTCTGTAGAGAAGTTGGTGGTAACTAGTGAACCAATAAATCCGTTATATGCACACGACAACAATTTGCTATCATGTAGAAAGACAAACCATGGGGAGGGGTCAAACGACATGAGTATCGGTTTACAGGAACAGCTGCCTCAACTGCTGAAGGAAATAGAACCGCAAATGGTAGCCTGGCGCCGCCACTTGCACCAATATCCGGAACTTTCGTTTCACGAAGAAAAGACACCGGCAATGATCGCCGAAATTTTGCGCGACCTGGGGTTTGACGAGGTGCGCACCGCAGTAGGCGGACGCGGGGTGATCGGGGTGCTGCGCGGCGGAAGCGCGGGGCCAACTGTAGCGCTGCGTGCGGACTTTGACGCGCTGCCAATCCAGGACCAGAAAGATGTACCTTACAAGTCCAAGGTGCCTGGCGTCATGCATGCCTGCGGACACGATGCCCACACCTCGCAGCTTCTTGGACTGGCGACCGTGTTCGCCCGCAACCGTGCGGATATCCCGGGAACGGTTCACTTCGTGTTCCAGCATGCCGAAGAAGAAAATCCGGGCGGCGCGATCCAGATGGTGGAGGACGGGGCGATGGACGGGGTGGATGCGATCTTCGGCGTCCATCTCTGGTCCACTGCTCCAGTGGGGGACGTATTGGTCGCTGCCGGTCCGGTGATGGCGAGCGTGGACGACTTCATCATCGACATCCAGGGAAAAGGGGGGCACGGAGCGATCCCGCAGCAAACCATCGATTCCATCGTCATCGGCTCGCAAATCGTGACGACCCTGCAGACCATTGCCAGCCGCAATGTCAATCCGCTGGAAAGCGTTGTCGTCACGGTGGGAACGTTCCACGCCGGCGACAACTTCAACGTAATCGCTGACACTTGCCGACTTACCGGTACGGTTCGCTCGTTTATGCCGGAGGTTCGCGACCTCGCCGAGCAGCGTCTGAAGGAAATCGCCACAGGCACTGCGGCGTTGATGGGCGGGAGCGCAACCGTCACCTACATGCGCGGTTATCCTGCTGTGATCAACAGCGTGTCCGAGACGGAAATCGCTCGACAGGCCGCTGTCCAGACAGTTGGATCGGACCACGTGCAGCCGATGCAGCCGACGATGGGCGGCGAAGATTTCTCTTACTATCTGGAAAAAGTGCCGGGATCCTATGTGTTTGTCGGAGCAGGCAACCCGGCGAAGGGAGCGGAATACCCGCACCATCATCCGCGCTTCGACATCGATGAAAGCGCGATGCTTATTGCTGCCGAAGTACTGGGACGCTCAGCGCTGGCCTATTTGGAGCAGCATCGCCGATAGAATCTCACAACGCCTTTACGGGACATCCGCCGTGAAGGCGTTTTTCCTTTTTTTGCATATGCTGAAAAAGAGAATGTCAGAGGAGAGGATGGCGTGTCCGTGAGAAAACGGATTGGGATTCTGACATACCGCGGGGAAAAGGGCTTTGTAAATACGTCGTTTCTCAGACGGCTCGCTCGCGAGGGCCAAGCTCTGGGCGCAGAGGTCTTTCTTTTTTCTCCCCGGGATGTCCTCGTCAATACAAAAAGGATCAGAGGATTCGTTCCGACGGCGAGCGGTTGGAAGCGAGCCTGGTTTTCCTGGCCCGATATCGTCATCGACCATTATCGGTACTATCCTGTTCCCAAACACCGTCACTACCTGCCGTTGCGCCGAAGCACGTTGTTCCGCTTCGCCAACCACCGTTTTTCCAACAAGTTTCGGGTGCATCAGGTACTGTCACAGGAACCAGAACTGCAGCGCTGGCTGCCGGAAACCCATGTGTACAGCCGGGAAAAGCTGAGGGATATGGCGGGGAGGTACAAGATTATCTACTTGAAACCGAGCAATGGCACAGGCGGACGGAGTATTCTTCGGGTAGAGAGGAGAAACGGCCGTTTTGTGCTGTATGGCCAATCCAAAATGGGGAAACAAAATGGCATTGTCACGTCGTTTCAGGCGTTGACCAGGCGGATCGAAGAGTGGATAGGAAGCGAAAAGAGCGGAGACGAGAGCTTTCTCATCCAGCAGGGATTAAATCTCGCCCTGTTAAAGGACAGAACGGTGGATGCCCGCCTGCTGATTCAAAAGGACGGCACGGGAGAGTGGAGGATCACGGGGATGGGCATGCGGATCGGACAGCAAAAAAGCTCCACCTCGAACCTGCATGCAGGCGGCAGAGCCGTGCATGCAAAGGACTTTCTCACCAGGCAGTTTGGCTTGGAGAAGGCGGAAGCGATTCTTGACGAGTGCCGTCAGCTAGCCTTTCAAACCGTTGAAAAGATCGAACAGCATTACGGTCAGATGATGGAGTTCGGATTTGACATCGGCATCGACGTGAACGGGCGTCCCTGGATCATTGAGATCAACCCGAAGCCAGGGCGTGACATCTTCCGGAAGCTGGGGAGACCGGAGTTATATCGCCACGCCGTACGCCGCCCCATGGAGTACGCACTTTATCTTCTTGAGAATCAAGAGGAAGACCAAGCGGAAGACCAGGTCGAAGAAGAGCAGGAGATAGGATAAGACGTCGTTGAAAAAAGCTCCCCGTGCGTGTGGAGGCCACTGAAAAAGTGCCAATCATGAGGAAAGGTACAGTCACTCACGAAAAATGAGGAGACTGTACTTTTTTTCTGTATAATGAAAGCATCACACGGGAGCAGTGAGTCCAATGATTCCACAACAACAAACGCTGATCGTAAGTCCATTTACCGAACTCTATAACTTGATTATTCCTCAAGATAATATGTTGCCACAAATCAATGAGCTTGTTGACTTCTCCTTTGTGTATGAAGAACTAAAAAAGAACTACTGTCTGGATAATGGCAGGAATGCGATTGACCCGATTCGGATGTTCAAATATTTGCTGTTGAAAGCGATCTTTGAGTTGTCCGATGTTGACATCGTCGAGCGCTCTAAATACGACATGTCGTTCAAGTATTTTCTTGACATGGCGCCGGAAGAACCAGTGATTGACCCCAGTTCGTTAACCAAGTTCTGAAAACATCTGCGGATCTCAGAAGACCAGGATGCAAAAGTCGGGCATAAGAGCACAGATTCCTCATTTTTTGGCTACAAAACGCATCTTGCCATGACGGAGGAAAAAAGACAGCCGGTATCGAAGTCGAATCAGTAATCGGAGATATGGCTTACTCGGAAAAAGACAACATTGCGTACACCAGGGACAATGATATTGAACTGATCGCCAAACTCAATCCGCTCATTACGCAAGGTGGACGAAAGAAAGAAGACGAATTTCCGTTCAATAAAGATGCGGGTATGTATGTGTGCAAGGCCGGCCATATGGCGGTTCGTAAAGCACGGCAAGGGAAGAAAGGTGTTGGAAAGAACCAAGTCGATACGTACTACTTCGATGTTGAGGTGTGAAAGAGATGCCCGCTTAAAGAAGGATGCTACACTGAAGGAGCAAAAAGCAAAACCTATTCCGTAAGTATTAAATCTGGCGAGCACACCGAACAAATGGCGTTTCAGGAAAGCGAGTACTTCAAAGAAAAGGCGAAGGAACGCTACAAGATTGAAGCGAAGAACAGCGAACTTAAACACAGGCACGGGTATGACGTTGCGTCATCTTCGGGTCTTGTTGGCATGGAGTTGCAAGGCGCGATGGCGATCTTCGCTGTTAACCTGAAGAGAATATTGAAGCTGCTCAAGTAACAAGCAAGTAGTACAGGCTTGTTTAGGCAGAGAAAAGACGACCGTTACTCCAAAAAAATGGAATTGTGGTCGTCTCTTGAATTTGTCCTATTTTAGTTGCTCCAAGAAAAGTGTAAGTTCTTCAGTAGCCTCGTGCGTGTGAAGGGAGCTTTTTCAAGTCAATCTTTCTAGACAGTTACAATTGCTTTACGATTTTTAATAAAAAACATATTTTATACACTACAGGGGTATGGTATTATTGGTGCGTAAGAAGTTATTCCAAAACAATCCATTTGAAGGAGCGATCATATGAAAAACGTAAGACTTACTGTTGAGGGCATGTCATGCAATCATTGTGTCGGATCGATCGAGGGGGCGGTGAGGGAACTTGGTGCCGTTGGGAAAGTGGACCTGGCTGCCAAAACGGTGGATTTCATCTTTGGCTACACGCAGGTATCATTGGAACAGATTAAAGAAACCATTGAGGATCAAGGCTACGATGTTAAGTGATTTTTATGCACAATATCATACCCCACTGGGGTACATCGAGCTCCTGTACGTATGCTCTTAAATTTCGGGAGGGATACACATGAGAGTTTTACTAGTAGGCGCCTCGGGTGCGATTGGAAGTGCCGTGCGAAACGAATTGGCATCACGCCACGAGATTATTTCGGCAGGGCGACATGGAGCTGATGTTTCGGTTGACATTACATCCCCAGAAAGCATTGAAGCCATGTACCAGACAGTTGGCAACGTAGATGCCGTTATCAGTACAACCGGGAGTACGTATTTTGGCTCTCTTCTGGAGCTGACTCCAGAGAATAATGAGATTTCCATTCAAAGCAAGCTGAAAGGACAAGTCAATCTCGTCTTGCTGGGACTTCATCACGTAAAGAATCAAGGAAGCTTTACACTGACAACAGGGGTCATCATGGATGATCCCATCGTGGGTGGTGTATCATCCGCGATGGTTGGCGGAGCGATCCGCTCGTTCGTTCAGTCGGCTGCCATTGAAATGCCTCGCGGGATCCGCATCAATAACGTAAGCCCTACCGTCTTGGTGGAATCGATGAAAAAGTATGGCCCGTATTTTCCAGGCTTCGAGCCGGTGCCTGCGAGCAGAGTCGCACAAGCCTACCGAAAAAGCGTCGAAGGTGGACAGACAGGGCAAACGTATACGGTTTATTGAGTGGTTACAAAAGAAAAGAGCAGGGGCTCCCTGCTCTTTTTTCATCCTGCCTTTTCCGTATCAGCCTTGGTCAAGCGGACAAGCTTATGGAACTGGCGATTTTTTTCATGGGACAGTGTGGCCTGCTTGCCGATGCCAACCCATTCCTCGCGGGTGATGCGCAGAAACGCTGCCACCACGTCTGGATCGAACTGCTTGCCTGATTGTGCCGCGATTTCCGCCACCGCTTCCTCATAGGTACGTCCTTTGCGGTAAGGACGGTCCGAAGTAATGGCGTCATACGTATCGCAGACGGCGAAGATGCGGGCGGCAAGCGGAATCTCCTGCTCTCTGATCCCGTGCGGATAGCCGTTGCCATCCCACCGTTCGTGGTGATACCGGACGATTTCCAATGCGTTCTGCAAGAAGGGGATATGCTTCAGCATCTCGTAGCCGATTTCCACATGACTTCGCATGCGGCTCCACTCATCGGTCGTAAGCGGCCCCTGTTTTAAAAGGATGGAGTCGGGCACGCCGATCTTCCCGACGTCGTGCAGCAATGCGCCGCGAATCATGTCGGCCAGTTCTTTATCGTCTACGGCCATCTCCTGGGCAAGTCTCAGCGTGTAGGCCGTGACCCGGAAGGAGTGGCCGTTCGTCTCGTTGTCGCGCGAATCAAGCGCACTGGAGAGGGCTTGCAGTGAAGCGTCGTAGGTGGTTTCGATTTCTTCCAGCATGTCGCGGATCTTCTCGGCGCGCTCCTCCAGCTGTTCCGTCGAGCGGTCATAGACCCGTTTCAACGAGAAGTAGAGCAGCACCCCACAGAGGTAGAGAGCGACCAGACAGGTGAACAGGATGTGGCGAAACGATCGCTTGTTGATGGAAATGTCCCTTTCGACGTGGACGATGCCTTGTACGACGTCGCTTTTCTCATCTGTCACCGGCAGCCAGACCGTGAGATGATCTTCCTTCATGGAGGTCACAAGACGCTTCGTCTCATGAACGGACTGAATGATTCTTTGCTGTCGCTCATCCGCATCCTGTCCGATCATGTTCTTGTCATAGCTGAACACGATGGTTCCGTCGGGATGAAAAAAATCGGCCGCCACAATATCGTACACGTCAAAGTGTCCGCGAATGACTTTCTCCATGTGTTCGGGAACGATGTGATCGTGATAACCGAACAGGTTGCCGAACAGATAGGTGAAGTGGTGGTGCACGGCATTTTCCGTATTCCGCGCCGTGTCGTCCATCACGTAACGGTCAAGCGACAGATAGAGTATGCAGCTGATGAACAGCGAAAAGAAAAAAATGGTTCCCGCCAATAGGATGCCGAAGCGATTGGCTGGCGAGCGATGACTCCATCGGATCATGTGGCACCTCATACCGAATTTTTTGCAAGGCTATCTCATTCCAGACATAATCATTGTAAGATCATTTCCATAAGAGGTGAGACAGGTGAAAGTATCATTTTCCATTCCGGCCGGTGAAGAACTGACCATTCGAGGCGACCTGCACTTCGAAACAGAGTCATCGCGCACACAGCCGCTTCTATTGTTTTGCCACGGGTTTAAAGGATTCAAGGATTGGGGAAGTTTTCCGTATGCTGCAGATGAGTTGGCCAAAAGCGGAATGGCCGTCATTCGATTCAACTTTTCATGCAACGGGGTTGGCGAAAGCCTGACAGAGTTCGATGAGCTCGAAAAGTTTTCAAGAAACACCTATGCACGTGAACTTGCCGACTTGTCTATTCTTGTAAAAGCGATTCTTGAAGATAGATTACCTGTAACGGCAAGATTTGACAAGGAAAAACTGTTTCTCTTGGGACACAGCAAAGGCGGAGCTGACGCCATACTGTTCGGGGCAAACCATCCTCTGGTAAAGGGAATTGTTACCTGGAACGGCGTGGCACATGTCGATTTGTTTGACCACGCGCTGCGCCGGGATATAGCGGAAAACGGTGTCGGCTACATCCCAAATGCGCGAACCGGGCAGCGCATGCCGATTACACGCGAGGTGATCGACGACGTGGATCGACATGCGGAAGAGTACGACTTGCTGTCCAAGGTGGCGCAGATGCCCCAGCCTCTTTGCATTATCCAGGGGGAAAAAGATTTTGACCGACTGGTGAAGGGGGCCAGCCGCTTGCATGAATCTGCTCGCACCAGTGAGCTGCACTGGATTGAAGCTGGAGACCATACGTTTAACACCCGTCATCCGTTTGCAGGAAGCAGCCCGCAGCTGGAGCAGGCAATCGAACGCACGGCTTCTTTTGTACACGCCCACTAATCGTCATAATATTCTCAAACTCCTGCGTTCTCATCCCGATTCTCCTATGATATACTGGAAGGCAATATAAAAAGATAATTCAGAAAAATCAGGAGAGCGAAACTGATGGGGTGGAGAGAGATGAAACAAAACAAGGTAATCCTGTACGATACGACGCTGCGCGATGGTACGCAGGGCGAGGGCATCAGCCTGTCTGTAGAAGACAAGATCAAGATCGCCCAGCGTTTGGATCAGTTCGGCATCGACTTCATCGAGGGCGGTTGGCCGGGCAGCAATCCCAAAGACATGGCCTTCTTTGAACGAATTCAGGAAATTCGCTTGCAGCACGCGAAGGTAGCGGCGTTCGGCAGCACCTGTCGTCCAGGTGTGGCTCCGGAGGACGATGTGAATCTGCGGGCTCTTTTGGCAAGCAGAGTACAGGTTGCCACGATCTTTGGGAAGTCATGGGATCTTCACGTGACCGATGCGCTGAACACCACGCTGGACGAAAACCTGCGAATGGTGCGCGAATCGGTGGCGTTCCTGAAAGCGAAAGGGCTGACCGTGATTTTTGATGCGGAGCATTTTTTTGACGGGTACAGACATAATCCCGTCTATGCCCTGCGCGTGCTGGAAGCGGCGGAATCGGCCGGAGCGGATTGGCTTGTCCTGTGCGATACCAACGGCGGCAGTTTGCCCCATGAGGTGTTTGAAACGGTGAAAACGGTGCGCCAAAGCGTGGAGACACCGCTGGGGATACACACGCACAACGACGGCGAGCTGGCCGTCGCCAATGCGCTGGCGGCCGTGCAGGCGGGGGCAAACCAGGTACAGGGTACCATCAACGGTGTTGGCGAGCGCTGCGGCAATGCCAACCTCATCTCGGTGATTGCCAATCTGCAGCTAAAGCTGAAGCGCGACTGTGTGGCGCCGGAGCAGCTGCAGCAGCTTACCAAGCTTTCCCGCTACGTCGCCGAAATCGCCAACATGGCGCTGCCCAACAACCAGCCCTATGTGGGCAACAGCGCTTTTGCCCACAAAGGCGGCATTCACGTAAGCGCAGTGCTGAAGGACCCGAAGACCTACGAGCATATCGAACCGGAGCTAATCGGGAACAAGCGCCGGGTGCTCGTCTCGGAATTGTCCGGCCAGAGCAATCTGCTGGCAAAAACGGAGGAGCTCGACATTTCCGTGTCATTGGACAAAGAGGAAGCAAGAGAGATCATCAGGCAGATCAAAGAGCGCGAGTTCCAGGGATACCAATACGAGGGGGCGGAAGCGTCGCTTTCCTTGATGCTCCTGGAAGCGTCGGGTCAGCTGCGCAAGCTGTTCACGCTGGACTCATTCAAGATTCTGATGGAAAAGGCGGCTGGTGATGCCATCAGCTCGGAAGCGATGGTAAAGCTCAGGGTTAACGGCCAGCTTATGCATACCGCAGCAGAAGGAAACGGTCCCGTCAACGCGCTCGACAACGCCCTGCGCAAGGCGTTGGAAAGTCATTTCCCGTGTCTGGAGGAGATGCAGCTGACAGACTACAAGGTGCGGGTGCTGGATGAAAGCGAAGCGACGGCGGCCAAAGTGCGTGTGCTGATCGAATCGGCGCGCAACGGCGAGAAATGGAGCACCGTAGGCGTCTCCACCAACGTGATTGAAGCGAGCTGGGAGGCGCTGGCAGACAGTATCCGCTATCTTTTGTGGAAAGAAGGCTGCGAAAGCGGCGAATCACAGGAGGCTGTGGAATCGCGCGTCGGCATCGTCAATCACTAGGGTGATGCATGATTTGCCGAACCGGCAGACACGCTAATGGAGAAAGAATCCGGTTGCTGTCGAGGAGGAAATGGAATTGCGCAACGCCGACGCGAAACAACTTCCGAATGCGGAACCGTACGACATCGACATTCGTCTGTCGTTTGACCAGCGTATTCAGGAAGAGGTGCTATGCTCATTGCTGGAGGATATCCGACTGGCGATCCAGACCAATTATCCGATCATGGAGATGCGAATCATTGGCGACGATGCCGTTTGCCCGACGAAGCAGGCTACAGGCGGGAGCGAGCATCGTGAACAGGTTGTGCCCACGTAGCGATTCTTGGCGTCATCGGGAGACCGTTTCCTATGGAAGCGGTCTCTCTTTTTCTTTTCCGAAATCATAGGTGTAACCAATGAAAACGATTGGAAATTTGGAATTGATCGTCGATTCGGTATCATTTACCATTAATTGCGTAGGAATCCTACATGATAAAAATCAACGGGAGGAATGGTATCATGTCAAAAGCAGTTTTCTATCATGCCGGCTGCCCAGTGTGCGTCGATGCGGAACAAATGATCCTGCAATATCTGGACAAAAATCAGGTGGATGTGGAAGTGGTTCATCTCGGGAGCCAACGCGACCGCATTGCAGAAGCGGAAAAAGCAGGTGTCGCGTCCGTACCGGCGCTGGTTCTCAACGGTCTGACTTACCACATCAACTACGGCGCAAGCCTGGAAGATGTAAAAAAAGGTTGATCACAACAAAAGGCAAAAGAGGCGCCCTCGGACGCCTCTTATTTCTTGATGGAGTGCACAGTCCCTGTCAGTTTGTCGATAAAGACCCGGGTCGCCGTGCACATAAACTTGTCTTTTCGATACAGGATGCCAATTTCCCTCATCGGGACGGGGGCGGAAAAAGAAATCACACTGATTTCGGGGTGCTGCAAACATTCGAGGTAAGGTCTGGGCAGCACGGTTACCCCCATTCCGAGGCTGACCATATGAATCAAGGATTCCATCGTGGTCATTTCCAGAACAGGGCGCGGGGTGAACCCGAGCTCGGCACAGTGCCGGTCAATCAGCTGCCTGAGATAGTAGTTTTCCGGAAGCAGGATGGCTGGCGTTTCTTTCAGGACATCCAGGGTCACAAAGGAGTGGCCGGCAAGTGGATGCCCGGTGGAGACGGCGAGCGACAGCTCTTCGGTATAGAGGGGGATTGATTCAAACTCGTCCTCGTCCATCGGTAGAAACACGATCCCCAAATCAAGCTCGTTCTCCAATAGTCCGCGGCGAATATCCCCCATTCGCAGTCCCAGTACAGTCAATTCGATGTTCGGATACTGCTGGTGAAAAGCCTGGAGGGTAGGCGGAAGCAGATAATTCACGACGGTCAGCAGCGCTCCGATTCTCAGCTTGCCTCTTGCCAGTCCGTTCAGTTCACGAAGGGCTGCACCAGCCTGTTCCAGCTCCTGGAAAATTTTCAGCGTGTGGGAAAGCAGAATGTTTCCCGCTTCCGTCAAGGTGGTTCGCTTTCCGATGCGATCAAACAGGGGGACGCCCACCTCTTGTTCCAGGGCGCGAATCTGCTGGCTGAGAGACGGCTGTGATATGTTCAGCTTCTCCGCCGCCCGGGTAAAATGAAGCTCCTGCGATACGGCCAGGAAATACTCCAGCTGTTTCAGTTCCATGGCGAACCCCCTTTTGCACACTCATTGGTTATGGCAATCATTATCATACATACGAGTGGATTGATCAATGCTTACTACTGGGAGATAATGGAGAGAAAAAATGTAATACGCGGGAGGAATTATGATGCATCAGCAGACGAGCTATACAATCGTCTCCATGAACGTGGGAAAGCCCAAAACCATCACCAGCGAAGGAAAAGATGTGGTGACGGGTATCTATAAAGAGCCGGTCGATCGTCCCTTGTTTTTATCGAAGACGAATCTGGATGGAGACGGTCAGGCAGACCTCGTCCATCATGGAGGGGAAGACAAGGCCGTTTGCGTCTATCCCTACGACCACTACGAGTATTGGGTAAAGGAACTGAACCGTCCGTTGACCTACGGAGCGTTCGGTGAAAACTTGACGGTAGACGGTCTGGTCGAAGAGGTGGTCTGTATCGGCGACATCTATCAGATCGGGGAAGCAGTAGTCCAGGTGAGCCAGCCAAGACAACCCTGTTTCAAGCTGGCCAAGCGGTACAACGTGGTGGATCTGCCGGTAAAATTTCAAAACACCGGATATACCGGCTATTATTTTCGCGTGCTGCGTGAGGGCTTGGTCACGCCAGAGAGCAAGCTGGAACTGGTTGAACGAAACGCAAAAGGTATCACGATCTCTTTTGCCAACAGGGTAATGCATCATGACAAGGATGATGTGGCAGGCATTCGTCGCTTGCTGGAAGTGGAAGAGCTGTCCGCCAACTGGAAAAAAACGTTTCACAAACGGTTGGAAGGAATCCGCGAAGATGCCGGTTTGAGATTGTACGGAAATCAGTCATAAAGGATTGTACTGGAGTCTGTCTATTCATGGAGCTCATCTGCAACATAACATACATGGAACCGCATGGATCGAGAATGCAGGGGGTTTTCCATTGAAAAACAAGCTTCTATTTGTCAGTCGCAATTTAATTTTCATGCACGATGTGATTTCATTGTTTCAACAGGATCCTGATTTTGAGGTGAAAGTGGATAGATGGGAGCATCGTTGGCCGAACGAAAACAGTCCAAGTCTGTTAAACTGGGCAGATGTGATCATTGTCAACTATGTATTGGCGCCTGCCGTTTGGTACTCAAAGCACAAGAAACCTCATCAAACACTCATCATTCGGCACCACCGCTATGAACTTGAAACCAGGCATCCCAAAATGCTTAACGTGCGAAACATCGATAAAATGGTATTTACCAGCCGCATTTTCAAGCCGGCGATGGAAGAAATGATTGGACTGTCGAAGCAGCAGTCAGCAGTCATTTTCAACCCAATTCAGGTGCAACGATTTCAGTTGGAGAAATTCCATCACGTTATGTTGGTATGCTCGAAAGATAAAAAGACCTGACAGGGCATTTGAGATATTCGAAAAGCTGAGGCAGCATGACAGCAGATACAAGCTTTTTTTCAAAGGACCGACAGTGGAAGAGAACCCCGTTGCCAGCAACTCAACCAAGAGGATGATTGAAAACCTGCATGAGCCAATCAACTCTTCTTCTTTTCAAGACAGCGTATTCTTTGACAAGGCAGGACCTCGATGAAATCGTCCAAAAGATCCTCTCGTACTCCGGGAACAAGGAATTATTTCAGCGTAAACAAAGAGAAGCGATCGACTATTGTTTGAAACACTTCTCTCATCATGTGATCTATAAACAGTTTCGTCAGCTGGTCTTGGAGTGTGTCAGGCAGAAGAGAACACGGCGTAAGAGAGTCAGTCGAGCGCCGTCGATCAAGCCGCGCTCCAGCAAAGCGCGTTTGCGCAAGCAGGTAACGCGCGGACGGCCGATGCGCAGGAAAAAACGCCGTACCCGGTAGGGACGGCGTTCGCTGTTGTTACGACTGTTTCCGCATGCTGCCGAGCTCTTCGACGATCGCGGTCATTTCGTTGATACTGAAAGCGGATTTTTTCTGCACCATATTGTACAGGTAGAGAAGATCCTCGTAATGAGACAGGTCAAAATCCTCCGGGCGCATTACAGCGGTGTTGGCCATGTTCAGCTTGGACTTGATTCCTTCGATGATCACAGCCAGATTCTCTTGCGTTGGGTTGTTTAAATCAGCCATGCACTTCTCCTCCTGATCACGTTTACTTCGTCAGCTGGCCGCGGGTGACGCCAAGCTGGTTGGTCGCCTTCAATGTTTTCCACACGTGGGTTCCGCTAATTTCACCGCGCAGCGCCTGACGGTACAGACGGATTACTTCGCGTACACGCTCCGGTTCCTCTTCCAGGAATTCGACGCGATAGCTGCCTACCCCCAGCTTTTTAAATTCACTCAGGTATTCTGCTCCCGATTGGTCGATGGCGTTGTAAACGGTGTTGCGGCAGCCGGTATCGACCCGGACCGGGTGGGAGAAGCCGACGCGGTCTTTCAGCGAGATGCGGTGTGATTCGCACGGTGTACCGCAGTTCGTATGGTCGGTTCCCTCGCTCAGGAACGTGCAATACACGCAGTGCTCGGTATGGAACATTGGCATGTGCTGATGGATCACCAGTTCCACTTTTGATGTGTCCGTGTTTTTCAACAAGTCGACCATCTGCTGGATGTTGAGATCATAGGATGCGGTGACACGCTCAAGGCCGCATTCCAGGAACAGGCCGACGGTCTTGTGGTTGGATACGTTCAGGGAAAAGTCCCCGATCAGCGGGATGTTCAGTTCATCCCGGCGGGACATGTAGTAATACAAGGCTCCTGTGTTGCGCACGAGAATGGCATCCGGTTTGCTGCGGGCAATCAGGGCAAGCACGCCGTTTTCGTCCGGCATGTGGATGCGCATGGTGGCAATGGCGATTTTCTTGCCGTACTTGTGCGCCAGTTTTACCGCATCCGGGTACTGTTTGACAAACTCGAAATCGGCGTAAAGGAAGTCGACATCGGTCTGGGCAGCTGCTTCCACCTGCTCAAGCGAGCGGCAGAGGGCAGTGAGCAGCGGCTGATCCACCTGCTGTTTCGCCGGGATATCGGCGTAGACGTCAACGGATCGCTTCTGGTACTGAGGCGGCTTGCTTCGCAGGTAGACGAGCTGTTCAACTGCTTCCCGGCGCATGCGGTTCAATTCGCTTACCGGAAGAATCAAATCCCCCTCCAGATCGACGGTCAAACGATCCGCCTCCAGATGGAAGAGCGTGCCGCCCAAGCGTCCCAGCTGATCGTGCAGAAGACTGTGGGTCAACGGCCGTTTCAAGGCTGCTTCCAGCGGGATGTCCGATTGGACGGAGACGATGTGGCTGGCCTGTTCGTCCACCCAGGTGGTTTGCAGCGGTTCTCCCAATCGACCGGAGACATGCAGAGCCAGCGGGAACGTGAAGTACGGTTTGTCTGTTTCAAAGGTTTTGCGCAGCCGCTTGTTCAGTTCCGGATCGTTGGTTTTCCAGACGCGGTCCCCGACGTGAATGCGTTGGAGATTGACGTCGTTGCGTCCCATTACGATCTCGTACAGCCCGCTTTCCACTTCGCCGTCCACCTTTTTGCCGCGCACCAGGATGTCGTAGACGCGACCGCCTTCTTCCTTCTGCGTCGGGTCCCCTGCGTCAAACACGATGCCGTCCCCTCGTTTCAGCGGGGAGGTAACTTCGACCAGCAGTGCATGCTTTAGCACTTTTTTCACGGTGCCGAGGAAGACGCCGCGGCTTTTCGGGAAGGTACCGTCCAAAAGCGTCCGGTTGTTCGTACCCTTGAGAAATCCGTGAGTGAAGCCGCGGGAGAAGCTTTGCTGCAGCTCGCGGATTTCCTCTTTGCTCGGCTTGGCGTCTTTTCCTTCGAAGTAGCGGTCGATCGCGGTGCGGTATTTGCTCACCACGTTGGCGACGTATTCCGGCGTTTTCAGTCTTCCTTCGATTTTAAAGGAAGTGACGCCCGCCTCAATCAACTCCGGTACGATGTCGATGGCGGCCAGATCTTTCGGCGAAAGCAGGTAGGCGATGTTGCCCATGTCTTTCTCCACGCCGTCCACCATCATGTCATAGGGAAGTCGGCACGCCTGCGCACACTCTCCACGGTTGGCGGAGCGCCCGCCCCACATCTCGGAAGTGAGGCACTGGCCGGAGTAGGAGACGCAAAGTGCGCCATGAACGAATACTTCCATCGGCAGCTTCGCCTTTTCGCCGATCACCTTAATCTCCTTCAGCGAGTTTTCGCGGCCGAGTACCACTCGTTCGATGGCAAACGGCTTCGTAAACTCCACAGCTTCGGGCGACGTAATCGTCATTTGGGTGGAGCCGTGAATCGGAAAGTCGGGAGAGATTTCGCGGATCAGCTTCACCAGTCCCAGGTCCTGCACGATTACGGCATCCACTCCGGCGTCGATACAGGCTTCAATCAGCTCGCGAGCTTCCTGCAGTTCGTTTTCGAAGACCAGAATATTAAAGGTAAGGAAGCCCTTAACCCCGTACATATGCAAGAACGACATGATCTCCGGCAGCTCGGCCATGTGAAAGTTTTCGGCGCGAGCCCGGGCGTTGAATTTTTCCACACCGAAGAAGACGGCGTTGGCTCCATTGGCAACCGCTGCCTTCAGGCACTCCCAGTTGCCTGCCGGGGCCAATAGTTCGATATCTTCTCGTTTGATTGTATTTCGCACGTTATTCGTTACCTCCATTCACCCTCCATCATAGGGAAATGTACCGACAACCGCAAGGAAAAGATGGGGTCTGATCAGATTTACAAAAATGTTACTTTCTTCCCACCCCGTGCAGTGGTATGATTGTTAGAAAACTCAGCAAATTCAAGCGAAAAAGTGGGAAAAGACATGCAAATGATAAAGGACATTCTGCTGCAACTGCTCTTTATTATCGTGCCAATCTTACTCTACCAAAGCATCTGGCCGGAGAAGTCCCATCCCCAACTGCCGAAGAAACAAATCTACCTGATCACCCTGTTGAGTTCCCTCAGCGTCATCCTGTGCATGACCTTTCCGATCCAGACCGACGGGGGATTGCGTTATGATTTGCGATCGATTCCGCTCATCATCACGATTCTCTATGCAGGATACGGGCCTGGTTTATTTTCAGCGCTGATCATGATTGTCTACCGCTTGTATCTGGGGGGAGAGGGGGTTTTCGTCACCCTTCTCAGTAGTTCGCTATACCTAATCCTGCCCATTTTTGTGGCCAAGCGCTGGTGCCGGTTTTCGATGGTGAAAAAAATGGGCCTCACCCTGGCGATTGGGACTGTCAAACAGGTTGCATCGGCAATTGGCGTTTTGGCTGTCACTCTTGTGCAAACGTATACTCTCGAAGAGGCAGTTCAACGGTTGGAACTCTTGGCATTTATCGGCGTGGTGCACATCGTGGCGATGGGGATGGTGATCTATCTGATCGAATATGTACAGGAGACGCAGTACATTCGCAGTCAGATCCAGCGTTCGGAAAAATTGAAACTGATCAGTGAATTGGCCGCCAGCGTCGCGCATGAGGTGCGCAACCCGCTAACAGTGGTCCGTGGTTTCGTGCAGCTGCTGCGAGAGCAGGGAAACAGGAAAAACGAAGAGTATATCCGACTCGTTCTGGCGGAGCTCGAACGCGCCGAGTTTATCATTTCGGATTATTTGACGCTGGCGAAACCGCACACGGAAGCAACCGTCACGCTGAACATCGGGGATACCGCCAGCGAAGTTGCAGCCATTATGTCTTCCTATG